>Ga0187786_10000059_pt1 | contig 34345 bp, 26 predicted proteins | sample 0815_BV2_10_20_M_FD_132449 | JGI IMG/M metagenome (GOLD analysis project Ga0187786, IMG submission 132449) | Tropical peat soil microbial communities from peatlands in Department of Meta, Colombia - 0815_BV2_10_20_MG | ecosystem: Environmental > Terrestrial > Soil > Wetlands > Peat | place...
GCTCCAGAGAAACTGCTCGAGGTAAGCAGGCCCGCCCGCCTGAACGCCGGTCCCCGAGAGCGCGATGCCGCCGAAGGGCTGCACGCCGACCCGCGCACCGGTGATCTTCCGGTTCAGATAGAGATTGCCCACCTGAAAGTGCTCCATTGCCAGAGCCAGATGCGTCGGCAGACGGCTGTAGACGCCGCCGGTCAGCGCGTAGTCGCTGTCGCCGGCCATCGCCAGGGCCTCGGCGAAATCCCTTGCGCGCAGCACCGCCAGCACGGGTCCGAAGACCTCTTCGCGGCTGAGGCGATGCTCCGGCCGCATGTCGGCGAAGATCGTCGGTGGCACGTACCAGCCGCCATCGGCCGGTACGCGGCCCTGCCAGACCAGCCGGCCTTCCTTGCTCCCGATCCCGATATAGTCCAGTGCCTTGTCGCGCGCCGCCGCCGTGATCAGCGGCCCGTGGTCGCAGGCCGGTTCTTCCGGCGGCCCCCAGGCAAGCGCATCGGCCGCTTCGGCGAGGCGCGCCAACAGGCGGTCATGCACTGCGGCGACGGCGATGACGCGCGAGCATGCCGAGCACTTTTGTCCTGAATAGCCGAAGGCGGACGCGAGGATGCCGGCGACCGCCTCGTCGAGATCGGCATCGGCGTCGACCACGATGGCGTTCTTGCCGCCCATCTCGCAGACCACCTGCTTGACGTGGCGCTGGCCGGGCACCGGCGTGTGTGCGGCCTGCAGGATGCGCAGGCCGACCTGCCGCGAGCCGGTGAAGGCGATCACGTTGGTGCCGGCATGGGCGACCAGCGCCGCGCCGACGTCGGCATCGCCCGGCAGCAGTTGCAGCACACCGGCCGGCACGCCCGCGGCATGCAGGATGTCCAGCAATTGGTGCGCCACCAGCAGTGCCGGCAATGCCGGCTTCATGATGGCGCAATTGCCGGTCACCAGTGCGGCCCCGGTCATGCCGGCCAGGATGGCCAGCGGAAAATTCCAGGGCGCGATGACCACGGCGACGCCGCGCGGTGCCCACGCGCGGCGGTTCGTCTCGCCGGGGAAATCGACGGTGGTCCGCCAGCCGGCCAGGCGCTCCATCTGGTCCGCGTAGTACCACAGGAAATCCGCGGCCTCGGCGACATCGGCATCGGCCTCACGCCAGGGCTTGGCCACTTCCAGGACTTCCAGTGCCGCCAGTTCGCGGCGGCGCTCGACGATGCGACCAGCAGCGCGACGCACCATGGCGCAGCGCGCGCTCGCCGGAGTGGCCGCCCAGGCGGCGAACGCCAGGCGGGCCTTCTCCATGGCGACATCGACCGCGGCGGGATCCGCCAGTGCCACGCTGCCCAGCTCTTCGTCCGGTCGGGCCGGATTGCGTGCGACGAAGCGGACATCGCCGGCCTCGCCATGGCGGCGCGGCAATCCGGCCCGGACGGATCGCAGGGCCGCCGCGAACTGCTCCCGTTGCCCGGCGATTCCGAAATCCAGCAATGGCACGTTGTTGGCGAAGCCGCCCGCGGCCACTTCGTCGGCTGTGGCGGCCGATTGCGGCGCCGCCAGCAGCCGACCTGCGTCGAGCTTGCGACTCGGGTCGAGCAGCAAGGTCGCCGAAGGCGAATTCTCCAGAAGGCGGCGGATCAGGTAGGCGATGCCGCGCCCGAGGTCGCCAGTCGGGAGATAGATGCGCAGCGGCGCGCCTTCGGCTGCCAGCGCATCGCGCAGCGGCTCGGCCATGCCGTGCAGCAACTGCATTTCCCAGCGGCTGCCGTCCATGGGCAGGCGCAGCCCCCTGGCGCAAGCCAGCGCCACCGACTGGCTGCGGACATTGTGCGAGGCGATTGCCGGATGCAATACGTCGCAGCGCTCGAGCAGCCAGCGGGTCAGCGATTCGAATCCAGCATCCGTGGCCGCCTTGTCGCGCAGCGTCGGCACTGGCCAGCCGCGCTGCGTCGCCCAAGCCTGTTCCTGGTCCCAGTACGCCCCCTTGACGAGGCGCACGCCGAGGCGCCGGCCATGATGCTCGGCGCAGGCCAGGACGCGCGCCGCGTCGTCGGGCGTCTCGGGCAGGTAGGCCTGCAGGGCCACGGCTGGCCGCCAGTCGCCGGGGAAGTCCGCCACCATCGACAGGAACAGGTCAAGGATCTGGGCCTTCAGTTCATGCTGTTCCATGTCCACGGTCACGGTCGCGCGGACCTGCGCCGCGGCATCGAGCAGCGGCGCCAGGCGGGTTGCCACGCGCGCGCGGGTTCCGGCGGCATCGAGCGGATCGAAGCGCGCGGTGAGCGCAGTGAGCTTGATCGACAGGTGGGGTAGCCCGCGACACGCGAGCCACTCGATTAGCTGCAGGTTGCGCGCCAGGTAGCTGTCGGCTTCCGGCTCGGAGAGCACCGCCTCGCCGACCGCGTCGACCGTGGCCGCGGCCGGCACGCGCGCCAGCTCGTCCAGCGCCCGCGCCATGCCCCGTTCGCTCTCCTCGGCCATGAACCGGCCGGCCAGGCGGCGGATCTGATGCCGGGCAATCCAGGCAAGCGATGGCCGCGCCAGCAGGTCGAGCAGGAACCGTGGCCAGCCGCCACCGCTCCGGCCATCGAGATAGGCACGCAAGTGCGCAGCAAAGTCGCCGCTGCCGCGCAGCTGCGGCGCCACGTCGACCAGCTGGAACAGGCTGTCGCGCAAATGCGCATCTGCCACCATGTGAGCCAGAACCGTACCTGCCGGCCCACGGTAGAGACGCTGCCGCGCGCCGGCACCCCGCGCGAGCAGGGACCCGCCGATCACCCGGACCTCCTTCTCGAACGTGTCCATTCCGTCCCTTTCATCGACCGGCCGATCGACGGCCCGACGCCGGAAAGTCAGCCGTGGTGGCACGCCTCCGCTTGCGATGTTCCGAGTTACGTCGGAATATCCGGTGACCGCCTCCTCATGTCCACTTGCTGGTCCACTCGTCCAGCGGCGTGCAGGCACCCGGCGCCGGCCGATGCGGATCGGCGAGCATGTTGATCTGGCAGATGTACTCCCGGCCTACGTCGTCCACGAGGTTGCTGTACGGCGAAGGTTCGTAGCGGCCAAAGTCGCTGCAATCGGCATAAATGAATGCGTAGCTGTCACCAACGTCCACCTCCAGCTGGCCGCCGTGGCTGGCACCGTAATCGCGCCACCGGTAGCGTGGATCGCTGCCCTCGATGACCGGCGAGGTGCGTCCCGTCTTGCGGTCACACCACGCCATGAGCACGGGATCGGCAACCCCGCTGTCCTCTCTGGCACAAACCCTCGCCAATTCGGCTGCCCGGGAATAATCCATTTCGGTTCCGGAGAACCTGATTCTGACTTGTTTCATTTCGGCTCCTTCCGTGAGCTGATCTAGAAGCCTAGGAAACTCCGTGCGCAATGTCGACCCTCGATGCGGTCGTCCTTCCGACAAGGAAATCCCTTGTGCCATACATGAGATTCAAATATTTCCGGGTTTGCGGAATCTTCCCGGATACGGCTGTCCAACGATTGAATGACGCCGGTGGTGGTCAGGCATGTGCGCAGACACTGTCGTCAGTCGGGTTTTGGCCAAGAGAATTCACGGCAGCGCAGCGATGGATTTCATCCCGAGCAAACCGATCGATACTGGCGAGCGCAACAGCAGCGAGGTGGAGGCGTTGCGCTCGTCGGCAAGTGAATCGGCTCCCCTGATGGGAGAGGATTCCTTCCGGCGTGTCGTCGAATGGGCCCCCAATGCGATGGTGATGGCCGACGCCGAGGGGCGGATCGTGCTGGTCAATGCCGAAATGGAGCGGCTGTTCGGCTACCGGCGCAGTGAACTGGTCGGCCGGTCGGTGGACCAACTGGTGCCCGACAGGCTTTCCGGCAATCACGCATCTCTCCGGAGTGGCTTTTTTGACAGTCCCGCACCGCGCCCGATGGGCAGCGGCCGTGACCTGTTCGCACGGCATGCCGACGGCAGCGAGTTCCCGGTTGAAATCGGCCTCAACCCGATCGACACGGAGAACGGCGTGATGGTGCTCGCGTCCATTGTCGACATCACCGAGCGCAAGCGGGCCCAGCAGCGCATCGAGAAGGCACTGCAGGAAAAGACGGTGCTCCTCAATGAACTGCACCACCGGGTCAAGAACAACCTGCAGATGATTTCCAGCCTGCTCAACCTCCAGGCCGGCAACGTCGATGACCCGCGCCTGCGCACCGTCCTCGACGAATGCCAGAGCCGCGTCAAGGCCATGGGGCTCACCCACCAGCTGCTTTACGAGCACAAGGACTTTTCGCGGGTCGACGTCGGTGAATACCTCAGCCGGCTGGCGCAGCTGTTGTTGAGCGCCTATCGGGCGCGCGGCGGGCGGATCACCATGCGCCTGACGCTGGCGCCGGAGCGGTATTACATCGGCCTCGAGCAGGCCATTCCCTGCGGCCTGGCCGTCAATGAACTGATCACCAATGCGTTCAAGCACGCCTTTCCGGACGAACGGAACGGCGAGATCACCATCGGCCTGGTTGCCGCGGAGGAGGATGGCAAGGTACTGCTCACGGTTGCCGACAATGGCGTCGGCCTGCCGCCGGATTTCAACCTCGGCGCCGCCAAGTCGCTCGGCCTGCGGCTCCTGCCGCTACTGGCCGACCAGATGCGCGGAAGCGTCACCATCGACAGCAGCAATGGCAGCCGCTTCGAGTTGCGCTTTCCCGCGGACACCCTTCCTGGGGAGAAGAAAACATGAATGCACCGCTGCCTGCCAACCTCATGCTCGTCGAGGACGAGCGGATCGTCGCCTTCGACCTGAAGAACCAGCTTCAGGACATGGGCTACACCGTCTGCGCCATGGTGGCCAGCGGTGAACAGGCCATGGAGCGCGTATCCATCGATATTCCCGACCTGGTCCTGATGGACATCCATCTGGAGGGAGACATCGACGGCATCGATGCCGCATTGCGCATTCAGGCTGAACACCGGATTCCGGTGATCTTCCTCACCGCCTACGCGGAAGACGAAACGCTGCGGCGTGCCCTGGCCAGCCGCCCGTTCGGCTACCTCATCAAGCCATGCGAGGTGCGGGAACTCCATGCCATGATCCAGATGGCGCTGGCGCGCCGCGAAGTGGAGATCGCCGTCGAACAGAGCGAACTGCGCCTCAAGCTGGCGCTGGACGCCGCCTCGCTCGGCGTGCTCGAATGGGTGCCGACGTCGGGCCGGCTGCGCGCCGACGGGCACATGGGCATCCTTTACAAGGACCGGCGCCTGCCGGTCGACGAATCCTGGCCTGAATTCCTCGAGCGTGTCGCCCCGGATGACCGGCAGCGCGTCGGCGATACGCTCAACGAAACCCTCGGGCACGGCCACCCGGTGCTGTTCGGATTCCGCACTCACGAGGTGAATGGCTCCCAGCGCGAACTGGAAGCGCATGCCAAGGCCTATCGGGGCCTCGGCGGCGACGAACGCGTGGTCGGCATTGTCCAGGACGTGACGCAGCGACGCAGCGACGAAGCCCGCCTGCGCCAGTCCGCCGTGGTTTTCCACACCACCGCAGAAGGCATCATCATCACCGACGCAGCGCAGCGCATTATCGCCGCCAACGAGGCCTTCTCCCGCATCACCGGCTTTGCGGAAGCCGAGGCCATCGGCGCCGACCCGGACGTGTTGCTGCGTGTCCGCCGGAAGGACGGCGAGCTGGCACGCCTGATCGAGGAGGACACCGACGGCTATTGGCAGGGCGAGATCCTGTGCCATCGACGCGGCGGCGAGCCGTTCCCGGCGTGGCAGAGCCTGAGCGTGGTGCGCGATTCCTCGGGCAGCATCACGCATATCGTCACCGCCTTCTCCGACGTGACCGAAATCCACGAGGCTGCCGAGCAGCTGGACCACCTCGCGCACCACGATCCGCTGACCGGCCTGCCCAACCGGCTGCTGTTCGACGACCGGTTCGCCCATGCCCTCGACCAGGCACAGCGCGAACAGGAGCCCTGCCTGCTGATGTTCCTCGACCTCGACGGCTTCAAGGTCGTCAACGACACCATGGGCCATGCGGTCGGCGACGAACTCCTGCGCGTGGTCAGCGACCGGCTCAAGGGCATCCTGCGGCAAAGCGACACCCTGGCCCGCCTGGGCGGCGACGAGTTCGTCATCCTGGCCAGCGGCGCGAACCTCGCCTACGCCTCGTATGTCGCCCAGAAGATCCTCGACACGCTGCGCAAGCCGATCCGGCTGGCCGGCGAGGAAATTTCAGTTTCCGGCAGCATCGGCATCTCGGTCTATCCGGACCACGGCACCGACCCGAATTCGCTGATGCGCGCAGCCGACATCGCCATGTATGTCGCCAAGACGGAAGGGCGCAACGGCTTCCACTTCTACTCGGAGGACATGTCGACGCACACCCACGAGCGCATGCACCTGGAGCAGGGTCTGCGCCGGGCCATCGATGCAAACGGCCTCGACGTGCACTACCAGCCGCAACTGGACCTGGCCGACCGCCGCATCGTCGGCGTCGAGGCGCTGGTGCGATGGCAGAAGGAGGATTTCGGCGCCATCATGCCGGCGCGCTTCATCCCGGTGGCCGAGGATAGCGGCATCATCGACAAGCTGGGACGATGGGTTCTGAAACGCGCCTGCAGCGAAATCGTGGGACTGACTGACCGTACGGGCCGCCAATTGAGGCTGGCAGTCAATGTTTCGCCGCGGCAGTTCATGCGCGACGACTTCGTGGCCACCGTACATGAAGTGCTGGACGAAGTCGGCTTCCCTGCCGACGCGCTCGAACTGGAGATCACGGAAAGCACCCTGCAATCGACCGAACGCAGTCGCGGCATCCTCGGCGCCCTGAAGCAGCTCGGCATTTCGATCAGCATCGACGACTTCGGCACCGGCTATTCCTCGCTCAGTGTGCTGCGCGACCTGCCCGTCGACCGCATCAAGATCGACCAGTCCTTCGTCGTCGAATTGCCCCATCGTAAGGAGGGCCTGGCCATCGTCGAGGCCGTGGTTGCCCTTGGCCATGCAATGGGCATGGGTATCGTAGCAGAGGGTATCGAGAGGGACGACCAGGCGGATACGTTGCGGCGTCTGGGCTGCACCGAGGGACAGGGCTTCCTGTTCAGCCGCCCATTGTCCTTTGACGAACTGCTGCGTCATTTCGTAAATGGGCGTGGAGACGATCCGTTCGTCGTCGGCCACGCCTGAAGGGCGTCCGGGGAGCAGCCGCAAATCAGCGCTTGCGAAGTAACTTTTCCTGCACTCGCACGTCTAACTTCGGGGCATAACAACAGCGAGGACGTCATGGACAACATCTTCACGCGGTACCAGGCCCGATTCGAAGCGGGTCGGGAAGAGGAAATGTCGGTTCAGGACTATCTGGAATTGAGTCGGGAGGATCCGACTGCCTACGCCAGCGTGGCGGAGCGCATGCTGATCGCGATCGGCGAACCTGAGCTGGTGGACACGCGCCACGACCCGCGGCTGTCGCGCATCTTCGCCAACAAGATCATCAAGCTCTATCCGGCCTTCCGCGACTTCTACGGCCTGGAGGAAGTGATCGAGAACATCGTCGCCTATGTGCGGCATGCGGCCCAGGGCCTGGAGGAAAAGAAGCAGATCCTCTATCTGCTCGGCCCGGTGGGTGGCGGCAAGTCCTCCCTGGCGGAAAAGCTTAAGTCCCTGATCGAAAAGGTGCCTTTCTACGCCATCAAGGGCAGCCCGGTACATGAATCGCCGCTGGCGCTGTTCCGCGAGGAGGATGCCCACCTGCTCGAAGAGGATTTCCGGATACCGCGCCGCTATCTCAATTCGATCATGTCGCCATGGGCGGTCAAGCGCCTGCACGAGTACAACGGCGACATCACGCGCTTTCGCGTCGTCAAGCTGATGCCGTCGGTACTGTCGCAGATCGCGGTGGCCAAGTCAGAGCCGGGCGACGAAAACAACCAGGACATCTCATCGCTGGTCGGCAAGATCGACATCCGCATGCTGGAGACCTACTCACAGAACGACCCGGACGCCTACAGCTACTCGGGCGGCCTGTGCCTGGCCAACCGCGGCATCCTGGAATTCGTGGAAATGTTCAAGGCGCCGATCAAGGTCCTGCACCCGCTGCTGACGGCGACCCAGGAGGGCAACTACAAGGGCACCGAAGGCTTCGGTGCGATTCCCTTCGACGGCATGATCCTGGCGCATTCCAACGAGGCCGAATGGCTTTCGTTCAAGAACAACCGCAACAACGAAGCCTTCCTCGACCGCATCTACATCGTCAAGGTCCCCTACTGCCTGCGTGTCACCGACGAGATTCATATCTACGAGAAGCTGCTGACCAACTCGTCGCTGGCCGCATCGCCCTGCGCGCCGGACACCTTGCGCATGATGGCGCAGTTCTCGGTTCTGTCACGACTCAAGGAACCGGACAACTCGAGCATCTTCAGCAAGATGCGCATCTACGACGGCGAAAACCTCAAGGACCGGGACCCCAAGGCCAAGAGCTACCAGGAGTATCGAGACTACGCCGGGGTCGACGAAGGCATGACCGGCCTCTCCACCCGCTTCGCCTTCAAGATCCTGTCCAAGGTGTTCAATTTCGACCACCGCGAAGTCGCCGCGAATCCCGTACACCTGATGTACGTGCTCGAACAGCAGATCCAGCAGGAGCAGTTCCCGCCCGAGATCGAAGCCAAGTACGTCCAGTACATCAAGGAATTCCTGGCGCCGCACTACGCGGAATTCATTGGCAAGGAAATCCAGACCGCCTACCTGGAAAGCTACAGCGAATACGGCCAGAACATCTTCGACCGCTACGTCACCTATGCCGACTTCTGGATCCAGGACCAGGAATACCGGGACACCAACACCGGCGAGATTCTTGACCGATCGGCCCTCAACGACGAACTGGAGAAGATCGAGAAACCCGCGGGCATCAGCAACCCCAAGGATTTCCGGAATGAAGTCGTGAACTTCGTCCTGCGTGCCCGTGCCAAGAATGAGGGCAAGAACCCGGCGTGGACCTCCTACGAGAAGCTGCGCAGCGTCATCGAGAAGAAGATGTTCTCGAACACCGAGGAATTGCTGCCGGTCATCTCCTTCAATGCCAAGGGCAGCGCCGACGAGCAGAAGAAGCATCAGGACTTCGTGAACCGCATGACGGCCAAGGGCTATACGGAAAAACAGGTCCGCCTGCTGGCCGAATGGTATTTGCGCGTCCGCAAGTCATCCTGAACTCCGGCCGCGAGGGAGGCGAGGACCGTGCTGCAGATCATCGACCGACGTTTTGACAGCAAGAACAAGAGTGCGGCCAATCGCGGCCGGTTCCTCAAGCGCTTTCGCGGCCAGATCCGCAAGGCTGTGGCGGACGCGATCGCCCAGCGCTCCATCAAGGATATCGACAAGAACGAGCGCATCGGCATTCCGGCCAAGGACATCTCGGAGCCGCAGTTTTCTCTGGGCAAGGGCGGCCGCCGCGTACGCGTGCTGCCCGGCAACGATCGCTTCGGCCGCGGCGACCAGATGGACCGGCCACCCGACTCGGCCGCCGGCCAGGGCCGCGGCGGCAGTCCGGAAGGGGAAGGCGTAGACGACTTTGCCTTTACCCTGACCAGGGACGAGTTCCTCGACATCTTCTTCGACGACCTGGCCCTGCCCGAGCTGGTCAAGACGCAAATGGCACGCATCGAAGAGTACCGCCGGGTGCGTGCCGGCTTCACGCAGACCGGCGTGCCGACCAACCTGAGCATCGTCCGCTCGCTGCGAGGCGCGGCCGGCCGCCGCATCGCCGTCGGTACCCCTCTTGCGGCCCGTTTGCGTGAACTCGAAGCACAGCTGGACGACCTGCTGGCCAGCCGCGGCGAATCCGACCCGGCGGTGGTGGAACTGCGTGGCGAAATCGCCCGCCTGCGCGCGCGCATCGCGCGCATTCCCTTCATCGACAGCTTCGACTTGCGCTACCGGAACCGCATCGTGGTGCCGCAGCCTAGCACCCAGGCGGTGATGTTCTGCCTGATGGACGTCTCCGGCTCGATGGACGAGGAGAAAAAGCTGATCGCCAAGCGCTTCTTCATGCTGCTCTACATCTTTCTGACCCGTACCTACGAACACATCGAGGTCGTCTTCATCCGCCACCATATCCTGGCCTTCGAGGTGGACGAGGACGATTTCTTCCATTCGCGCGAGACCGGCGGCACGGTGGTGTCCACCGCGCTGGACCTGATGCAGCGCATCATCCGCGAGCGCTATTCGACCGCGCTCTGGAACATCTATGGCGCCGAAGCCTCGGACGGCGACAACTGGGACAACGATTCGCCGCACTGCCGGGAACTCCTGGCGGACACCATACTCCCGCTGGTCCAATACTTCGCCTACATCGAGATTGCCCCCGAGCCGCAGAACTTGTGGCTGGAGTACCAGAAGCTGCTCGGTGGTCACGGGAACTTCGCCATGCAGCGGATCGCCGAGCTGACGGACATCTACCCGATCTTCCGCGAATTGTTCACCAAGAAGCTGGCATGACCGCGGCGCATATCGAACCGCTCCCCTATAGCTCTGACTGGACGGAGGATGGTCTGCGCCGCTACGAGGCGGAAATCGGCCGCGTCGCCGCCGCCCATGGCCTGGATTGCTATCGCCACCAGATCGAGATCATCACCGCAGAACAGATGCTGGATGCCTATGCCAGCATCGGCATGCCGGTCTTCTACCACCACTGGTCGTTCGGCAAGCATTTCCTGGCCACCGAGCGGAATTACAAGCGCGGCCAGATGGGCCTGGCCTACGAAATCGTCATCAACTCCGATCCCTGCATCGCCTACCTGATGGAGGAGAACACCCTGACCATGCAGGCGCTGGTGATCGCCCATGCCGCCTACGGCCACAACTCCTTCTTCAAGGGCAACTACCTGTTCAAGGCCTGGACGTCGGCCGATGCGATCATCGACTACCTGGTCTTCGCCCGCAATTACATCGCGGATTGCGAAGAGCGCCATGGCCAGGATGAAGTGGAGCACCTGCTCGATGCCTGTCACGCGTTGATGAACGTCGGCGTCGATCGCTACAAGCGTCCGCCAAAGCTGTCGCTGGACAAGGAAAAGGCCCGCCAGCGGGAACGCGAAGCCTATCTCCAGGCACACGTCAACGACCTCTGGCGCACGCTGCCGCGCCAGGAGCGCACCTCGGTGGAGGGAGAACGCGAGCGCTTCGTCAAGGAGCCGGAAGAAAACCTGCTCTACTTCATCGAGAAGAACGCGCCGCTGCTCGAGCCCTGGCAGCGGGAGATCGTGCGCATCGTGCGCAAGATCGCCCAGTACTTCCATCCGCAGCGCCAGACCCAGGTAATGAACGAGGGCTGGGCCACGTTCTGGCACTACACCATCCTTAATACCCTCTACGACGAGGGATTGCTGGCCGACGGTTTCATGTTCGAATTCCTCCAGTCGCACAGCAGCGTCATTTACCAGCCGCCCTACAGTGCCGGCTGGTTCAGCGGCATCAATCCCTACACGCTGGGGTTCTCGATGTGGCGCGATATCCGCCGCATCTGCGAGGCGCCCACCGACGAGGACCGCAACTGGTTCTCCGACATCGCCGGCAGCGACTGGCATGAGACGCTCGATTTCGCGATGCGCAACTTCAAGGACGAAAGCTTCGTCGCCCAGTACCTATCGCCGAAGCTGATGCGCGACCTGCGCCTGTTCAGCATCGAGGACGACGATCGCGAAGCCCGCCTGCGCGTCGCAGCGATACATGACGAGGGCGGCTACCGGGAACTTCGTCAGCAACTTTCCGAGCAATACAACCTCGGCAACCGCGAACCGGACCTGCAAGTGTGGGACGTCGACTTTCGCGGCGACCGCACGTTGACGGTCCGCTACACACCGCGCGACCGACAGCCGCTGGCCGACAGCGTCGACAGCGTCCTCGAACACCTGGCCAGCCTCTGGGGGTTCACTGTCCGACTCGAGGAAATTTCTCCGGACGGCAGCGTCGAGTTGCTCCGCGAACGGCAGCACGAGAAGCGGCACCGGTAGAAACAAAAAAGCGCCCCGGGAGGCGCTTTTTCGATGAATCCGTTGGCGGAGTGGACGGGACTCGAACCCGCGACCCCCGGCGTGACAGGCCGGTATTCTAACCAACTGAACTACCACTCCAGTCCTGCCGCAAGCGACAGGAGGCGCGCATTATATCCAACTTCGCCGCGCGCGCAACCGCTTTGTCACACCCGCTCGAAGATGCCCGCTGCGCCCATGCCGGTGCCGATGCACATGGTCACCATGCCGTACTTGAGTTTCGGGTCGCGCTGGAAGGCATGCACCAGCGTCGCGGTGCGAATCGCGCCGGTGGCGCCGAGCGGATGACCGAGCGCAATGGCACCGCCGAGCGGATTCACCTTCGCCGGATCGAGGCCGAGATCCTTGATCACCGCCAGCGATTGCGCTGCGAAAGCCTCGTTGAGCTCGATCCAGTCCATCTGCTCGGCCTTCACGCCGCCCGCCTTGCAGGCGCGCGGGATGGCCTCGATCGGCCCGATGCCCATGATCTCCGGCGGCACACCGGCTACGGAGAAGGACACGAAGCGCGCCAGCGGCTTGACGTTGTAGCGCTTCACCGCCACTTCGCTCATCAGCAGCACGGCCGCCGCGCCGTCGGACATCTGCGAGGCGTTGCCCGCCGTCACCGAGCCTTTGGCGGCGAACACCGGCCGCAGCTTGGCCAGCGATTCCATGGTCGTGTTCGGGCGCGGTCCCTCGTCGTTCTCCACCAATCGTTCGCTGATCCGCACCTGGCCGCTGGCAAAGTCCGGCAGATGCTCGTGCACGGCGTAGGGCGTGATCTCGGCGCTGAAGTGGCCGGCAGTGATGGCGGCCAGCGCCTTCTGGTGCGAAGCGACGGCGAAGGCGTCCTGCTGCTCTCGCGTCACCTGCCAGCGTTCCGCCACGCGCTCGGCGGTAATGCCCATGCCGTAGGCGATGGCCAGATGCTCGTTGCCTTCGAAGAAGGCCGGATTCGATGCGACCTTGTTGCCCATCATCTGCGCCAGGATGGTCATCGACTCGGTGCCGGCGCCGATGGCGACATCGCACTCACCTAATCGAATCCTGTCGGCGGCCATGGCCACGGCATTGACGCCCGAGGAGCAGAAGCGGTTGATGGTGATGGCCGGCACGCTGTCCGGAAGGCCGGCGAGCAGCGCGCCGATGCGCGCCACGTTCATGCCCTGCTCGGCTTCAGGCATCGCGCAGCCGACGACGACGTCGCCAATCTCCTTGGCATCGAGTCCGGGTACCGCCCCCACAACGCTGCGCAGCACGTGGGCGAGCATGTCGTCCGGCCGCACGTTGGTGAAGGCGCCCTTGCGCCGGGCCACCGGCGTGCGCGTGGCGGCGACGATGTAGGCATCCTGAATGATCTTGCTCATCTCGTTCTCCTCAATTCCCTTAGTTACCTCAGTTACGCAGAGGCTTGCCGGTTTCAAGCATGTAGGCAATGCGCGCCTGCGTCTCGGGGGTCTTCAGCAATTCGACGAACTCGCGGCGTTCGATATCGAGTATCCACCCCTCGGTCACCAGCGAGCCGGTCTCGACCTCGCCGCCGCACAACGCCACCGCCGCGGCCTTGGCCACGCGGTAGTCGTGATCGGAAATGAAATTGCCCGCCCGCATGTTCACCAGCGCCATCTCGCAGTTGGCGATGCCGGTGCGCCCCGCCGCGACGATGGCCGTCGGATGCGAAGGCGGCTCATAGCCCGCCTCGGCCATGGCGCGCGCCTTACGGATGGCAACGTAGAGCAGTTCGTGCGGATTGAACAGGACGGTGTCCGCCGGTTCGAGGAAGCCCATCGCCCGCGCATCGAGCGCGGAAGCCGACACCTTGCCCTGGGCGATGTTCATGAACACGCTCTGCAGGAACGGGAAGGGTTCGCCGAACGCCGCCTGCGACGCCAGTTCCGGCGCCCGACGCGCGAAATGGGCACAACCGCCGCCGGCCGGGATCAGGCCGACGCCGGCTTCGACCAGGCCGATGTAGGACTCGAACGCCGCTACCCGGGCGGCCGCATACATCGTGAATTCGCAGCCGCCGCCGAGCGCCATGCCCTGCACCGCGGCCACCGTCGGCACCTGGGCGTAACGCAGCGCCAGGCTGGCCCGCTGGAAGTCGGCGACGAAGCGTTCAAGTTCCTCGAATTGCCCTGCAGCCGCGGCCTCGGCAACCTCCTTGAGATTGGCGCCGACCGCGAATGGTGCGTCGTGCCAGATCACCAGCCCCTTGAAGTCCCGCTCGGCGCGGGCCACCGCCTCCAGCACGCCGAGAATGACGTCGCGGCCGAGCGCATGCATCTTCGTTGTGAAAGAGAGGATGGCGATGTCGGCATCGACGTCGTCGCGCACCCAGAGCTTCACGCCGGCGTTCGACCAGACCTGGCGTCCCGCGACGGCTGACTCTCCGAGCAGCTGATCCGGATAGAGCTGCCGCGCATAGACCGGCAGCGTCGAGCGGCCGATGCGGCGGCCAGCGCTGGCCGACCACGAACCGTCGGCGCCATGCACGCCGTCCACCTTGCCGACCCAGTCCGGCAGCGGCACAGCGGCCACGGCCTTGCCGGCCGAGATGTCCCCGGCGACCATGGCCGCAACTTCCTTCCAGCCCGCCGCCTGCCATATCTCGAACGGGCCGCGGCTCCAGCCGTAGCCCCAGCGCATAGCCAGGTCGACGTCGCGCGCGCAATTGGCGATCTCGCCCAGATGCACGGCGCAGTAGTGGAAAATGTCGCGCTGGATGGACCAGAGCAACTGTGCCTGCGGATGCGCCGAAGCACGCAGCTGGCGCAGGCGCTCGGCGGCGTCTTTCACCTTCAGGATCGCATCGACCTCGGGCGCCACTTCGCCTGCCGAAACCCGGTAATCGGCGAGCTTGAGATCGAGGACTTTGGTCACCTTGCCGTCGCGGAAATAGACGCCGCGCCCGGCCTTCTGGCCGATGGCGCCCTTGGCGACGAGTTGCTGCGCCCATGCCGGCACCTCGTAGTAGCCGTGCCAGGGGTCACCCGCCAGCGTGTTCTTCATGGTGTTGATGACGTGGCCCATGGTGTCGAGGCCGACCACGTCAAGCAGGCGGAAGGTGGCCGACTTGGGCAGGCCGATGCGCACGCCGGTCAGCGCGTCGACTTCGTCAAACGTGAGGCCGAGTCGTTGCGTGTGGTGCGCTACCATCAGCAGCCAGGCGATGCCGACGCGGTTGGCGATGAAGTTGGGCGTGTCGAGCGCACGGATGATGCCCTTGCCCAGCCGCGAGGTCAGCCAGGTTTCCAGGCCGTCGAGCATCGCCGCATCGGAAGTTATGCAGGGGATGATCTCGACCAGCGCCATGTAGCGCGGCGGGTTGAAGAAATGGATGCCGCAGAAATTGTGCCGGTGCGCTTCCGGCATCGCCTGCGCCAGCTTGTTTATCGACAGGCCCGAGGTATTCGAGGCGATGATCGTGCCGGGCTTCAAGTGCGGCGCGATCTTCCTGTAGAGGTCCTCCTTCCACTCGAACTTCTCGGCGATGGCCTCGATGACGAAATCGCACTCGGCGAGCCTGGCGAGATGCTTGTCGTAGTTCGCCGGTTCGACCAGCGCCATGCGGTCCTTGTGGCCGAAAGGCGCCGGCTTGAGTTTTTTCAGGCCGTCGAGCGCCTTTCTGACGATGCCATTGCCGTCGCCGTCGGGCGAGGCCAGATCGAACAGAAGGACCGGCACGTCGGCATTGGCGAGATGGGCGGCAATCTGCGCACCCATCACGCCCGCGCCCAGTACGGCCACCTTGCGTATATATAGCTTGCTCACATCCTTCTCCTTGAAGACAGCTGCCTGACTGACGGGTCAGGCGTTCTGTTCGCGCATTACGCGCTTGTTCAACTTGCCGACGCTGGTGCGCGCCAGCTGCTCGACGAACTTGACCTTTTCCGGCACCGCGAACTTCGAAATCTTGCCTTCGTCGGCGAAGCGCTTGACATGGGCCTGGATGTCTTCGGCAGTGAGTTTGCCGACCGCCTCCGGCTTCAGCACCACCAGCGCCAGCGGCCGCTCGCCCCACTTCTCGTTGGCGACACCGATCACCGCCACTTCGCCGACGCCCGGGCAGCGGCCGATCACGTCTTCGAGTTCCAGCGACGACACCCACTCGCCGCCGGTCTTGATCACGTCCTTGAGCCGGTCGGTGACTTGCAGGAAGCCGCGCGCATCGATATGCCCGATGTCCTGCGTGTGCAGCCAGCCGCCCTGCCACAGGTTTTCCGAGGCCTCGGGATTCTTCAGGTAGCCCTGGGTCAGCCAGGGCGCGCGCGCCACCACCTCGCCGGTGGCCTTGGCGTCATGCGGCACATCGAGAAAATCGCCATCGACGTTGCGCAGGGAAACGAGCGAAACCGGCCTGCCGGTCTTCACGCGCCTCGCCAGTTGCGCGTCGGCGGCAAGGTCGAGATCGGCCGGATCGAGCTGCGACAGCGTCAGGATCGGGCAGGTCTCGGACATGCCGTAGCCGGTGAACACGTCGATGCCGCGCTCCAGTGCCGCCTTGGCAAGGCCCGTGGTCAACGCCGAACCGCCGATGACGATCTTCCACTTCGAGAGATCGACGGCCTTGCCCGCCGGGCTCTGCAGCAGCATCAGCAGGATGGTCGGCACGCAGTGCGAGAAGGTCACCTTCTCCTGGTCGATCAGCGACAGGATCGTGTCGGGCACGTAACGGCCCGGATAGACCTGCTTCACGCCGGCCAGCGTGGCGAGGTAGGGCAGGCCCCAGGCATGCACGTGGAACATCGGCGTCAGCGGCATGTACACGTCTTCGCGATGGAAGCGGCCCTGCTGCTTCGGCAGCGTCAGCGTCACGCCGACCGCCAGCGTATGCAGGACCAGCTGGCGGTGGCTGAAATAGACGCCCTTGGGCAGGCCGGTGGTGCCCGTGGTATAGAAGGTCGTGGCGCGCGCATTTTCGTCGAAGTCCGGAAAATCGAACTGGTCGCGACAGGCCGCCAGCAGCGCTTCGTACTCGCCGACGAAGCCGGCGGGCACAGCGGCGTCGCCATCGGCAAGCAGCACGATCTTCCTGACGCCCGGCAGTTCGGGCTTGATCTGCTCCAGCACCGGCAGGAAGTCCTGGTGGATGAACAGCACGCTGGCGCCGGCATGGTTGAGCGTGTAGAGGATCTGGTCGGGCGAGAGGCGGATGTTCACCGTCATCAGCACCGCGCCGAGCATCGGGATGCCGAAAAAGCATTCGAGGTAGCGATGGCTGTCCCAGTCCATCACCGCGACGGTGTCGCCCTGCTGCACGCCCAGGTCGGTCAATGCGTGACCGAGGCGATTCACGCGCCGAGCGAACTCGCGGTAGGTGTGGCGTCGCTTGTCGGCGTACACGATCTCCTGATCGGGCGACGTCGCCAGCGGCGTGTGCAACAGCTGCTTGATCAGCAGCGGGTAGGTGTAGGCGGATGGCGTTACCTGAATCTTGTCGACCGGCATGATGAATCCTCCTCGAACTGTTCTGACCCGAATTGGACTTGCCAATTGCGCCGCGCACCGCGCTTGTCAGCCTAGGCCATCGCGACCGGCCATCGCTGGTAATTCCGTTTCTGCGCCGATAAGTTCGCGTCCATTCTAGGCTTTTCGGTTAATAGGGGCGCTTGCGCTTCCTGCCGACTTATTAGCATAATCGGCCATGTCCACGCCTTCGTTCTCCACTGTGCCTATCACCTTCGTTCAGCAGTTGCTGGACGGGGTCTGCCTGGAAACGAAATGCCGCGAGCGCCTGTTGCAGGAATCCGGCATCGCGCCAAAGCTGCTCGACGAGGATGGCGCGCGTGTCACCACCGAGCAGTTCGCCACGCTCTACCAGCGCCTGGCGCGCGAACTGGACGACGAGCTGCCCGGCATGTTCTCGCGCCCGGCCCGCAACGGCACCTTCAAGTTTCTCTGCCTTTCGGTGATGGAAGCGCGCAACGTGCGCACCGCCCTCTATCGCTTCACGCGCTTCTTCCACCTCACGCTCGACGACATCGGCTTCGAGATGTCGCGCCAGGATGCGCTGACCCGCGTCGCGCTAATGCCGCGCCAGCCGTCGGCTCCTGCGAACACCTTCGCCCAGGAGATCCTGCTGCGCCTCGTCCATGGCGTCATCTCCTGGCTGGCCGGCAGGAAGATGCCGCTGGCGCGCGTCGACCTCGCCTTCCCGCGCCCGGCGCACGCCGCCGACTATGGCACGCTCTATCCCGGCCCGGCCTACTTCGACCAGCCGGTGACGGCGCTCCATTTCGACACCGCGCTGCTCGACGGCCCGATCCGCCAGGACCAGAAGAGTCTCGCGGAATTCATGCGCCGCGCACCGGGTGACTGGCTGTTCAACTCGTTTCCAGAGCGCCTGGTCAGCCACGGCGTGCGCGAATACCTGCAAGCGCACCTCGCCGCCGCGACCGGCATCGACGACGTCGCCCGCGCCATGCACGTCTCCACGCGCACCCTGTCGCGCCGCCTGCGCGACGAGGACACCAGTTTTCAGGCCATCAAGGACGAATTGCGCCGCGACGTCGCCATCGAGCGCCTGACCAAGACCGGCACGCCGATTGCCGTCATCGGCGCCGAACTCGGCTTCGACAGCCCCACCACCTTCCACCGCGCCTTCAAGACCTGGACGGGAAGTACGCCAGGGGCGTATCGGTAGCTGCACGATCTGCGCGGCGTACCGCGACGACTGACTTTCGGGGAATAGCGGGAGACGACCCCAAGTCGATGGTTGATCTGCAAGAGGTTCAACGTCCGCTACCTAGGTGGAGCAGCCGCCTGACGCAGCTGTTCACGGGCAGCAGGTCGGCCTTTGCTGCCGTTGGCCCGACTAGACTCCAATGGCCGGTGTGAGTCCCTCAGCCGACGTAGGCTGTGGAGTCAATGCGAACGGCAGCTGTTGCACATCACATAACGGCAATGCCGACCCTGAAGAGTCTGATGCCAATTGTGAATGATCGGGCCGTTTACCGAACTCATAACGACCAGTCAGCGAAATCCTACATTCGTCGTTAGTTCGGCCTAAGCGCCACCGTGTCTGTCGCCGGCACAGGGTCCGCCGATGTGGGAACTACCTTGCATCTCGATGGCCGTTCCCAATTCCGACTCTTCCACCTCGGCCAGGCAAGGCGGTTTTCCCTGAAGCGCATACTCGCCATACTGCTGGATCAACTTCGCCACCAAACCGGTCCAGCCGGTCTGGTGGTTGGCGCCGAGCCCGGCGCCGGTATCGCCATGGAAGTATTCGTGGAACAGGATCAGGTCGCGCCAATACGGATCGTTCTGGAACTTCTCGCAATTGCCATAGGCGGGACGGCGGCCGTGCTCATCCTTGAGGAAAATCCGGATCAGCCGGTACGACAGATCAGTCGTTACCTCCCAGAGCGTCGCCTTGTGCCCGGATCTGCTCGGTAGTTCGACCTTGAAGTCGTCGCCGAGAAAGTAATGATGTTTCTGCAGCGCTTCGATCAGCAGGAAATTCAGGGGGAACCAGACCGGGCCGCGCCAGTTCGAATTGCCGCCGAACAGAGGGGTGGTGGATTCGGTAGGCTCGTAGTCCAGCACAAACTGCTGGCCGTCGATTTGCAAGACGAACGGGTTGACAGAATGCTCTTTGGAAACCGAACGCACGCCGTATGGGCTCAACATGCCATCTTCACGTAAGACATGATCGAGGATGCGCGCGAGCATGTGCGAGTTGACGAGCCCCAGACGGACGCGGTCCTCGATGCCGCGGTGATTGAGATTGGCCAGGCCCTGGAGTAGTTCGGGTCGGTACTCGACGAACCAACGCATGTGCTCGCCGAAACCGTGAAATGAGCGCAAGCTGTCGGAGTCACCGATCGCTATGGCGGCGACCGGAATCACCCCCGCGATCGTATAGGCTTTAAGCGGGAAGCAACGATCGTCCGGAAGCTTGAGGACATCGAAGTAATAGCCCTCCTGTTCGTGCCAGAGGCCGCCCTCCCGGCCGCCGACGCGATTCATCGCCGCGCCGATATAGACGAAATGCTCGAAGAACTTGGTCGCGATGTCCTCGTAAACAGAATCCTCCTTGGCGAGTTCGAGTGCTATAGCAAGCAGATTGAGGCAATACATCGCCATCCAGCTGGTGCCATCGGCCTGCTCGAGCTGTCCACCGCCAGGCAAGCCCGAGGTCCGATCGAAGGCGCAGATGTTGTCCAGACCGAGGAACCCGCCCTCGAAGATGTTGTTGCCCTGGGCATCCTTGCGGTTAACCCACCAGGTGAAATTGATGAGCAGCTTCTGGAAGATCCGCTCCAGGAACGCCCGGTCCTGACGGCCGTACATCCTTTGCTCGATCTGATAGACCCGGATTGCCGCCCAGGCATGGACCGGCGGATTGACGTCGCCGAATCGCCACTCGTAGGCGGGAATCTGGCCGTTGGGGTGCATGTACCACTCGCGCGTCAGCAGCAGCAACTGCTCCTTGGCGAAATCCGGATCGATCAGCGCGAACGCCACGGCATGGAACGCCATGTCCCAGGCCGCGAACCATGGATACTCCCACTTGTCCGGCATCGACAGCACGTCGCCGGTGGCCAGATGCCACCACTTGTGGTTGCGGCCGTTCTTGCGCTGCTCGGGCGGCGGCGGGCCGGCTGGATCGCCGTCGAGCCAATGAGAAACCAGAAAGTGGTAGTACTGTTTGTTCCAGAGCATGCCGGCGAATGCCTGGCGCTGAACGTTGCGCATGTCGTCGGGCAGCGGAAATGGCGTCACCCGCCGGTAGAACTGATCAGCCTCGTTCTTTCGCCGCTCGAAGACGGCATCGAACTCGTCGCCGGGCATCACCGACCTGCCGGCCATGGCGCCGAGACGAAGCCTGATCGTCACGGTCTCGCCGGCGCCGACGATGCGACTATAGTGCAGGCCCGCCTTGGTGCCGACATGCTCGGGATTCACCGCTTCACGCCGGCCATGCAAGAGCATCTCATGGAAGGCGTCCTTGACGAACGGCGACGCGTTGGCGACGCCGAACAGGCGCATCAGGTTCGATTCGTTCTCGGTGAACAGCACCTCGTCCGGCGATTCGCAGACAAGCCAGTATGGCTCCAGCTCTCGATGAGTCGCCTTGAGTATCGTGGCATGCGCATCGGCCTGGACCATTTCGATGCGCGGCATGGGACGATCCCGGTACCACGACCAGTCGTTCCGGAACCACAGCGTCGGCAACAGGTGCAGCGGAGCCGACTGCGCGCCGCGGTTGACGGCACTGATCCGGACCAGGATATCGTCCGTTTCGGCCTTCGCATACTCGACGAAGACATCGAAATAGCGATCGTCGTCGAAGATGCCTGTGTCGAGCAGCTCATACTCGGGCTCGTTCCTGCCGCGCCGCCCGTTTTCTGCCACAAGATCCGCGTAGGGGTAAGCCCGCTGCGGATACTTGTACAGGAACTTCATGTAGGCATGGCTGGGCACGTTGTCGAGGTAGAAGTAGTACTCCTTGACGTCCTCGCCGTGATTACCCTCGTTGCCAGTCAGGCCGAACAGCCGCTCCTTCAGGATGGGATCGGCCCCATTCCACAGCGCCAGCGCGAAGCACAGGTGCTGGCCATCGTCCGAAATGCCGGCGATGCCGTCCTCGCCCCAGCGATAGGCGCGCGAACGTGCATGCTCGTGAGGCAGATATTCCCATGGCGTACCATCGGGGCTGTAGTCCTCGCGCACCGTGCCCCACTGGCGCTCGCTGACATACGGGCCCCAGCGGCGCCATCGCTCCTTGCCCGCCCGGGCAGCGTCCAGTCGCTCTTCTTCCGCAGTCATAGGGCAATTTCTTCCAGGTCCGGAACATCCGCGCGAATGTCAGTGTCAACCATGCTATCGTGAAACCGTGCAGGGAGCGATGCGATGAACGCGACACAAAGGCTCAGCGAACTGGGCCAAAGCCTTTGGCTGGACAACATCACGAGGGATCTCCTCACCAGCGGTACGCTTGCGCACTACATCGACGAACTGTCGGTAACGGGACTCACGTCCAATCCCACGATCTTCGATCACGCCATCAGGAACAGCACGGCCTATGACAACTCGATCCGCGCCGGGCTGAAGGCGGGGCGGGCAGGTGAGAGGCTCTTCTTCGATTTGGCGCTCGACGACATCACGCAGGCCGCCGACCTGTTTCTGCCGGCCAACGAGCGCAGCTGCGGCGTCGACGGCTGGGTGTCGCTGGAAGTCTCACCGCTCCTCGCTCACGACACCGAGACCACGATCGCCGAGGCGAATTATTTGCATCGGCGCGCCGGCCGCCGCAACCTCTTCATCAAGATCCCCGGTACGCGTGAGGGATTGCCGGCGATCGAGGAAGCAATCTTCGCCGGCGTTCCGGTCAATGTCACGCTGCTGTTTTCCCGCGAACATTATCTCGCGGCGGCCGACGCCTACCTGCGCGGCACCGAACGGCGCATCGCCGCAGGACTGAAACCCGACGTCGCCTCGGTGGCCTCGCTGTTCGTCAGCCGCTGGGACGCCGCAGTTGCGGGCAAGGTGCCTGCGGCGCTCATCAACCGGCTTGGCATTGCGATCGCCCAGCGAACCTACAAGGCGTACTGCGATCTGCTCGCGACGCCACGCTGCCAGCGCGTCCTCAATGCCGGCGCCCGCCCGCAGCGCCTGTTGCTGGCGAGCACGGGAACCAAGGACCCAACAGCTTCCGATGTCCTCTACATCGACTCGTTGGCGGCGCCGCTGACGATCAACACCATGCCGGAGGTCACGTTGAACGCATTTGCGGACCACGGCCAAGTCGGCGCGGCGATGCGGGCTGACGGCGGCGACTGTGAAGCGGTGCTGTCCGACTTCGCCAAGACCGGTGTCGACGTCGATGCGTTGGCGGCGAAACTGCAGGACGAAGGCGCCGCGGCCTTCGTCAAGTCATGGAACGACCTCATGGACGTGATCGCGTCGAAGAGCGCCATTCTCGAGGCGGGCATGCAATGAATGTGCTGGTCATCGATGTCGGCGGTACCCATGTGAAGATTCTCGCCAGCGGGCAGCAGGAGCCGCGGGAATTCTCCTCGGGATCCGCCCTGACCGCGAAGCAGATGGTCGCTGGTGTCAGGAAGCTGGCCGGAAAGTGGATGTACGAGGCGGTCGCGATCGGTTATCCGGGGCCGGTGCTGCGCAATCGGCCCGTGGCCGAACCGCGCAATCTCGGTCCAGGTTGGGTGGGCTTCGACTACGCAGCGGCCTTCGGCTGCCCGACGAAGATCGTCAACGACGCTGCGATGCAGGCGCTGGGAAGCTACCAGGGCGGCAAGATGCTGTTCCTTGGACTGGGCACCGGACTGGGCACGACGATGATCGTGGACGGCATCGTCGAGCCCATGGAGCTGGGCCATCTGCCCTACAAGAAGGCTACCTACGAGGACTATGTCGGCCTGCGCGGACTGGGACGCCTAGGCAAGAAGAAATGGCGCAAGCATGTGGCCGACGTCGTCGAGCGCCTGAGCGCCGCGCTCGAGCCCGACGACATCGTCATCGGCGGTGGCAACGCCAAGAAACTTGCCGAACTGCCGCCCGGCTGCCGGCTCGGCGACAACGCCAACGCATTCTTGGGCGGCTTCCGGCTCTGGCCACCGCCCCCGCTCGCCGACCATAACTGATACGAAGAAGGGACGCCATCATGCAACTCGGGATGATCGGACTCGGCCGCATGGGCGCCAACATGGCGCGTCGCCTTATCGCCAGCGGCCACGAATGCGTGGTCTTCGACGTTTCGCCGCCGGCCGTCGATGCCCTGGTGCGCGAAAAGGCCATCGGCGCGGTTTCGCTCGCCGATCTTGCAGACAAGCTCGCCAGACCGCGGGCGCTGTGGCTGATGGTGCCCGCCGCTGTCGTCGACAAGATGATCGCCGACCTGCTGCCGCACTTGGGGCCGGGCGACATCCTGATCGACGGCGGCAATTCGTATTTCGTCGACGACATCCGGCGGGCGAGAGATCTCGGCGCCAAGGGTATCCACTATGTCGACGTCGGCACCAGCGGCGGCGTCTGGGGTCTCGAGCGGGGCTACTGCATGATGATCGGTGGCGAAGTCGATACGGTGCGGCATCTCGATCCGATCTTTGCCCGACTCGCGCCCGGAGTCGGCGCAATTGCACCCACACCCGGGCGCGCAAGCGTCAGCGGCACGGCGGAACAGGGCTACCTGCACTGCGGTCCGAACGGCGCCGGCCACTTCGTCAAGATGGTGCACAACGGCATCGAGTACGGCCTCATGGCGGCCTACGCCGAGGGGCTCAATGTGCTGCGCGCCGCCAATGTCGGCAAGCAGGCGTACGCCGCGGATGCGGAGACGACGCCGCTACGGGATCCCAAGCACTATCAGTACGATCTCAACCTGCCTGACATCGCCGAGGTCTGGCGGCGCGGCAGCGTGATCGCCTCCTGGCTGCTCGACCTGACGGCAAGCGCATTGCTTAAGGACCCAACGCTCACGCAATTCGCGGGCCAGGTATCGGACTCGGGCGAAGGGCGCTGGACCATCAAGGCCGCCATCGACGAAGGCGTCCCCGTACCTGTGCTCACGACGGCACTTTATGAGCGCTTCAGTTCGCGCGGCGCTGCCGAATTCCAGAACAAGCTGCTCTCGGCGATGCGCTATGAATTCGGCGGGCATCACGAAAAACCCGATCCGAATTAGCCCGGCGAAAGGAGAGCACGATGAGCGAACTGCAGTCCGACGCCCTGGTCTTTTTCGGTGCCACCGGCGACCTCGCCTACAAGAAAATATTTCCGTCGCTGCATGCCATGGTTCGGCGCGGCCACCTCGACGTGCCGGTCATCTGCGTCGCCCGCGCCGGCTGGACGCTGGATCAATTGAAGGCGCGGGCGCGCGACAGCATCGAAAAGCATGGTCAGTTCGAGGCGGCCACGTTCGAACGGCTGGCGGCGCTGCTGCGTTACGTGGATGGCGACTACAACAAGTCGGAAACCTTCCAGGCGCTGCGCCAGGCGCTCGGTGACGCACGGCAGCCCGCCCATTACCTCGCAATCCCGCCGGCGATGTTCGGAATGGTCGTCGAACAGCTGGCCAAATCCGGTTGTGCCGGCGGCGCGCGCGTCATTGTCGAAAAACCCTTCGGCCGCGATCTCGCCTCGGCGCTCGACCTCAACCGCATCCTGCTCGCCACCTTCGACGAAGAGCACATCTTCCGCATCGATCACTACCTCGGCAAGCGGCCGGTGCACAACCTGGTGTTCTTCCGCTTCACCAACGCCTTCCTGGAATCGTTCTGGAACCGCCGCTTCGTCAAGAGCGTGCAGATCACCATGGCCGAGGACTTCGGTGTTCAAGGGCGTGGCGTCTTCTATGACCAGGTCGGCACGATCCGCGACGTCGTCCAGAACCATCTGTTCCAGGTGCTGGCCAACCTGGCGATGGAGCCGCCGGCGCGCGCCGACGCCGAATCGATGCGCGACGAGAAGGTCAAGGTGCTGAAGTCGATTCCACCGATCGATGCGAAGAATCTGCTGCGCGGCCAGTTCGTCGGCTATCGCCAGGAACCCGGCGTCGCTCCGGATTCGCAGAAGGAGACCTTTGCCGCCCTGCGCCTCGAAGTCGACTCCTGGCGCTGGGCGGGCGTGCCGTTCTTCATTCGCGCCGGCAAGTGCCTGCCGGTGACCTGCACCGAAGTTCTGGTCCGGCTGCATCGGGCGCCGAAGATGTTTCCCGGCTGCGCCGGCGTGCCGAATCATTTCCGTTTTCGCATCAGCCCGGACATGACCATCGCCATCGGCACCACGGTGATGGACCCGGAAGACCGGATGACCGGTCAGCCGGTGGAACTGACCGCCAGCCATCGCGCCGGAGCACGGGAGATGGATGCCTACGAGCGCGTGCTGGGCGACGCGTTGGTGGGAGACCGGACGCTGTTCGCGCGCGAGGACTATGTCGAGGAAGCGTGGCGCATCGTCGATCCGGTGCTGAAGGCGGACACGCCCCTGTACGAATACCCGCCCGGCACTTGGGGGCCGGCGCAACTGAATGGCAACGTAACGCCACCCGGTGGCGGCTGGTTGAACCCGACGACCTCGGATCCGGTAACGTGAAGATCGAAGTGCTCGCCGATGCGCAAGGGGCGGCGCGGCGTGCCGCCGAAGTCATCGCCGCGGACGCGGCAACGGCAGTGGCCATGCGCGGGCGCTTCGTCGCGGCAGTCAGTGGTGGCAGCACGCCTTGGGCGATGCTGCGGGCGCTTGCCGTCCTGGACGTGCCCTGGGCGGCGACGCATTTGATACAAGTTGACGAGCGCATCGCCCCCGCAGGCAGCGCCGAACGCAACATCACCCACATCGAAGAGAGCCTGCTTGCGCAAGCGCCCCTCGCACGCGGGCAGGTGCACGCGATGCCGGTGGAGGTGGCCGATCCCGATGCAGCGGCGGCCGTTTACGCCGAGACCTTGCGCCGGTACGCCGGGTCGCCGCCGGTGTTCGACCTCGTCCATCTCGGGCTTGGCGCCGACGGCCACACGGCCTCGCTGGTGCCTGGCGATACGGTGCTTGACGCCACTGACGATGTCGCGCTCGCCGGGCCCTATCAGGGAGTGCGGCGCATGACGCTGACCTACCCGACGCTCGATCGGGCACGGCGCATCCTGTGGCTGGTGACGGGCGCCGAGAAGGCACCGATGCTGGCTCGGCTGGTCGCCGGCGACCGATCGATTCCCGCCGGCCGCGTGCGGCAGGACCATGCATTGCTGATTGCCGATGCGGCGGCGGCGACCGGCATCGATGACGGAGATGCCAATGGCCAATGACGTGGATCTCGACAGCCTCTGCATCAACACCATCCGCACACTGTCGATCGATGCCGTGCAAGCCGCGAACTCCGGACATCCCGGCACGCCAATGGCGCTGGCGCCCCTAGTCTATACGATCTGGAACCGGGTGCTGCGTTTCGACCCAAAGGACCCGATCTGGCCGAATCGCGATCGCTTCGTGCTCTCCAACGGCCATGCCTCGATGCTGCTTTGGTCGGTACTGCACCTGACTGCAACCCAGGCGGTGAATGCCGATTACGAGATCGTCGGCAAGCCCGCGGTCACGCTCGACGATATCCGCCGCTTCCGCCAGCTCGGCAGCAAGGCGCCAGGACATCCGGAGTATCACTGGGTCTCCGGCGTCGAAACGACCACCGGCCCCCTCGGCCAGGGCATCGCCACCAGCGTCGGCATGGCCATCGCCGGGAACTGGCTCGCCGAACGCCACAACCGGCCCGGCTTCAAGATTTTCGACTACGACATCTATGCGGTATGCGGCGACGGCTGCCTGATGGAGGGCGTCGGCGCCGAGGCTGCGTCGCTGGCCGGCCACCTAGGGCTGGACAATCTGTGCTGGATCTACGACAACAACCACATCACCATCGAAGGCAGCACGGCGCTAACCTTTACCGAGGACGTCGGCGCGCGCTTTCGCGCTTACGGCTGGAGCGTGTTGCACGTCGGCGACGCCAACGACATCGATCTCATCGAACGTACTCTTGCCGAATTTCGCCGGACCACGGGTCGGCCGACGCTGATCATCCTCGACAGCCACATAGGCTACGGTTCGCCGAACCGGCAGGATACGTCAGCTGCCCATGGCGAACCGCTCGGCGCCGACGAGGTACGCTTGTGCAAGCGGGCCTACGGCTGGCCGGAGGACGCACAGTTCCTTGTGCCTGAAGGCGTGCGCGAGCACTTTGCCGCCGGCATCGGCACACGCGGAGGACAGGCGCGCGCAGGCTGGAATGACCTCTTTGCCACTTACGACGCAAAGTATCCCGATCTTGCGTCGGAGATCGGCCAGATACAGCGGCGCGAACTGCCGATGGGCTGGGACCGCGACCTGCCGGTATTTCCGGCCGACACCAAGGGTCTCGCCGGCCGCGAAGCGTCAGGCAAGGTGCTGAACGTGCTGGCGCAGAACGTTCCATGGCTGCTCGGTGGCTCTGCCGACCTCGGCTCGTCGAACAAGACCATGCTGCTGTTCCAAGGCGCTGGCGACGTCCAGCCGGGCAGCCTCGGCGGCAAGAACCTTCACTTCGGCATTCGAGAGCACGCCATGGCTGCCATTGTGAACGGCATGGCACTGTCCAAGCTGCGCGCGTTCGGCGCCACCTTCTTCATCTTCAGCGACTACGCCCGGCCGGCCATTCGGCTGTCGGCGCTGATGGAACTTCCCGCGATTTTCGTCTTCACGCACGATGCGATGGGCGATGGCGAAGACGGCCCGACGCATCAGCCGGTTGAGCAACTTGCGTCGCTGCGCGCCATTCCCGGCCTCACCGTGCTGCGGCCCGGCGATGCCAACGAGGTCGTCGAAGCTTATCGCTACGTCATGCAGCTCAGGCACCGGCCCGCGGCGCTGGTCCTGTCGCGACAGCCCCTGCCAACGCTGGACAGAAGCAAATACGCGTCGGCTTCAGGACTTGCGCGAGGTGCTTACGTGCTGGCCGACGCGCCCGGCGACAAGCCCGAAATTATCGTCATCGCCACGGGCGGGGAAGTAGGCATCGCATTGACGGCCCATGAGCGCCTCGTCGCGGAAGGGATTCGGTCACGGATGGTGTCTATGCCATCCTGGGACGTTTTCGAACTGCAGACGCAGGAATACCGGGACCAAGTGCTTCCCCCGGACGTTACTGCCCGCGTTGCGGTGGAACAGGCGTCTACATTCGGTTGGGAACGTTACGTCGGTACACACGGCAAAGTCATCGGCATACGCACCTTTGGCTCGTCTGCCCCGCTCCAGGAACTACAGAAAAAATTCGGCTTCGAGCCTGAGCGAATATTGGAGATCGCAAGGGAACTGCTCGGCAAGACGTAAATCGTTTACGCTGGTTTCGAAAAACAGTAACGGTTCGTCCACTTTGTATGTGAGGACAGGAAATGACTCACCAAATTTCCTCAGCCAAACGAATGCGACCGTCCGGTTTGCCAGAGCTGCTATCGGAATGCCAACGGCGACGAATGCCTCCTTCGGTTGGGGTTAGCTGCCGTCTAGCTTCGCGATATGGGCTGCGTCCGGGTCGCATGACGTTCAGTCTTCGGGAAGCAACCTGATTCGGGTGATTTCGGCGGGCGCGCCGAAGCGTTTGGGCGGGCCCCAGTAGCCAGTGCCGCAGCTGGTGTAGATCCACATCCGATTCAGGCGATGGAGTCCGGCGGTATAGGGCTGCTGCAAGCGGACGAGAAGCGGCCACGGCCAGAATTGGCCGCCGTGGGTGTGCCCGGAAAGCTGCAGATCGAAGCCCGCCGCGTCTGCGCCGGCGGCCGAACGCGGCTGATGCGCGAGCAGGATCCTCGGCGCGTTTGCCGGTGCGCCGGCGAGCGCCTTGACGGGATTACTGCGCTGCGCAGGATCGAAGGCGTGGGCGCTGTAGTCGGCCACCCCGGCAAGGACGAGTCGGGCGCCGTCGTGCTCGATCAGCACATGCTCGTTCATCAAGCCGTGCAGGCCGAGGCGCGCGAATTCGGCCCACCACTCGGCCACGCCCGAGTAGTACTCATGGTTGCCGGTTACGACATAGCTGCCGTGCCGCGAAGTCAGGCCGGCCAGCGGTGCAGTGTCTGCGCCAAGCTGCGCGACCGTGCCGTCGACCACGTCACCAGTGATGGCGATCAGGTCGGCGTGCAGGGCGTTGACGCGATCGACGATCGCCTGGACGTAATCGCGCTTGATGGTCGGCCCGACGTGAATGTCGCTGATCTGGACGATGGTGAATCCTGCCAAAGCGCGCGGCAACCCGGCGAGAGGAATGTCGACCTCGACCACGCGCGGCAGGCTGCGCGCATTGACGTAGCCGATCGCCGTGATCAGCATGGCCAGCACGGGCACCAGGACGGCGCTCGGCACCACCAGCGCCGGCCCGGCCGCCAGTGCCAGCACGATGTCGCGCGCCAAGGTCAGTACCAGCATGGACGAGAACAGGCCCATGAGCAGGGAACCCACCCACGTGGCCCGGTCGGCCAGCGCCTGATGGCGCGTGATGAACCGGACCAGCATGCCGAGCGGAATCAGCAGCGTCGACAGCGCGAGCAGGGAGACGCCGACGATCCGGCCGGATGCGCCCATCGGCAGCGCCGGCAACAGCCGCCAGCCGATGTAGCCGTGGAGCCCTGCCAGGATCGACGTGACCGTCAGGGCGAAGCGCGACAGGCGTGACAAGGGCCGAACTCAGTCCGGCTTGCTTTCGCCCGGAGTCGCGGTTTCACTCTTGCGGCCGCCGCACCAGTGGCGCATGCCGGCCTGCAGTTTCGCGCGCTCTTCGGGCGTCATCTGTTCCCAGCGCTGCTGGTGCCAGCGCCCGTGGCCGCCGTGGCCACGAAAGCCGCCGAACAGGATCTTGCTCAGCACCAGAACGCCGACGGCCTGCAGGTAGGTGATCTCCCTGGCGCCGAAGAACAGTGCCGGCATCAGCCAGTTCCACAGCGCCATCACCAGCGCGCTCAGTGCGGCGACGCCGAGCAGGACAAGAACGATGAATTTTCCGCAGCGAGGTTTGCAGGGCATGGTCATGATCGGTTCCTTTGTCAGTCGAGTTCGTCGTAGAGGGTTTGCAGTCGCGCCCGCAGGTGCAGCACCGCATAGCGCTTGCGCGCCAGCAGCGTATTCACGGCCACGCCGCTTTCTGCCGCCAGTTCCTTGAAGCTGCGCCTGTCGAGTTCGTGGGCGATGAATACGTCGCGCTGCGCCTTCGGCAATTCGTCCAGCGCGCGGGTGATCGCCGCCAGCAGCACCGAGCGCGCATAGGCGGCCTCCGGACCGCCGTCGGCCTCGGGCAGGGCGATGCCCAGCCATTCGTCGTCGTCCGCTGTCGCGGGCAGCGGCTCTTCCTTTTTCTTGCGAAAGCGGTCGATGATGCGATTGCGCGCGACGCGAAAGAGCCAGGCGCCGATCTGCTCGATGGGCTCGGGCAGGCGCCAGGCTTCGACGAACTCGAAGAACACTTCCTGGAGGATATCTTCCGCTTCGCCCGGATCGGCGACGCGCCGCCGGATGAAATCGCCGAGGCGTGCCCGCTCGCGCGAGATCGTTTCGGTGAGGCGGGTTTCCTTTTCAGCCATCAGGGCGGCGGCCAAGGTCGTATCCATACCGGTGAAGACGATTCACGGCTGGAAATATTGCAGGGAGCGCCGAATTCTACCGGGGGCGGGGGTAACGAGCCGCACCGCGACGACTGACTTTCGGGGAATAGCGGGAGACGACCCGTTGCTGCCGGTCAGGTTTTCCGAAACCAGCCGTTCAATCGCCTGAATTCACCGCCCTGGGTGGTTTGCCGTACCGCTCTACTACGCTTTATCGCTGAGGAGTCGCGCAAGGTTCCTCCGCTTCTTTGTCGCGGCGTCGAGTCCCGGAATGATCTCTATTGGCTGTTCTTTGTTCATGCACATGTTGAAAGCCCCGTGCGCTGCACGCGCCGTCCATATCTTGACGTCGGCCTCTGGTTCTTTCCCAACTGCCTCGGCCACATCCACGATTGACAAGCTCGAACGTGCGCCGATGATAACTTCGCGGAGTTCCATGCTGCTGTTGAATGGATGGTAGTAGATGCCGTCCCGCAGATTATTTAGCCTGACCCGCAACCGGCGCTCCTTCTCGTATTTCCAGCCACTGTGCTTGACGTTCAGGCACATAGTCAGCATTGCCTCATCTATACCCCCAAGCGGCTTGCTGAAATCGACTGGACTGGGAAGTCGCTTCGATACGTAGTCGATCTTCGTCAAATAGGGCCCGTCTTCAATCTCAAATCCCAAGCACATCCCATTGTGCTTATCGCCATAGTGCGCCCACATCAATGTCGACCGCCACGACTCCGAAAAGCACAGTACACCATGCCCCTCCGATAAGACGCGCATAACAATCTTGATATGTGCCCGAGCTTCCTTATCTGTCTGTCTGAAGGGTAGCAGTTCGAAGGGGTCGTTCAAGTCGGCGTACTTGGCGATCTTCAATCGCTTCTCCCATAACGACTTCATGCCCCACTGCTTCGCGGTGTAGTAGTACAAGAGCATACGCGACCTCTGCTGTAGCTATGCTTTCGCATCGTGCCATTACGCACGTGACATGGCAACGTCGATTGCCTGCTTCTGGCCGGTGGCGGTACTTCGCAGGATTCACGACGCGGCCCATTGGTTCAGCCCTCTGCGCTCTCCGCCACCGCGTCTGCTAAGCTTGGCACTGATTCATCGGCGCAATTCCGCAAGGAGGGCAGCCTTGACCACCAGGATCACGATCCCCGCCGCCGAAGTTCGGATTGGCGACCAGTTTTACGACGGTCCCGCCGTCAGCGCCCACCCGACGTTTGCCTGGGAAGCCATCACCCGCATCAACGTGGTGGACGGCCTGATCGAGCTGATTACTGGCAATCTGGACACCCCGCACGGCGAGTTCTGGTTCGAGCCGGACGAAACCGTCACCGTGGTGCGCCACCCTCCGGTGGAACCCGAGCAGCCCGTCGCCAAGCCGCATGGCAAGCGTGGCCACGGGCATTCCGGATAGCTGCCCGGCGCAGCGGCTCGCCGCCAGCCGCACGATCTGCACGGCGTACCGCCACGACTGACTTTCGGGGCAGCACTTGAATCCGGCGACATCGGCTGCATCTACGGGGCAGCTGACCGAGAAGGAGTCGCCATGAATGTCCTGTTCAACAACCCGCTGTTGTACGTGATCGAGTATCCGGGCTTCGACGCCCTGGAAATCCTCGACAAGCGCAATGGCCGCGTCGGGTTGCTGCGCGGGGATACGGCGATCCGCGTGCGCGACGAATTCCACGAGTTTCTGTCGCAGGAGCACGACGAGGAGGAGTTCGAGGATTTCATCGACTCGCACGACGCGATCCTCGACCAGCCGGTTTCGCGCCACTGACGGCAAGTCGTTTGCTTTCCTTTCCTTCGCCAGTCCCGGCGGCGTAGCCGCGACCCGACAGTTGCGCCGGCATGCTGCCGGCGTACCATGGCAGCCGCATACTCGACCACCCCGCCAAGGAGGACGCAGATGACCCACTGCTCGTGCTGCATCGTTCCCAAGGACGTTCTGGATCGCTTCGCCAACGACAAGAAGCTGGCGACGGAACTGCGCAAGGCCGCCGCGGAGTCAGCGCGCATCACCGACGCCTTGCGCAGCCTGCGACAACAGGCCGGCGAGCTTTCCGCACTGGCCCACGCCCACGGCATGCACCTGGCGGAACTGGCCGCCGCCCCGAAGGTCACGGTCTACGACTGCAAGAACACGCAAAGCCTGCCGGGCACGCCGGTGGCCACGCCCAAGACCTCGAAGGATGCCACCGCCAAGCGCACCTTCGTCGAGACCACTGCCGTGGCGAAGTTCTACAAGGCCGTGTTCGGCCGCAACTCGGTCGACGACGCGGGCATGACCCTGATGTCCTCGATCCACTACGGCAAGAGCTACAACAACGCCATGTGGAACGGCAGCCAGATGATCTACGGCGATGGCGACGGCAAGCTCTTCCTCGACTTCACCCGCGGCAACGACGTCATCGGCCACGAACTGACCCACGGCGTCACCCAGCACAGCCTGCAACTCGGCTACAGCGACGATGCCGGCGGACTCAACGAAAGCATGTCGGACTGCTCCGGCTCCATGTTCCGGCAATGGCAAGCCGGGCAGGACGCTGCGAAGGCGGACTGGCTGATCGGCGCGGACATCATCGGCCCGGTCGCCGCGGCACGAGGCTACAAATGCCTGCGCAACATGGCCAAGCCGGCGGACAAGGCCGCACTGGCTCCGCAGCCCACGCGTTATTCGCAGGTCACGCCCGGCATGGACCCGCACTATTCGAGCGGTCCGCCCAACCTGGCCTTCGCCACCGCCTGCCTCACCCTCGGCGGAAAAAGCTGGGAACGCATCGGCCAGCTCTGGTACGCCGCGCTCACCACCTCGGGCGTGCACCCCGGCATGACCATGCCGCAGTTCGCCGCCCGCACGCGCCAGCTCGCCACGCAGAAGTATCCGAAACAGGCGGCTGTCGCGGCGGCCGTGGATGCCGGCTGGAAGAAGGTCGGGCTGTAGTGAAGCCGGAAGATCGCCTCGAAATCGAAAAACTGGGCGGCTTCGCCGGCTTCGGCCAGCCCGGCTCGCGCCTGCGCTGCCGCGCCGTCGTGACCGGCGTAGAACTGACCGACGAGGAACGCGGCACCATCGCCGCGCTCTTCGCCTCACCAGGCCATGCGCCCGGCGTCGGCGCGGACGCCTTCCGCTATCGGCTCACCCTGTCCTGCGGCGCCGACTGCCGGAAAATCGAAGTCGGCGAGGACGACCTGCCCGCAAGCCTGCAGACGCGGCTGCAGGACGAACTGATCTAGCGGCCCGGCTGCATTCGGCGTACCACCACGGCTGA
>Ga0187786_10000060_pt1 | contig 33729 bp, 31 predicted proteins | sample 0815_BV2_10_20_M_FD_132449 | JGI IMG/M metagenome (GOLD analysis project Ga0187786, IMG submission 132449) | Tropical peat soil microbial communities from peatlands in Department of Meta, Colombia - 0815_BV2_10_20_MG | ecosystem: Environmental > Terrestrial > Soil > Wetlands > Peat | place...
ACTCGATCAGCTGAGCAGAAGTGTTTAGGAAAGGATTGATGCACTTGGGCTTCATACCTATAGCATATGCTACCGACTTGGCCTCTGGACGCAGTTTCTCGAAATTGAGGTTGAACCTTGCAAGCGCGCCTACCGCATAGGAATCACGGCTCATCTTCGCATGTTTGGCTGAAGAATGGGGCACTATGAATTCGTTTATCGCCTTGAGGTAATCCTGCCGGTGCATCCTGACTCCGTCGGTCGAGCCGATGTCGCCGGAAAGAAGAGGATACTCGGCCTCGTCGCTCACAAGGGCTACATATTCGGTGTCGCGCTCGAACTCCGGGAATTTAAGGCCTGCGGCGAGTTCCACGGTAGCTTCCATGTCGGGCTTCATGCCCTTGAGCAGGCGCATCATGGCTTCCAGATCTTTTTCGCGAGGCAGCTTGGTAAAGCCGCCGACGATTGCCGATATGGGATGCACATGGCGCCCGACAAGTATCTCGCATACGTCATTGCATGTCTTTTTCATCCTGAGAGCGCGCCTTACCACTTTGTTGTGGCTATCGATAAGAGGGACAAAGCTCTTTACGCCGAGCAGGTCCGGCGCCACTAGCAGATAAATGTGCAGCAGGTGGCTGTCAAGAATCTCAAGGTGAAGCAGGAGTTTGCGCAATGAGACTGTCTGCGCCGAAGGAACTATCCCCAGGGCATCTTCGGCAGCGCCAATGGATGCGAGCGTATGCCCGCAGGAGCATATCCCGCAGATACGGCAGGTGATATGCTGGGCCTCGAAAACAGAGCGCCCCCTGAGCATGCCCTCGAACAGGCGCGGTGCCTCGACTATATCAAGTCGGCACGTCTCAAGCTTGCCGTCTTTCACATTGACGACAATATTTCCGTGGCCCTCGACCCTGGTGAGATATTCTACGTTTATGTTCACGTTCTGTTTACGCATGTTTGTCTAGCTCCCTGCATTTGTTGTACATATTCATTTTGTTCATAATCAATTCCATGGACACGCCGTTCTTCGCCAGCACGTCCTGCGCGCCCTTTTCATTGGGGTTGGAAACCATTCCCCGGCATCCGTAGCAAACATTGCCGTTGTTTATACACCATGAGTTGCATCCTGCCTTGGTAACAGGACCAAGACAGGTGACGCCCCTGTCGTACATACAGACGTTTTCGTTGAGCTTGCACTCGCAGCAGACGGCTCGGTCGGGGACATGGTACGGATATCCGTGCAGAGCGCACTGCACCACATGCAGGAGTTCGGGCTGGTAGATCGGGCAGCCGTTGACCTTGTAGTCAACCTTCACTACCTGATGCACCGCCATAGTCTTCTGCGTCGGGAAAAATTGAAATGACGAGCCGTATACGTATTTCCTTATCTCGTCCAGGTCGAAGTTGTTCTTCATCCCATTGACACCACCAATGGTTGCGCAAGCGCCGATGGCTATGATGATCTTCGACCTGTCCCTTATCTCTTTGATGCGATCTACCGCGTGTTCGTTCGTAATGCTGCCTTCTATGATTGCGATATCCAGGTCTTTATCCCACTTCTCGGACATGACCTCCCGGAACTCGACCACATCAATAAAGTCCAGCACGTCAAGAAGGGTCTCGCCGAGGTTCGCTACCTGCAGCTGGCAGCCTTCGCAGCAGGCAAAATCGAAGAAAGCCGTCCTTGGTTTTTTCATATCACAGGGCCTCACTTAAATGTTTGATATCGTCGTAATTGAAAACCGGCCCGTCCTGGCAGACATACAGGTTCTGCATCTGACAGCGCCCGCACTTGCCCAGTCCGCATTTCATGTGCCGTTCAAATGAAACGAGAATGTGCCGTTCGGGTATGTTCTTGGCCAGAAGCTCTCTGATTACGAATTTATACATCACGGGCGGACCAACCACCACCGCAAATGTTCTTTCAGGCTCCAGGTCCACGCCAGGAATCAAAGTCGTTATAACGCCGACATTTCCGGCCCAGTCAGGCGCGGCCTTGTCGACAGTGCATTTGTAGTGGACGTCCATGCGCTGGTTCCAGTTTTCTAGTTCATCGACGAAAAGCATGTCCTGAGGGGATTTGCAGCCCAGCAGTATATGCACCTTGCCGAAGTCGCGCCGGTTTACGAGCACATAGTTGATGAGGGACCTAAGAGGGGCTATTCCGAGGCCGCCGGCTATTATCAGCAGATCATTGCCTTCCAGGAGCCTTATTGGGAAGCCTTTTCCATATGGTCCCCTGATGCCGACCAGGTCTCCGGCCTCCAGCTTATGCAGCGCATCCGTGACCTTTCCCACCGCCCTGACGCAAATTTCAAAAGAGAGGCGGTTGGTCGGAGCGGATGTCAGGGATATCGGTATTTCGCCTATGCCGAACACGGATATCATGATGAACTGACCGGGCTCGTAATCCAGGCCGTCTCCGTCCTCGAAGGCCAGTTCGAAGAGCTTCTCGTGCTCAGTCATCCTCCTGGTCTTGAGGATCTTCGCTATTTTGACGGCGAACTTCGTCTCTTTTATTCCCAATCTCTCCATAATTTTGTTGTCTTCTCCTTTATCAGGGCGTTTAAGGTGTCCTTCAGTCTTATATCGGCCATACATGTTCTGCTGCATCTGCCGCAGCCTGTGCAGAAAAACCTCGAAAACTTCAGCACCGGGTATTTGAATTTCCGGTAATAACGATGTCTTTGCCGCGCCGCACGCGTCTGCCGAAAATTAACGCCGCCGGCCACTTTGGCGAACGGTTCGAGCTGGCAGGAGTACCACATCCTGTACCTGTTGCCGGATTTGGCGTCCAGGCTGACCTGCTCGCGTATATCAAAGCAGTAACACGTAGGGCATACATTGGTGCAGTTGCCGCAGGCGAGGCAGCGCTCTCCTACTTCAGCCCAGACCTTGCTTTCGAAAGCGCCTTCGAATAGCTCAGGGATGTGGCGCGGTGCCAGAGGCACTTCGTTCTTGAATATCTTTCTCTTGCTTTCCCGCAGCTCCATCAGCTCATAGAGATTGGCCTTTTCCGACGGTTCGAAGGACTTGGTAGCGGCCACTATCTCCTCTCCGGCCTGTGTATTGACGTGGACGATAAAGTAATCTCCGAGGTCCGTAAAGAAAAGATCATAGCCGCCGTTCGGCAGGTTCGCGTTCACCAGGCCGCAGCTGGCGTGCTCATCGCAATAGTTATTGCATTCGAGACCGATTATAAGAATATCGGGCTTTCGCGTGAGATAATTGTAATCCTTCGGACGCTCTGAAAACACTGCATTAAGACACTGGATCCCGGCCAGGTCGCATGTGTGTATACCGAAAAGCACCATCGGCTCGCTGTCCATAACCGTTTCAACCTGAATCCCTTTGCCGATTTGATATCGCAACAGGGTCTCATGCTGCGGCATGAAATATTTTTTCGGGGGAAGTATAGTCGGCACGTAATTCAGGGTTATACCTTTTCCAGAATGCACCTCCTCGAACGCAAAGTTATTGTATCCCTTCGCTACAGGGGCCATCACCTTGCGCATGCCCGACAGTCGGTTGACGAATCCCTCCAGGTTTTCCTTTTTGAGCAAGGCATATTGATACTGCAATTCTTTCATATGGTCCTCTTTCCCGGCATCAGTTCTTTTACCCCCGGTTTATAAACTTGGCAGAACTTTCTTTCCAGCGCCTGATATAGAAGCAAATGGCGTACCATTGCACTGCTATGTCCCGCGCTCGAAGTTGCGAAACGGCCTTCCGCAAGGGTTTAGATGGGCCGTAACCCTACCGGAAATTAACCAAAACCGACATGTTCGCATGTCCTTCGACCCATCATAACATAAAATTGCTTGCAATATACAAATATGTTTGTATATTATCTTCCAATGAAGCAAAATGTCATGTTTGCCTGGATAGGCAAGAACGATCTTATTGCATGCGGAAGAAAAATCGGGCAGAACCTCGGCCCCGTCGGAGAGGCCGTCACTCACCGCAATTTCACGCATGTGGTGCTGCTGTCGGTTTTCAGCGAAGAGGAGGAGCGGAGATACATTGAGTGGCTGACCTCGGTCACCAGGACAAAGGTCATTAAATATCATGTCGAGTTTTCCACGCGAAACCAGTTCAGGGACACATACAACGCTGCGATTTCAGCCATCAAGGACGTAAAACAGAAGCTCGGCAGCCAGAGCATCCGAAAGACCTTTCACCTCAGCTCCGGCTCGCTCGCCATGGTTGCAGCCTGGATACTTCTTTCCAAGACCTTCCATCCGGCCGAGTTGATCCAGACGTCAAGGAAGGAGGGCGTGCAGACCGTTTCGTTGCCTTTCGATATTTCCGGGTCTCATGCCTTCGACGAGTCAAGATACAGCGACGAAGAGATGCTGAGGCTTACCCAGGGGCTTCCTCCTGAGGCGCCGGAATTCGCCTCGATAATACACCGGTGCAAGCCGATGGTTCGCGTTATAGCGCGTGCGCGAAGGCTGGCGGTGCACGAGGTGCCTGTGCTTATACAGGGAGAATCCGGCACCGGCAAAGAACTGTTTGCCCGGGCGATACATAAATCCAGCACGCGACGAGACAAACCGTTCGTAGCCGTCAACTGCGGGTCCATTCCTCCGGAACTGGTTGAAGCCGAATTTTTCGGCCATACCAAAGGCGCTTTTACCGGGGCGTCGAGCGCACGCGACGGATATTTTATAGCAGCCCATGAAGGAACACTGTTTCTCGACGAGATCGGTGAACTGCCGCTGGCCGCCCAGGTAAAGCTGCTAAGGACAATCCAGGAAGGGACTGTAACCAAGGTCGGATCGAGCAAGAGCCAGGATATCGATGTCAGGATAATAGCCGCCGCCAACCGTAATCTCATAGAGGAAGTTTATGCCGGCCGTTTCAGGGATGATCTTTTTCATCGAATCGCCGTGGGGGTACTGCATCTGCCGCCCCTTCGCGAACGCAGCGGCGATATAAATCCCCTTATTGATGACGTTCTGGCCAAGATCAACGGGCAGTTTGAGGGACGCCCGGGCTGGCAGAAGAAGGTGCTGTCGGTAGCCGCCAGAAATATCCTGCACCATCATCCATGGCCTGGCAACATACGCGAACTGTTCAATACAATATCCAGAGCCGCGATCTGGACGCCCGGCAAGACCATCGATGCAGAGGACATACGGTCGGCGCTCTTTCCTGTCAGCGGCGAAGGGAAGGGCAAGCGAGGGGTCCTCAGCCACGGCTTAGGGAACGGCTTCAGCCTGCCTGATCTTCTTTCGGAGGTAACGAAACATTATCTGAAACGGTCGTTTCAGGAAGCGAGGGGCAACAAGACCGAGATGGCGAAACTCCTCGGACTGCCTAATTATCAGACCCTTTCGAACTGGATGAAGCGGTACGATGTGGAATAAGGTGAAGTCAATTTAAGATTCAGCTATCTGCCGATAGGGAAGATACTGTCAATACGGTGTTACTTCTATTATTGATCAGCTTGGCAGATGCGGTACGCCATCAAACCCGGACAAGGGGACCGGTATGATTTCATGAGGATGCTCGTAATCCACCGTGGTGAAGCTGCTGACCCCTATCGATTGCCTGTGGGCATAATCCGGGAAGGCGATGTAAATTGCAGTCGGGTCCAGATAGAACCAACGCTCCCCGACATAGACAGCAACATAAACGTGGGTTGCGGTCGGCGGCGCACCGTTTTCAGAGTGGTGTGCTTCCGCTATGGCAAACCGATACCGCGGATAGATCACGCGGCCCAGAAGTGTTGCAAATAGATGGGCTTTCGAAAAACATGCTGCCCATACAAGCTTGCCGTGGACTTTATAGTACCTTGCATAGTCAAGTATTGACGGCCATTCGCCGGGGATGGAGGATATGGTAATATAACTGGCGGGATCATAAATCACCTTATTTTTTATCCATGTCCAGACCATGCCTATGCGGCCCCATATATCTTCCTCATTCTCTGCCTTTCTCCAAGTGAAGCCAATGTCCTTTAGAAGTGCGTCGGTGTCCGAGTTGGCGCTCTCATAATCCCTGAAGAATCCAGTAGATTGGGCATTGGCATCAAACCCGGCCCTGACCCAGAAATTCCATAATTTGTAATACAGCACGTCACCCTCATGCTTGGTGGTCATTCGCCGCCAAACGGGGCTTTGAAGTGTTCTGAATTTGCCAGTGTCTATTACATGGGGATGGACCTGCCAGTCACGGTAGGTCACTTTTTCAGCAGCAGCTCTATTTTCCAAAGATGCTTTCTTCTCTTTACCTTCACCGGCCTGTTTCTTTTTCATAGAAATCATAGTATCAGTTTATGCGAATGTTGTCTATTGTGAAAAGTACGTATTTGACATTGCTGAAACCTTTAGCAATGAATTCGGTTACTCTTCAGGCAGGAGGCCGTGGTGCTTCATCTTTGTGCGGAGCTGTTTGCGTGAGATGCCGAGGGCTTCAGATGCCTTTGTCTGGTTCCATGATGTCTTTTCGAGGGCGCGCATAATAAGGCGCTTTTCTGTTTCAATCAGGTTCAACCCTTCACCGAAGCCGGCCCGGGCTGCCTTGATGTCTCGGATGGCGCGCGGAAGAAAGGGTATGGTTATGGTTGGAGACGGGCAAAGCACAACTGCACGCTCGATAGTGTTCTCGAGTTCCCTTACGTTGCCGGGCCAGTCATAGCCCAGAAAGGCCTCTATTACGTCGCTGTCAATAGAGGATATTGTCTTGGCATTGGCAGAGGCGCACTTTGACAGAAAGTGTGCTGCAAGCATCGGTATGTCCTCTTTTCTTTCACGCAGCGGCGGGACATGGATCCTGATTACGTTCAGTCTGAAAAAAAGATCCTCCCTGAAATTGCCCTTCCTGACTTCCTGGTCGAGGTTGCGGTTCGTGGCCGAGATGATCCTGACGTCGACCTTGATCCTGTTGCTGCCGCCGACGCGCAGAAACTCCCGCTCCTGCAGAAAACGCAGAAACTTTTTCTGGACTGAAAGGGGCAGCTCACCGACCTCGTCAAGGAACACCGTCCCTCCGTCGGCATATTCAATCTGGCCGGCCTTGCGCTCGTGCGCGCCGGTGAAGGCGCCCCTTTCGTGTCCGAACAATTCGCTCTCGAGAAGTTGTTCGGGCAGGGACGTGCAGTCTATCGGCATAAACGGTTTGTCCGACCTTGGAGATTCGTAGTGAATGGCCTTGGCGACCAACTCCTTGCCGGTGCCGCTTTCGCCGGTTATAAGTACGTTCGAGCTGCTGGCGGCAACGGTTTCGATGAGCGAAAAGAGTTCTCTCATAATGTCGCTTTTGCCGATGATGTTTTTGAAATTGTATCGGTCCTTGAGCTGCAACTTGAGGGAGATATTTTCCATCAGCAGGCTATGCTTTGCAACGGCCTCGCGCATAACGGTCAGCAGTTCGTCGGGATTTACCGGTTTGGATATGTAGTTGAAGGCGCCGATCTTCATGGCTTCTACAGCCATCTCTATCGAACCGAATGCCGTTAGCATTACAACCGGTATATCGGGCTGCTTTTTTCGGAGTTCCTGCAGGAGCATGAGCCCGTTAATGCCGGGCAGCCTATAGTCGGTGATTGCCGCATCGAACGGGCCCTTCGACGCCTTGTCCAGCCCTTCTTCAGCCGTGCGCGCAGTGGCGACATCGTAGCCGCTGTCCTTAAGAATGGCCGACAGCACCTTCAGTGTATTGATCTCGTCATCGACGAGGAGTATCCTGCCTGCGGTTGCTGTCATGACTCACGTTCCATAGGCATCGATAGAATGAATTCGGTTCCCTTACCTTCCATACTGCGCACTGTCACATTGCCCTTATGGTCCCTGATAATTCTTTCGACGCACGCAAGACCCAGTCCTGACCCCCTCGTCTTTGTCGTGTAAAAGGGCTTGAATATATCAGGCAGAATATCCTTGCCGATGCCCTGCCCGTTGTCTGTAATGATAACATCAACCGAACCGTTGCGTGATGCCGTTGCAATACTGATCGTGTCTCCGGGCCGCGTCGCGTCAAGCGCATTGACCAGTATGTTCAGCAGCGCCTGCTTGATCTGCTGGAGGTCGAAGTCAAAAAGCTTCAGTGCGGCATCAAGCTCGGTAACGATTTCAACATTGTTCTCCGTTGCTTCCTGCCGGACAAGGCTGACCATATCCGCTATTGCGCTGTTGAGGTCCGCCCGTCCGATCTTCAGCGGCGCCGGCTTTGAAAATACCAGGTATTCAGTGACGATATCATTGAGCCTCTTGGTCTCCTGCTCTATGATGGACAGAAACTCGCTAAGCACCTCGCCTTCGAAATTATCCTTCAGGTAAGAAACAGCGCCCCGGATGGCATTCAGCGGATTTTTCACCTCGTGCGCCACAGTCATGGACATCTCGCCGAGGGCCGAGAGTTTTTCGAGCCGGGCCTTTTCCCTGTTGCTTTGTTCAAGCTCGCTGAGGCTTTCTCGAAGACGTATGATCATATCGTTGAAGGCTTCTATAAGATCTCTTATTTCGTCTCCGCTTGTCTTTCTGTATACTTCGCAACCCCGGCATATGTCTATTTTATCCTGCACGCTGTTTTGCGACATGCCGAAGCACCTGGTGCCTATTATGGTCCAGCAGCGCTTTTTGCTGAAAGCCGGGCAGTCCGACCGGTCGCACTTAAGTACGTCACGGCAATCCGGCCCGATCTCCTCTACGTCTATATCAAGTGCTCCCGACCTCACCCGCTCCATCTTCTGTTTAAGATGGCGCATGGGCGTTGTAAGCACTCTTGACAGGAGAAAGGCGCCTCCGATACCAGATAGCAGCATGATGCAGGAAATCACTGCGACGTAGTGCTCTAGTCCCCTCAGGCTTTCGCTGATCAGCCCTCTCATCCTCTCTCGCGAAAAGCCCGCCACAACCGTGCCGATCCTTTCGTAGCCTATATCCACAGGCAGTGCTATTTCCTTTATCTGGGCTTCCGGTTGTCGCTGAGCGATTCCTGTTTTTTGGCTTCGACCGGCAGCCGTTGTATCACAGGCATATTGAGTCAGCACCGTGCCAAGCTGCTTTCTGTCGGTGTGCGCCACAACCCTGCCGGTCCGGTCGATCACCATGGCATACGTGCAGCCCGGCGTCTGTGACACAACCTGCAAGTGCTCGTCCAGGCTGAGCGGGTCCAGGAACATCAGGGGTTCGGCATTGTCTTTTGCGAAATTTCTGATGAGGACGAGCTGGCTGTTTTCCATCTCATCCATAAGGGCATTTTTTTGGTAAGTGATGATCAGCGCGTTGACTGAAACCATGATGACTATGATAAGAAGGACGACTGAGACAGTGAATTTTTTGGCGATTGGAAGCCTTCTGAAAAAAGATAGAATGCGTTCCTTCATATTCAGTATTTCTTCAGCTCTTCGAGCTCCGACTCGTTGGCCGGCCTGAACCTTCTTATATGGGCAGAGCTCAATATTGCAGTGTCATCAAATCCAATAAGCAGCTGCCTGACCTTTGCTGCAAGTTGCGGATTGTTGCCGTGTGTTGACGCGACGGGCCAGTTCGGAAGCGGACTTGTGGTCGTCAGTATGAATATATTTCTCATATCTATCTCGTCTTTCAATACCTGCAGGGCCGCCTCACGGACGAAACCGGCATCGGCCAATCCGTTGTAGACGCCAAGGATAACCTTTTCCTGCCTCTTCGCATCGATGATCGTCAGATCGCGATCCACATTTATACCTATCCGGGACAGGTATATCTTCTGCGACAAAAAGCCGCCGGCAGATTTCGGTGAAACGATCATCACGCGTTTTCCCTTCAGGTCGTCCACGCTCTTGACGCGGCTGTCCCTTCTCGCAATGATCACGCCGCGAAAGGATTCGTCTCCGCCGGTCTCCTCATCAGGCCGCCCTACCGATGAAACAAGGGCCCTGATGGGATATTCGCGGTCTATCTGCGCAAACACATAGGGATTTTGATAGGAAAAGTCGACCTTGCCGCTCTTTACCACCTGCGAGAATTCCTCGAAATCCTTTGGGATTACCAGCTTGAACTCGTAACCGGTCTTGTCGGAAAGGTATCTCATCAGCGGCTCGTAGCGGCGGTATATCGTTGTCGCAGGGTAGAGCGGCAGAACGGCGAAACGCACGGTGCGAGGGCCGTACTCGATATAGTCACTGCCCGTGAGGTTCTTGATCATTATCCTGACGAGGTCGAAGTCCCTGTCCTCAGCCGGTGCGAATCCTTCGAGGTCTCGCTCTATCGATGCAAGTATGCCTTTGTCTTTTAACGCGACCAGGCTTTTGCCGAGGGCTTCAAGTTCTTTCTTGGGAATCTTTGCCGAAGCGCACAAGAAGAGCTGCGGCACCGGATCGGACCGCTTTATTATCCTTAGCCCGTCGGCAGCGTACTTTTTTGCGACTGCCTCGCTGAGGCCGCCTACATCGTGAGAGCCGATAAGCACCGAAAGGGCAATCCTGTCTTCCTGCTGCATGTAATCCACACGTGCGAAATCGGCTTCGTTGATTCCCACGTCATGGAGCATGGCCAAAGGGATAAGGTGGCTGAAAGAAGAACGTTCGCTGCCGAGTGCCAGCCTTTTGCCCTTCACATCAACTATTTTCTCGATGCCGGCCAGGTCTTTTGCGACAAGCACACTGCGGGATGCGGCGCTGTCCGCTGCTACCGCCCGAACCAGGGGTATCACTTTTCCTTTATGCTTTGCCCTCGCCACACAGTATGCGGCGGGATCCAGGTAAGACAGGTGCACCGCGCCGCCTACCAGGCCTTCGATGGCAGCGTCGTAATCTCGTGCAATTGTAATTGTTACCGGCCTTCCCAATTCCCGTTCAAGATAGTATTTAAGCGGAAGGAACTTTTCGAACATCGAACGCGGGCTTTCAACCGGCAGGACCGATATAACCAGCGGGTCTCCGTTAAGCACAGCTGCCGATTTTGGTGGATCAGCCTGCCGGGTCGCCGGGGATTTATCCTGGCAGGAGATGCAGAAAAGGAGCAGCGAACAGGCAATTGACACAATGATCTTCACTATCAATAGTGTACATCAAAAGAGGGCGGCGGAATCTAGTCACATCACTTAATGAGGACCATTTTATGTGCAGAAAATATTTGATATGCCCCAGTCTCATTCATTTCGCGGCATGCTTCTTATCGGGTTGACATTGTTCTGCGGATTAGGGATAAATATCGATACGTTCTGGGGGGGACTGGAAAAGCAATGCAGGCTGTCCGTAATTTTCATGAGCTCATCCGTTATACATAGGCTTCAGACGATCAAGTCGTGGCACTTTGTCTTGATCGCAATATTAAGTTCTGAAATACTCACGGCGCTTCTGAGCGTCTCGATCAGTTACGCGTTATGGGGGTCTGTTTCCCGCAGGTTATTGTTTGTCGGTTGTATCGACTCCTTGGTCGTTTCCTTTATCGTTGCTTCCATTTCTGTCTACCTGCTTAAGAAGGCAGCCCGGCTCGAAGAATTGAGCCAGATGCTTCAAGCCCAAATCGATAGCCGCATAAAGGCGGAAGAGACCCTTCGCATGAGCGAAAGGCGTTTTTTGCAGATGGCAGAAAATATAAATGAAGTGTTTTTAGTCACGTCGGCGGATTATGGTGAAGTACTGTATGTCAGCCCAGGTTACGAGCGGATATGGGGCTGCTCCTGCGAGAGTCTGTACAGAAATCCGGAGGTTTGGTTTGACGCTATCTACCCCGATGATCGTGAGATGGTCCGGGCAGTCATCGATAAGACGAAATCCGGGAAGGCGAACTTTTCGGTAGAATACCGGATCATGCGTGCAGACTGTTCCGTACGCTGGATATACTGGCGAGGATTTGTTGTCGGCGATGAGAGCGAAGGGTACCGGATTACGGGCATTGCCGAAGATACTACGGAACGCAGGGGCCTGGAGGACCAGTTGCGGCAGTCTCAGAAACTGGAGGCAGTCGGTATTCTTGCCGGCGGCATAGCGCACGAATTCAGCAATATCCTGACAACTATAAAAGGCGCAATGTATCTGATACGGAAGAAGTTGCTTGATGGAAATCAAACGGCGAAATATGCAGAACAGGTAGTTAATGCGATCGACAGGGCCAACAGTCTCAGTCAGAGTCTTCTGGCATTCAGCAGAAAGCAGACAATGGTGCTGTGCCCAGTCGATCTGAATGAGGTGATCCGCAGGGCCAATACTCATCTGCTGCAATTTATTGATGAGCGCATAGAGCTGGTAACAGAGTTGGCTGCGGACCCGGCAGTTATTATGGCTGATATGAATCAGATCGAACAGGTGCTTATCAATCTGACTACAAATGCCAGGGACGCCATGCCCGAAGGCGGGCTCCTGACCATACGAACCGATCTGGCGGACATCAATGATGCCTCTGTGACTGACAATGGCTGCTTCGCCTCCTGCCTTTACGTCTGCATGTCCGTGCGCGATACCGGAGCCGGTATCGATGCGTCTATTCGGGAAAAGATATTCGAACCTTTTTTTACGACAAAGGCGTCCGGCAGCGGATCAGGGCTTGGACTGGCAGTAACATACGGGATAGTCAAACAGCATAACGGTTTCATTGATTTGCAGTCAGACTCTTCAAACGGGACTGTGATACGGGTCTATCTCCCGAGGGCGGAAAAGGAAGTCAGGCGGCATCTCGAAGGGGGTTTGTCGAGAAGCGATGCCGGTATCGAGACCGTCTTGCTGGCGGAGGATGACGATGATACAAGGTCGACTATAAGAGAAATGCTCGAAATTAACGGCTATATTGTGCTGGAAGCGCGCGATGGAGAGCAAGCAGTGGAGATCTTTGCCGGGAGAAGGGAAGAAATAGATATACTCGTCCTGGATGTGCGGATGCCGCGGAAGAACGGCATGGAAGTGTACGAAGAGATCATGAAGATAGGGGCTGAAAGCAAAGTGCTGTTTATGAGCGGATATACGGACGACATAATAAACAGTCACGGTATAAATGAAGAGGGGTACAACTTTATTTCAAAGGCGGCATCTCCGGATGAAATCCTGGACAAGATCAGGGAAGTCCTTGATGCAAATGTGAGTGGTGCATCAAAGTAGTCCGCCTATGATGCCTTTGCCGGTCATCTTCAGCGGGTCGATCAGCTTCTCTATCTCATTCGGGGTCATCTTCAGCTCTTCCGCTGCAATCTCGTTTATCGATTTTTTTTCAGCCCTCGCCCTTTTGACGATATCTGCGGCCCTGTCGTAACCAATTTTCGGGGCCAGCCCTGTGATCAATATGGGATTGCGCCAAAGAAGCTCGCTCAAATGACTTTCGTTAACTGTAAATCCGGCCACCGCCTTGTCAGCCAGCATTGTGACGGCATTGGCGAGAATAGTTATTGACTGCAGAATGCCATACGCGATCAGCGGCATGCCTGTGTTCAGCTCAAAAGCGCCCATGCCTGCGCATATCGCTATGGTTGTATCGTTTCCGATCACCTGCGCGCAGGCCATCAATGCAGATTCGCATACGACCGGGTTCACCTTTCCCGGCATTATGCTTGAACCAGGTTGCAGATCGGGCAGGGATATCTCGCCCAGTCCTGCGGCAGGCCCGCTGTTCATCAGCCTGAGATCGCCTGAGATTTTTATCAGGGCAGAAGCCGCCGTCTTCAGGTGTCCGCTCAATTCCAGTATTGTGTCAGGGGATGCCTGGGCTGCGAAATGGTTTTCGGCTTCAGCAAAACTGAAACCTGTACGTTTATTCAATATGTCTATTACCGACTTGGCGAAATCCGGATGCGCGTTAAGGCCGGTGCCCACGGCCGTGCCGCCTATGGCCAATTGTGACAGGCGGGCGCAGCAGGATTCGATCCGTTCGATACTTTGCGATATCTGATATGCCCACCCGTCGATCTCCTGCCCGAGAGTGACCGGGGTTGCATCCATCAGGTGCGTCCTCCCGGTCTTTACGATGTTCCTGCAATCGCGTGCGCGTTCGAGCAGGGTGTTATGCAGATGAGAAAGCGCCGAAAACAGCAGGCTATGCAGCTGCGCTAAGGCGCTCACATGTATGGCCGACGGGATAATGTCGTTCGACGATTGGCACAGGTTTACATGATCATTGGGGTGGACCTTCCTGGAACCGATATCGGCGCCAAGCATTTGTGCAGCCCTGTTTGCGATGACCTCGTTGGCGTTCATGTTCGTAGATGTGGCGGAGCCGGTCTGAAAAACGTCCACCGGGAAATGCCCGTCCCACTTGCCTTCGGCTACTTCTTCGGCAGCCCTTGCTACGGCGTCTGCAATATCATTGCGTAATAGGCCAAGGCCAGCATTGGCTCGGGCGGCCGCGGATTTGATATGCCCCAATGCCCAAATGAAATTGCGCGGCATTCTCAATCCGCTGATGCTGAAATTCTCGACCGCCCGCTGTGTCTGGGCGCCGTAAAGGGCGTCAGAAGGCACTCTAACAGACCCGAGAGAATCCTCTTCCACGCGATAATCATTCATGCTAACCTCCGTGACGTCAATGTTTAGATTATCGGCGCTCAGACGGTTAAAGTCAAATGAGTCAGTGACGGCAACGGTTTGCCTTGACGATCGTCGTCAAACGGCAAGCCTGTCTTGATAAAATATAGTTTATGAGATATGATTTAAAAAGGCATTAAAGGGCAAGGAGGATGAATGATAACAAGGGAAAAGGTCGAAGAGGTTTTGAACAAGATAAGGACCGGGCTCAAGTCCGAAGGCGGCGATATAGAACTTGTCGATCTTAAGGATGAAGCAGTCTACGTAAGACTTAAAGGGGCCTGCGGCACATGCCCGATGTCGACGCTGACGCTCAAGAATTATGTCGAAGCGACGTTAAAGAAAGAGATCCCGGAGATCAAAGTCGTAGAGGCCAGATGATTTTTTCTCTCTGCAAGAAGGCAGGGCTGCCGCTGACGGTTGCGGGGCTCCTGCTTTTTTCATTTTTGCTGGGTTCCCCCACAGCTGTCCACAGTGGAGAGCTCGCTGTCGTTAGAGATGTCCGTCACTGGGAAAATCCTGATTTTGTGCGGTTTGTATTTGAGCTGTCAGCTCCTGTTGAGTTTACCACCGGCAGGCTGTCCAATCCTGATCGGCTCTTTATGGACCTGAAGAGAGTCAGGATTACAAAGGGAATCAGGAAGAGCATCGAAGTCGATCATCCGGCTATTAAGTCGATGAGGCTGGGCCAATACAGCGCCGAAACCGCGAGGATCGTCTTTGATATCAAATGTCGGTCATACAACTTCAAGGTGATAAATCTCGAAGACCCGGCCAGGCTGGTAATCGATATTTTCCCCGAAAAGGATAAGGGAAAGGGCAAGCACGATATGCGCGCAGAGACAAAAAACGACGATACCTCGCTGCCTCCCAGGTCTTTGCCGAAGCCTGAAGCCCGCACACAGACGGATAGACTTATCAAAAAGACGGTTGTCATTGATGCCGGACACGGCGGCCATGACCCCGGGGCCATAGGCCCTACGGGGCTGTATGAAAAGAATGTCGTCCTCGATATCGCGATCAAGGTAAGAGATATTATGAAGAAGGATTATCCTTCATATAATATTGTACTGACGCGAGAGTCGGATGTATTCATCCCTTTGCCGCAGCGCGCTGAAATTGCCAATAACAATAATGCTGATCTTTTCGTATCGGTCCATGCCAATTCGAGCACTAATCAAAACGCAAGGGGAATAGAAACATATCTGCTTAACTGGTCGAATGATGCCGAGGCCCTGAAGGTGGCGGCCCGCGAAAATGCCATATCAGTTAAGAAGATGAAGCAGATGAAGAGCGAGCTCGGGGTTATCCTGGCATCGCTGGAAAGAGAGAGCAAGAGGGACGAGTCTGTTAAGGTGGCCGGCAATATTCAGACTTCGCTTTCCTCTGCCGCTTCACGGAGATATCCGGAGGTCAACGACCTGGGCGTAAAACAGGCGCTTTTTTATGTCCTGGTAGGCGCGAAGATGCCGTCGACTTTGGTGGAGGTCTCATTCGTTAGCAACCCTAAAGAGGAAAAACTTCTGGCGAGCGATGCGTACAGACAGTTCCTTGCGAAATCGATCGCCGACGGCATCCATACTTATTTTTCTTCTCAACCGCCGCCTCAGGTGACTTTTGAAGAGCAGGGCCGCAATGGCAGCTCTCCAGAGACGAGGCTTGTGAAGCATACAGGAATCAGGAGATAAAGAGCAGGCCCCCGGCTGCACGTTGCCGGCGCCTCAAGCGCTGCATTAGAATCTTTCAGGTCGCAAATTAATATCACCGAGGATTGCATGCTCGACTATCTGATCAAGGACGGCGATGTTATTGACGGCAGCGGCTCTGCCCCTGTAACTCTGAATGTCGGCATAGAGGGCGATCGTATACGCTATGTCGGCAGAGCGCATAAAGATGCGCGACATGTTATAGATGCGGGCGGATTCGCGGTTTCGCCCGGGTTTATCGATACCCATGCCCATTCCGAGTTTACTATACTGGCTGACGGCAGGGCCGAAGGCAAGCTGTCGCAGGCGGTTACCACCGAGATCAACGGCAATTGCGGCCTGTCGGCTGCACCTTTACTTGCAGAGGCATTCGAAAGACGGGAGGCGGACCGGCGAGAGGTTGGTATACATGAAAGCTGGAACACATTCGACGAGTATTTCAATCTTATAAGCAGAAACGGCATAGCTGTCAACTATGCTACCTTGTGCGGCCATGGTAATCTGCGCGCTTCCGTCGTGGGATACGGGGACGGCCCTCCTTCGGAATCAGAAATGGCTGAAATGAAAAAGCTGCTTGCCGACGCACTGCGCGCCGGTGCGAAGGGACTTTCCACAGGCCTGATATATCCGCCCGGTGTCTATTCTACCAGTGATGAGATCATCGAGCTGGCGAAGGTGGCGGCAGTCGAAAGACCTGGCGCTCTTTACGCTTCCCACATGAGGAGCGAAGGCGATGCCCTTGAGGAATCTATTGAGGAGACCTTGAGAATCGGGGCCGCAGCCGGGCTGCCGGTGCATGTCTCTCATATAAAGACTTCGGGCGAGAGAAACTGGCACAAGATAGATTCCGTGATCGGGATGATCGAGAAGGCCCGCGCCGAAGGATTTCAGGTAACCTGCGACCGTTATCCTTATATTGCATCGAGCACCGACCTCGACACCGTGTTTCCTTCATGGGTTTACGTCGGCGGAGTAAGGGAGGAATTGAAGCGGCTGAAAGATCCTGAGACATGGGCGAAGATAAGGTCGGAGTTGGGCGGCTGCACGGATGAGTATTGGAAAGGAATATATATTTCATCCGTATCTGCGACCGGAAATAAATGGATGGAGGGGGAAAATGTTTTCGATATTGCGGCGAGAATGCACCTGCATCCTGCCGATGCCGTGCTGAATATTACCCTCGCGGAGGAGGCAAGGGCAGGAGCCATATTTTTTTCGATGTGCGAGGAAAACCTGCGGCGCTTTCTCTCACTGTCTTATACGATGATCGGCTCCGACAGTTCCGTCAGATCGTTTTCAGGACCTACCTGTGCCGGGAAGCCGCATCCCAGAGGGTTCGGCAGCTTTGCGAGATTTATAGGCAAGTACGCCAGGGATGAAGGCGTTGTAACTCTTCCTGATGCAGTGCGCCGGCTGACATCTCTGCCGGCGGCTATATTCGGCATAGGGCAGCGGGGCCTGATAAAAGAGGGGTATTATGCCGACATCGCTGTTTTCAATTATCAAACGATGGAGGATACGGCCACATTCAAGGATCCGTATAAAGTTGCGCGTGGTGTCGAGCATGTCTTTGTCAATGGCAGACTCGCTTTCAGCGGAGGTTCGTTCAGCAGGGAAAGGGCTGGAAGGGTACTTCGGTGAAACCGCTTATAGGCATAACGGCCGGACACGAGGGTGGCAGCCTATGTCTGAGATATGACTATGTATCGGCTATAGAGAATTCCGGTGGAATACCGGTTGCTTTGCCGGTATTCAAAGGGCCTGCAGATTTGTGCGGCAATATCGACGGGCTCCTGTTTACGGGCGGCGCAGATATTATGGCTGATTATTATGGCCGTCGGCCTTTTGTGCCTGAAGAGTACATAAAGCCCGAGAAGAGAGAGAGAATAGAATTCGAGATCGGGCTGATGAGAGAATCAATTCTGAAAAAGGTGCCCATACTGGCCGTATGTTTTGGAATGCAACTCCTGAATGTATATCACGGGGGGACCCTCTTTGAGGACATAAATTATCAGCTTGCCAATGCAGGCGATCATCGCAGGGGATTGCACGAGATAAATATTGTTGACCTCCCCGGCGGCACTGCGTTAAAAAAAAGGTATACTGTCAATTCGTCCCATCATCAGGCGGTGATGGACGTGGGAGAGGCGCTCTCGGTGTTTGCATCAGCGGACGACGGCATTGTTGAAGGCATTTTCAAAAGGGATTATAATTTCTGTGTGGGGGTTCAGTGGCATCCCGAGAGGATCTTTTATGACCCGCTTTCGGTATGGCTTTTTGATGCCCTTATAGACGCTGCATCCGGGACGAGGAGGGACCGAGGAAGGCAGACCATCGGGCCGGCAGGGTGACATCAAAGAGATTTTATACCATAACGCTTTTATTTATAGTAGTTGTCCTGGGCTACCTTACGTTCCAGATACTCAAGCCATTTCTGTCGCCCATCGCATGGGCTGTCGTGATAGCGCTGGTGTTCTATCCTGTCTATGCCTTTACCCTGAAGTTCGCTCCATGGAAGCCTGTCGCTTCCATGATCACCATAATCGTCATCGTCACTGTTCTGATCGGCCCGTTTTCTTATTTCATAGTGTTGCTCGTAGCGGAGCTCAAGCATCTTTCCGACTATCTCGACAGCGACAAGCTTAGCTCTCTCAAACAGGGGCTTCAGAATCCTGCGATAAGCAGTGTCGTCGAAAGAGTCACGGATATATTCGGGATTACGGAGCCGGACCTGGATGCGGCCATCATTGACTATCTGCAGCGTGTCGGCAAGGATCTTGTGTCGCAGATTACGAAGGGCGCCGGAAACTTCATCGCCGTAGCCGTGAATTTCATATTTACAATCTTTTCCGTTTTCTTCATGTTCAAGGACGGCGCCGACTTCCTCAGCAAGATCCGAGACTACATGCCTTTTTCTGACGAGGAGAAGAGTCTGCTGGCTGCTCAGATGCGGGACATTATAATATCGACGATATACGGAGGAGTGCTGGTGGCCATCGCCCAGGGCATTGTCGGCGGCATTGCCTTTTCGCTCCTGGGCATCCCGTCGCCTGTTTTGTGGGGCTTTGCCGTATCTATTGCCTCTTTTATTCCTTTGATCGGGTCGCTGGCCGTCTGGGGTCCTGCCGTAATTTATCTGTTCCTGCATGGTTTGGTAGCTCAGGCTTTTGGGCTCATTGCCGTAGGAATATTCGGCATCAGCATGATCGACAATTTGCTCAGGCCGGTCATTATCGGCAGCAGGACAAAAATGCATGTGCTGGTGATACTATTCAGCGTAATCGGCGGAATTCAGCTGTTCGGGATAATAGGGCTTGTAATGGGACCGTTGGTGCTGGCGGTCTTTATCTCGGTGATTAAAATATTCAGAAAGGTCGAAACAAATACTGACGGTCCCGCAGCGGCATAGCAGGACTATTTTTCGCGGAGCTTCTCTTCCTCTTCCTGTTCGGTCTTGCAATCGATGCACATCGTGGTGACCGGTCTCGCTTCAAGCCGCTTGAGGCTGATATCCTGGCCGCATATTTCGCAGATTCCGTAGGAACCGCTGTCGATCTGATCTATGGCTTCCTCTATCTTCTTGAGAAGCTTTCTTTCGCGGTCTCTAAGACGCAGCGTGAAGTTGCGATCGATCTCCGCCGACGCCTGATCTCCGAGTTCAGGGAAAATTGTTTCATCGGGCAGGGCATTGCGCGTAATGCCGGCGCCGGAAAGAAGCTCCTCTTTCTGCAAAAGGAGTTTCTTTCTGATTTCCTGCAATTTCTTTTCCTTTGCGGTCATCTCTTTATCGGTTTTCATAATGATAGGCCAGTCCTCTTCAAGGTTGATAAAGCTTATGTATACTCAGAATACCAGAAAGAGTTTACACGAGTCAAACCTCAGAAAGGCCCTTTCTCGGGGTAAAAACTGACGGGCAAACCGGGCTGCATCAGGGCGAAATACAAAATACTTGCAAGGAGTTATCAAAGTAGGATAAAATTATTCTGCCTTAAGCGCGGGCCTGCACCGACCGCGCTTGAAAGCGCTGATTCAGATGAATGGGGGAGGTTATGACAAAAGCTGACATCGTGAATTTATTGTTCGAAAAAGTCGGGCTTCCTAAGAACGAAACTCAGGATATGGTTGAAGTCCTGTTCGAAACTCTCAAGCAGACCCTTGTTGCAGGAGAGTCGGTCAAGGTATCCGGTTTCGGGACCTTTACCGTGCGCAAAAAGAGCGCTCGTGTCGGAAGAAATCCCAAGACGAAGGAAGAGGTGGAAATAACCCCCAGGAAAGTCGTCACCTTTAAGGCGAGCGATCAGCTTAAAGAGGCGATAGAGAAGGCATAGAGGCAACGGCAAGTGAACGAAGCTTTTCATAGGCCGCAGGTTTTGAGGCTTTTCCCCGAAAAGCTGTTTTACAAAATTGGAGAAGCGAGTCGGCTGGTAGGTGTCGAGACGTATGTGTTAAGATACTGGGAGTCGGAATTTCCCTTTCTCAAACCGAGAAAGAGCAAAGCCGGACAGCGGACATATACAAAGAGGGATGTTGATCTCCTCCTGCTGATCAAGAGGCTTCTTCACGAAGAACGCTACACAATCGACGGGGTAAGAAAGAAGCTCGGCGGAATGCTGCCGACGCCCGAATCGCAGATTGTGGACGAAAGCCCTGATCAGGTCCTTGCCAGGGAACAAATCCTCGACATCGTCAAAATGAGGCTCAGGCTGATGCTTGAGGCCTTGTCTTAGCCGGGGCGTAGCGCAGCTTGGCTAGCGCACTCGCTTGGGGTGCGAGAGGTCGTCCGTTCAAATCGGATCGCCCCGACCATTTAAAATAAAGGGTTTGTCGAAATACGGCAAACCCTTTATTTTTAGAAGATGAGATAGAAAAGGAGGTCTTGCATGGCAGACGACGAGAGCAGAAAGAAATCGCGTGTCAGATTCAAGGAGAGCGTAACCATAAACAAGCAGGTTGTGGCTCATAGTGCAAATATAAGCAGCGGGGGCCTTTTCGTCTATACTCAGCAGGCTGCAGATCCGGGCACGCTGGTTGAACTCTCTTTCCCGGTCGACAACATTACCATGAGCCTAGAAGCCTCTGTTCAGCACCATCATAACGGTGTGGGCATAGGCGTGATGTTTGTCGATCAGACAGACGAGCAGCGCAATATGCTTGATCGCTTTATTGAGAATCAAAAGGTCAAACAGTCCGCCGCACCGAAACATACGATTCTCCTTATTGATGATAATGAGGCAAAAAGAAAACTTTACAGGACAGCCCTTACCCAGTCGGGGTTTTCCGTGCTCGAAGCCAGTTCGGAAGAGAAGGCATTCGAGATGTTGAATTCATCCAAGATCGATATGGTGGTTTTCGATCCTTGCATCGCGCCGCTTGGAAAGGGCTTCATGTTGCTGAACAGAATAAGAATGAACCCGCAGTGGAGGAAGATTGTGCCCGTCGTTTTATCGTCGAGGCCGCTGCCTCCCGACAAGATAAAGAAGTTCTTCCCTGCAGTGCGGCACATACTTATGAAGATGACCACTTCACCGTTCAGGCTGCAGCAGATTGTCGACCGATCTCTGGAGACGATCAAGTAACCGAATAATTGTCATGCAAAGCATTGAATATCTTAAAGGGATAAAGCTGTTTTCCGGACTCAGCAACGAAGAGATCGCTGAAATCGGCTCGTGCGTTGAGCGCAGGAGCTTCGGAAAGAAAGACATAATCTTTTCTGAAGGTGACCCGTCAAACTGGTTTTACATACTGGTCCTGGGGAAAGTCAAGATTACCAAATTATCCCATGACGGCAAGGAAATCATTATCGAGCTTATATCGTCTGGTGATTTTTTTGGGGGCTTTGCTGTGTTGAAAGGCTTTCCCTATCCTGCCAATGCGGTGGCTATGGAGGACTGCGACACCGTCAGGATATCCCGCCATAACCTTTTGGCCATAATTGAACGTTTTCCGAATTTCATGTATGACATTACGGCCAATCTTGGCGAACGAGTCCGCGAGTTTTCTGATACGTTGAAAAACATCGCCCTGGAACGTGTAGAATCAAGGATTGCGTCGCTGCTGTTGAAACTGGCTGAAAAAACCGGAGAGAGAACGGATTCCGGCGCAGTTGAGATCGCCATGAAGCTAACAAAACAGGACATTGCCGAAATGGTCGGTACAACTGTTGAGACATCGATAAGGGTAATGAGCCGCTTCAAGAAATCCCGATTCCTGCGCGAAGCAGACGGCAGGATAGTGATCACAGATCTGAAAAGCCTGAAGAAAATAGTAAATCCGGAATAACATTTTTGTGCGTTGAGAGCTGCTGAATTCTTCACCGAGCGAAACGAGGGGAAGAACGCCGAAGCTTACCGGCGGAGCGAATCGGAGTCCAGTGGAGTGATTCGTTATGTGACAATTATTTTCAGATTAAGATATTTTTCCATCGGATCAAAATCTCTGTCATCATGTAGTAGCGTTAGATGATAATTGAGACAGAAAGTCCCAATCATTACGTCAATGGTTTTCCTTACAGTCACACCATTCTTTCTGAGAAATCGATAATTAATTGCGCTCTTTATTGCCAATTCCTGCCCTACCATTGCCATAAAAGGAAAGGCTAAAAGTAATTTTCTGGCTGTTTTGAAATCATTATCGCTTTGAAACCCCTGGAGTACTTCAGCCAGAATGAGGTCACCCACGATTATCTGCTCACTACCGATAGCCGAATCAAGCCAATCGGTTCTAGCTGTTTTTCTGCCGTTGAAATAATCGATCCATACAGATGAATCTACTAATATCATTTGTCTGTCCGCATCTCATCAAGGTTGCTAGACCACTTGAGTTTCCCCCTAAACTCTTTGATATTTGCCTGCCGACTGCATCGCACAAGTAATTTTAATCCTTCCTCTATGGCAGCTTTTTTCGTCTTAAGACCGGATAACTTAACAGCGGACTTCATCAGGTTATCATCAATAACAACGTTTGTCCTCATTGCAGCCTCCTATGTGTAATCTTAAGACTTATTATACACATATGGTATTATTCCGGCAACTTTATAGAAACGGCCAGAAAACCCCAGGTTTTTAAACCTGGGGATGAATGGTCGCCCGGAGCGAAGCAGTGGCGGAGCGGAGGCGTCTTTTGGCATAATCTGGCATGGCCAGATATTGGACTGGATCTCATACGAAACATCGGCTACGCGTTCACTTGGTATGGATACCCAAATATAGAAAAAGGGTACTACGAGGGGAAATAGCCGCAAGAGTGAAGCAACTACTTCATCAAGCGTGCAATGTAAATCGTTGGATGATGTCAGAAGTTAGCGTGAGCGAAGATCACGTGCATGTTTTGATACAGATAAGTCCACGAGAGAGTGTCGCGGAGGTAGTAAAAATATTAAAAGGCGGAACAAGCAGGGTAATCAGAACAGAATTTCCAGAACTTGAGGAGTTTCTGTGGGGTGATAGCTTGTGGGCTGACGGCTATTTTGCCGAAACCGTAGGCAAGGTAGACGAAGAAGTCATCCAAAAATATATCAGGGATCAACAACGGTAATGGCATGACAGGTTATGCCAGAGGACTGAAACCCCGGGCTTCAGCCCGGGTGAGTGGTTTCATTGCATTCCCTCCCGGAGCGAAGCGGAGGGAGGGAATGAGGAGCATAACCCGGAGGGGTTAACGCCTTAATTAAAAATCAAAACAGCGTTAACCCCTGTCGGTGTTGATGCTGTTGTTATACAGGAGGTTTTATGTCTTATATAATTATTCCTGACCTGGTAAATTCACCTGAATATGGGGAATAGCAGGGAGGCGACTGCCCACCTTCTGGGAAAGTGTCGCTCCAAGATAGTCCTCAACGCCGTCAAGATACTCAACAATAGCTGAGTGTGACATCTGACACAAAAGAAATGCGTCGGTATCATTTGCATGAAGACGCATGTGCAGGAAGCGCTGTACGAGTCGTCAGCCTATATTTCTCAACCGATACATTGACAAGTCATGCGATTGCGTAGAAGATTCGAGAATCTGCCCGTCTTTGGCATAATGAAGAGAATGAATATTGTCCGTATGCAGAAAGCATTCCTCAATATTTGTTATCAGCTGCTGCGTTATTCTTTTTGATAATCCCTGAGATATATATTGTGTAAGTGAGTCCGGTTTTTCGGCCCCTTGACCCCCGATTGGCTTTCCTAAAATACTGAATTCATGAGGAAACAGGTCATGAAAGCGAATGGCAATCTGGTGCGGCGTAAGAAACGGTCTACTGGATCGGTGTTTTTTGTCATGGCATTGCACATCAAGTGCCTCAGATATCTTTGAATCCATGCGTAAATCATCCCATTGTGACATATAAGCACCTCCCGCATTTTCTCTTATTGATCGCTCTGCTGATAAGCTTATAATAGCAGGAAATTGCGGAAATAGGTGACAATATAATCCCGCCGAATATGCCTTTTAAAGAAAGATTCAGCAGCATCTGTTTTTGAGCTTACTGGCATTTTCTATTGTATTTTTTTATTTATCGATTAACAATGCTTGAGCGCAGACAGTGCGGCAGAAATGGCGCAAATCGTTGCTGCACATGGCATTGCAGAAGTCTATAGAGAGAGGCCGGACGTGTCGATTGATGAGTGAGGGAATATTTCGCTGCGTTTAGGGTCTTGCGCAAGTTGCAACTGATGGATTAACATTACCCAAAATTATTGAGGTTCATCATCCTTACGATTAGAAGACCCTAGAAATAAGTCTGCTCCCGAAAACCGGCACCACGCGAAGAGCTGCGTGCAACTATTACAATAGTACTGGACTGCAAAGTTACAGGGGTGCGGGATGGCCAACGGCCGCCGACTATCACATTTAGCTACCGTTTTGATTCTGCTCCAAGACATCCATCTGAATTCGCTGAACCCACCGTTGCCTAACACCAATAACATTATTCTGCATAATAAAGCCGCGCGGGGAGATAAATTATGTCATCGCAGACTCTAACTATGGGGACTGAAGCAATTGGGTCATTGTCGGCTGAGGTTGCGGCCAGATCGGGCCAGAACCTCAAGGCGTGTTACCAGTGCAGGAGGTGTGCCGCAGGCTGTCCAGTGGGGGACGACACAGGTGTTACTCCAGATCAGCTGATACGCATGATAATTTTAGATTTGAAGGAAGAGGCTATGAACAACCTTCTTGTCTGGAAGTGCGTCGCATGTTATACCTGCGGGACGAGGTGTCCGAACGGCATCCATACCGCAAAGATAACGGAGACATTGAAACACATGATCAAGGAGCAGCATGCCGAGCCTCTGAATGCGAGGATCGCTAACTTCCACAGCGCCTTCCTTACCTCTACATCCCACTTCGGCCGGGTAAACGAGATGGAGTTCATGGGCATATACGATATGAAGACGGCTGCCGACGAGATCAAGAAAGGCAAGGGGTTCAAGGGCATTATTGATGACCTGAAAGACCAGATGCAGCTTGGCAAGGTAATGATGAAGCGCAAGAGGATGCATTTAGGCTTGGGTAAGATCAGAGGACTCGGCGAGGTGAAAAGGCTCTTCGCTAAGGCCTCGAAGAAGTGATAAGCAGGCGGCCATACCCGCCTGAACAACGAGGTGCATATATGGAAATGGCCTATTATCCTGGATGTTCGCTGCACGCTACTTCGGCATTTTATGATGTGCAATGCAAGGACGTACTAAGCAGGCTCGGCGTTGACCTCAAGGAGATCAAGGACTGGAATTGCTGCGGTGCGACGTCGGCTGCAAAGACCAATGAGTTTCTGGCGGTGGCGCTGCCTGCAAGGAACCTTGGTCTGGCGGATGCAAGCGGTTATAAGGAGATGATGATCCCGTGCGCGTTGTGCTACAGCCGGACGCTGCTGACTCAAAGAGCGCTTGAAGGGGACAAGGACCTGCGGGACAGTATCAATGCAGAGCTTTCGGAAAAGGTACAGGGTAAGATCAAGCTGCGCTCTATCCTTGATGTTCTGGCAGCAAAGGTGAAATCGGGTGAGCTTGCAGCCAAAGCTGAAATAAAGCTTGCCGGGTTGAAGCCGGCCTGTTATTATGGCTGCCTCCAGACACGCTATCCCGTGGATATCGACATAGGTGACAGCGTGGAGAACCCGCAGGGGATGGAGACCGTATGCAGGGCCTTGGGAGCGGAGGCAATACAGTGGGGATACAAGACTGACTGTTGCGGTGCATCAGCGTCTCTGAATGATGCGGACGTTTCGCTCAGACTGATGTCAAATATATTGAAGGACGCCGCGGCAAGGGGTGCAAATTGCATTGTTACGGCCTGCCCGATGTGTCAATTGAATCTTGACGCATACCAGCCGAAGGTTAGCGAGCAATACGGCATCAGTGAAAGACTCCCCGTCTTTTTTATTACGGAAGTGGTCGGCATCTCAATGGGGATAGGGGCTGCCGAATTGCAGATCGACAGGCACGTCATAGAATCAATAGAACTATTGAAAGGATTAAATCTGCTATGAGCGACAAGAAAGGTTCGGTTTTGATCGTTGGCGGCGGCATTGCAGGAATGCAGGCTGCTCTGGATGCGGCGAATTCGGGATATTATGTCCACATAGTTGAGAAGTCGCCATCTATTGGCGGCGTCATGTCTCAGCTGGACAAGACCTTTCCTACCAATGACTGCGCGATGTGAATAATCTCGCCCAAACTGGTCGAGGTCGGCCGGCATCCAAACATAAAGCTCCATACGCTTTCAAACATCAAGTCAGTATCGGGCAGCGAAGGAAACTTCATTGTGAAGATAATCGAAAATCCCCGCTATGTCGATATGGAAAAATGTATTGCATGCGGAGATTGTGCTGCCAAGTGCCCTACCAAGGTGCCTGATGAGCACAACGAAGGGCTTGGCCCAAGAAAGGCCATCTATGTTAAATACTCCCAGGCGGTACCACTTAAATATGCAATAGACAAGGAGCATTGCCGCATCCTGGGACTCGGCAAAAAGTGCGGTGTCTGCGAAAAGAAATGCCCGACAGGGGCGATCAACTTCGAGGACAAGGCAAAGGAGGTCGAGGTAAACGTCGGATCGGTCATCCTCGCCCCTGGCTTCAAGCCCTATGACGCAAGGGTCCGCGAAGAACTCGGACTCGGACGCTGGAAGAATGTGGTGTCAGGCCTTCAGTTTGAGAGGGTCCTGTCACCGTCCGGCCCATATCAGGGACATGTTACAAGGCCATCAGACGGCGGCCATCCAAAGAAGGTCGCCTGGGTGCAGTGTGTAGGCTCAAGAGATCCGCACAACGCAAATCCATGGTGCTCCTCGGTATGCTGCATGTATGCCACCAAGCAGGCAGTGATCGCAAAAGAGCACGATGCGCATATAGAGCCCACAATTTTTTATATGGAAATGAGGGCTTACGGCAAGGATTTCGATAAATACGTCGAGCGCGCCAAAAAACAGTTCGGCGTGCGATACCAGCGGGCCATGATCTCTGCCATTCGGGAAGATCCCGGCACCGGAAATCTCATTATAAGGTATGCCGATGAACAGGGAAAGCTTATCGACGAGACCTACGATATGGCGGTGCTTTCAGTCGGGCTCGATGTGCCGCCGGAGACTGTAGTGCTTGCAGAACAGATGGGGATAGAACTCAATCCAAACCATTTTAATAAGGCATCATCTTTCAAGCCTGTCGCCACTTCAAAACCGGGAATATATGCATGCGGCGCGTTCAGCGGCCCCAAGGATATCCCCGTTTCGGTCATGGAGGCGAGCGCAGCGGCGTGCGCCGCTACCTCCAATCTTTCGGAGGCACGCAATACGCTGACAATAAAGCCGGCTGCCCCTGAATTGAGGAACGTTGCAGGGGAGCCGCCAAGGGTCGGCGTTTATGTATGCAATTGCGGCATAAACATCGGCGGTGTAGTGAAGGTCCCGGAATTGGTGGAGTATGCAAAGGGGCTTCCGCATGTAGTGTATGCCGAGGAGAGCATGTTTACCTGCTCGCAGGACACGCAGGACAGGATAAAGGAATCGATCAGAAAGAACGGCATCAATCGCGTCGTGGTTGCAGCATGCACGCCGCGCACACATGAGCCGCTGTTTCAGGATACGATGCAGAGCGCGGGCCTTAACAAATATCTGTTCGAGATGGCCAATATCAGAAACCAGGACTCCTGGGTCCACTCTGATACGCCTGGACGTGCTTCGACAAAGGCCCAGGACCTCGTCCGCATGGCTGTAGCCAAGGCGGTCCTGCTCGAGCCGTTGAGTCAGACCGTGCTGGGAAATACTAAACGTGCCCTGGTCGTGGGCGGAGGTGTTGCGGGCATGAACGCCGCCAGGGAACTGGCAAGACAGGGTTATGAAACCGAGCTTGTTGAAAGGTCTGATCGTCTCGGAGGACACGCGCTCAAGTTGTTCCAGACGACCAGGTCGGAGCAAGTCGCTCCATACGTTGAAGAGCTGAAAAAGAGCGTCACCACCGATCCCCTGATAAAGGTGCATCTGAATTCGGTAATATCAAAGGTTGACGGCTTTGTCGGCAATTTCAAGACCACCTTGAGCAAAGTCGGAAACGGCGAACAATCGGTTGTAGTAGAGCACGGGGTTGCAATTATCGCAACCGGTGCTTCGGAGCTCAAACCTTCCGAATATCTTTACGGGCAGAATCCGAAGGTGATGACCCAGACCGAGTTCGACAAGCTTTTAAAGGACGATTCCCCTGCCTTCAAAGAGATGAAGAATGTCGTATTCATCCAATGCGTTGGATCAAGGGATAAAGACAGGCCCTATTGCAGCAAGGTCTGCTGCGCCCACTCCGTGCAAAGCTCAATTGAAATCAAGAAGAGAAACCCCAAGGCGAATGTCGTCATCATCAACAGAGACATCAGGACATACGGGGAGCTCGAAGACCTTTATAAGGAGGCCAGGGACCTTGGCGTATTCTTCGCCAAATACGATGAATCCAGAAAGCCTCTGGTGAAGGATGACGGCGGCACTATAGGCGTCACCTTTACCGATCACATCCTGCAGAAGGAGATCAAGGTTAATGCCGATTATCTGGTCCTGGCATCAGCCATAGTTTCAAACCGTGAAGAAGATCTTGCCCAGCAGTTCAAGGTTCCGATGGATGCCGACGGCTGGTTCCTGGAGGCACACCAGAAGCTGAGGCCTGTCGACTTTGCGACCGACGGCGTCTTTTTGTGCGGATTGGCCCACTATCCGAAGGCCATCGACGAGACGGTAGCCCAGGCGCAGGCCGCTGTCGCCAGGGCTGTTACAGTCCTTTCGATGGACAGCATCGTTGTCGGAGGCAGCACATCGAATATAGAGAAGAGGCGATGCGCAGGGTGTGGCGTATGTGTCAGCCTCTGCCCGTTCCAGGCGATAAAATTAGACGACAAAGGGAAGGCCGAGGTCAATGTCGCATTGTGCAAGGGCTGCGGCGTTTGTGTCACGTCTTGCAGGTCGGGAGCCCCGGATCTTAAAGGTTTTACAACCGGCGCGGTCATAGCTCAGCTCGACGCACTGGAAGGAGTGTTTTAACAACCGTAACGCAACGGGGCCTTCATGACGCCCGTTGTATTAACTGAATGGGAAGGATATCCATGTCAAAGTTCGAACCGACTATCGCGGCTTTTCTGTGCAACTGGTGCAGTTACGGAGCAGCTGACCTGGCTGGTGTCAGCAGGATGAAATATCCTGTGAACATCAAGGTCGTGAGGATTCCCTGCACGGGACGTATGAGTCTAGAGTTTATCATGGACGCGTTTCGCAGGGGAGTTGACGGCGTCTGGGTATCCGGCTGACATCCTGGCGACTGCCACTATATCAGTGGCAATCTGATCGCCCGTCGCAAGTTTGCGATTATGAAGAGCCTTCTTGAATATGCGGGTCTGGAGCCCGGCAGGCTTCATTTCTCATGGATCTCCTCGGCCGAAGGCGAGAAATTCGCCAATTTCGCAACATCGGTCGTCGAGAGCGTAACTGCGTTGGGACCGATAAAACGTTTTGCAAAAGACGAAGTTTCTGTCGGCGACAGAGGTGTCGAATTATGAATGCCAGAACAACTAAGCTCAGGGAAATAGCAAAGAAACTGCTCGACAAGCAAAAAGTAGATGTCGTGATCGGCTTCAAGAAGGGCACTATTCCGCTGAAAAATACCCCATTTTTTGCGACGAATTCTGAAGAGGCTGACCTGCTCCTCTGGGATGGCAACTGCATCGGCAATCTGGCCGCCTATCTGCCCAAAATGGCAGGCAAGCGCGCTGCCATTGTCGCGCAAGGATGCGTAAGCAGAAACGTAGTAGGCCTGATTCAGGAGAAGCAGGTAGACAGCAATAATATTTATATCATTGGAATGCCATGCACCGGTATGCTCGATCCCAGAAAGATCATTGCAGCCGTCCCCGGAGAAATTACGGAAGCAGTAGAAGATCAGCTGTATGTTACCGCCAGAGGAAAGGGATTCGAGATTACGTTGAATCGCAGTGACGTGCTGAACCGGAATTGCGACCGCTGCACCGTCAGAAACCCTGTGCTCTTTGACGAAATCGCTTCGGAACCGAAACCCGAACTGAAGGACCCCGTCCGGTACGAAAAGATAAGGGCGATAGAAGCGCTGCCTCCCGAAGGAAGGGCGGAATCAATCGATGAACTCCTGAGCCCCTGCATACGCTGTTACGCCTGCCGCGACGCCTGTCCGCTATGCTACTGTCCGGAGTGTTTTGTGGACAAGTCCAGTCCTCAGTGGTGCGGGAAATCTCAGGACGACAGGGACGTCCTGTCCTATCACCTGATCAGGGCCTTCCATACTGCGGGGCGATGCACCGAATGCGGGGCATGCGAGGAGGTCTGCCCGATGGGAATAAAAATCAGACTGATATCGGGCAAGGTGGAAAAAGATATCAGGGAAATCTTTGACGGTTATGAGGCATGGAAGGACCTGAAGACTCCTCCTCCGCTCACAGTCTTCCAGCGAGACGACCCTCAGCCGTTCGTGAAAGAGTAGGTGGCCGAATATGGAATACATGAGACTGAACAAGAAAAATCTGGCAGCATTTATCGAAGAGCTGAAACAGAAATGCGAGGTCTGGGGACCGGTCAAGGAGGGCGATCAAGTCAAGTTCGCGCCTGTTTCTAATGTATCTGATGTCGACCTGGAGCAGTTTAAGAACACGACCATGTCGCCCAAGGAAATCTTCTTTCCACAATCAGAGATAATGCTTTCATTCAAGCGGGAGGGAGAAGGCGCCAATATTTACAGGGATGAACAATCCGTTCCCTCAAAGAAGGCCATCTTCGGCATAAGGCCCTGCGACGCGCGGGCCTTCCGCATCCTGGACATGATCTTCAAGAATGATCAGTTTGCCGACAACTACTGGTTGACCAAGCGGGATGCAGTTACTCTTGTAGGGCTCGGCTGCAAGGAACCTTGCAGCACATGTTTTTGCACATCGGTCAATTCACATCCTTTTGACGAAACCGGGCTCGACGTCATGGTTACCGATCTCGGCGAACACTACCTCTTGAGGGTCCTGACCAAGAAGGGCAGGGAGCTGCTTGCAGGCAGTCACGTCTTGAGAGAACCGAGCGAGGCCAATATAGAGGCCTATAAGACCGTCAGAAAGAATGCCGAAGACGCCATGACTGTCCAGTTCGGCACCGACAAGGTAAACGGCAAGACTGTGCTCGAACTCTTCAATGAAGATTACTGGCAGAGAATATCCGAACCCTGTCTCAACTGCTCGACCTGCTCCTATGTCTGTCCGACCTGCCATTGCTTCGATATACAGGACGAGGTGTTCAGAGAGGGAGGGCAGCGGATACGCAACTGGGAGTCGTGCATGTCGTGGATATTCACCGTTCATGCAACGGGGCATAATCCGCGGCCCGGCAAGAAGGAGCGTGTAAGGCAGCGGTTCATGCACAAGTTCAAGTATATCCCGATGAAGAGGGACGGGGAGATCGGATGCGTCGGCTGCGGGCGCTGTGTAACCATGTGCCCCGTGAATATAGATGTACGCGAAGTGGTCAAACAGATGAATTCCTGAAAATAAATACGACAAGAGCGAGAGCGACATATGAAAAACCCATATTTGCCTTATCCCGTAAGGATTGAAGAGACGGTAATTGAAACTGAAGACAGGAATATCAAGTCCTTCAAGCTTGCATTTCTCAAAGAAGAGGACTGCAAGGCCTTCGATTATACCCCGGGCCAGTTCGCGCAGCTTTCGGTTACTGGCAAGGGGGAGATACCCATCGGTATAGCTTCGTCCCCGACCGAAGGCGACCATCTGCTTTTTACCGTAAACAAGATGGGAGTGGTAACTACGGCCCTCCACAATCTTTCCGAAGGATCAATAATGGGGGTGAGGGGCCCGCTCGGAAACTCCTATCCTTTCGACAAGATGAAGGGAAAGGATGTTACAATCATCGGCGGAGGTTATGCCTTTACGACCCTGCGCTCCACAATTGTGTATATGCTCGACGGAAAGAATAGGGCTGATTTCGGGAAGATCACCCTTATTTATGGCGCTAGGACCCCGGGGATGCTGCTTTACAAAGAGACCCTGGAGGAATGGTCCAAACGGGACGATATAAGTTATAACGTAACTGTAGACAGGGATGCGCCCGGCTGGACCGGGAGGGTCGGATTTGTGCCGGCGGTAACCGAGCAGGTTGCGCCTTCCTCGGAGAATGCGATCGCAGTGATCTGCGGACCTCCGATCATGATCAAGTTTACTCTGCCCGTAATGGTTAAGCTGGGATTCACGCCGGAGCAGACGATCACTTCACTTGAAAACAGGATGAAGTGCGGCATAGGCATATGCGGCAGATGCAACGTAGGCCCGGAGTATGTCTGCAAGGACGGTCCGGTATTTTCGATGGCCCAGTTGAAGGAGATGCCCCAGGAGTACTGATCTGAGCAGAAGGCTGTTCTGCGAAGCATGAATTAAGCGTCCGGTCGTGCATGATATTATTTCACATCACCTGTCGATCGGCACTATCAGCTTTAATGAATTTTCCGCGACGGTTATCCGTGCAGGAGTCTTGCCTGCATAGTCGCCGTCTATCTGAATATGACTGTCGCCTTCTATCTCTATGCTGTCGGCCCTGAAATAGGTTGTGTCCTGCAGCTCAGCTGCCCTGTCGCTTATTATTGCTCTCAAATAACGCATCAGGTTGATCCGACCCCGCTTATGCGAGATAAATATGTAAAGCTTGGGGGATATCAAACTGGCCTCAGGCGTTATCTTCATGTCTCCTCCATAACAGGCTGACTTGCTCACTACAATTGTATAGCAGGCGGCTTCAAGAAACTTCTCGTTTAACGAGCAGTGGCGCGTATTGACATGAAACCGTGCCCCGGTAATATCACTGCTGCCGGTTATTGCCGCCTTTATCATCAGCAAACCAGGGTTGTATTTTATTAGTGCGCCAATACCGCTTACTATATAAGCGAGTTTTCCGGAGTATTTCTTCAGCCGTTCATTGACGCCGTAGACTGACTCGCCGTCATATCCGATCCCTGCCATCAGCAGGAAGTATCTTGTGAAATAGTCAGAAGGGGCGGGGGACGGTGATGCAGTCGCCGACCCATGCCTGCGGCAGGATATCTTTCCCAGATGCGCCTGCATGGTG
>Ga0187786_10000061_pt1 | contig 33547 bp, 29 predicted proteins | sample 0815_BV2_10_20_M_FD_132449 | JGI IMG/M metagenome (GOLD analysis project Ga0187786, IMG submission 132449) | Tropical peat soil microbial communities from peatlands in Department of Meta, Colombia - 0815_BV2_10_20_MG | ecosystem: Environmental > Terrestrial > Soil > Wetlands > Peat | place...
ATCGAGTTCCGGCTTGCCGCGCCGGTAACAGGCGACGTACTCGACTTCGGCGCCGCGCTGCTTCAGCGTGTCGCCGAGCAGTTCGCGCCCGCCGTCGCCGCGAAAGATGATCACGCGCTTGCCGGCCATATCCTGCAATTCCGGCAGCGCCACCAAGGCTTCCGAATCGAAGCGCTCGCGCGGCGCCACCACGTCGGCAATACCGAAGCCGGCCAGGGCCAGTTCGCTGCTCCTGCCGATGGTGGCGACACGTAAGTGTGCCGGCCACGGCCGTCGCGCCAGAATCGCCGTCAGCGCCTTTTCGACCGCGTTGGGGCTGACGAAGGCCGCCCAGTCGAAGCTGTCGAGCCGGATCGCCGCGTCCTGCAACGGCTGCGGGTCGTCGACGGTGAAAATCGCCAGCACGGGAAACAGCACGGGCCTGGCGCCGAGATCGACCAGTGCCTCGGCCAGATGCGCAGCCTGTCCGGCGGGACGGGTGATGACAATATGTCGGCCGGCAAGAGCGTCGCCCATTCGGCCCCCTACGATCCCAGCGCGGCCAGGATGTCGTCCGCGCCCTGTGCCCGTAAGTCGGCGGCCAGTCGCAGTCCCAGCGCTTCGGGCGACGCGGTGTCACCGGTGAGTTCGGACCGCGCCATGCGCGCGCCGTCGGGCGTGGCGACAAAGCCGCGCAGCCAGAGCTGGCCGGCGCGCATTTCCGCATAGGCGCCCAGCGGCACTTCGCAGCTGCCGGCCAGCGCCCGCGACACGGCGCGCTCGGCGCGCACGCAGGCGGCGGTGGCCGCATCGTTCAGTGGCGCCAGCCAGGCGGCGACATCGGCGCGATCGGCCCGCGCCTCGATGCCCAGCGCCCCCTGGCCCGCGGCCGGCAGCGAAACTTCCGCCGGCAGCACGGCACGGATGCGCTCCTTGAGGCCAAGCCGGTTCAGGCCGGCAGCGGCGAGGATGATGGCGTCGTACTGGCCTTCGTCGAGCTTGCGCAGACGGGTGTCGAGATTGCCGCGCAGCGAGGTCACAGCCAGATACGGATAACGGGCGTGCAGTTGCGCTTCGCGGCGCAGGCTGGAGGTGCCGACCACGGCGCCGGGCGGCAGGTCGTCGAGGCTCGCGTATTTGCTGGACACGAAGGCATCGAGCGGCACTTCGCGCGGGCCGGTGGCGACTAGCGCGAAGCCTTCCGGCAGCACCATCGGCACGTCTTTCATCGAATGCACGGCGATGTCGGCACTGCCTTCGTACAGCGCCGTTTCCAGCTCCTTGACGAACAGGCCCTTGCCGCCGACCTTGGCCAGCGGCCGGTCGAGGATCTGGTCGCCGCGGGTGGTCATGCCGAGCAGCTCGACGCGGCACGACGGGTATAATTTCTGCAGCAGATCGCGCACGTGTTCGGCCTGCCAGAGGGCAAGGCGCGATTCGCGCGTGGCAATGACGATACGCTCGGGAGCTTTGTTCACTGGGCGTGCAACCCTAAAGGAGACGGAAATGTGGCAGCCGCGGCGCGGTGGCTGGCTATGCCTGCTTTGCGCCTTGATTTTACCATGGCCGGCCCTGGCGGCTGGCGTACCGCCACCACTGACTTTCGCGGCCGATCTCGCCGTGGACGGCCGCCAAGCCGGTGTCGACAAGCATCCCGTGGTGGTGCTGTTCAGTCGGGCCCGTTGCGGCTGGTGCGACAAGGCACGACGCGAGCATCTGAACGCCATGGCGGCCAGTCCCACGGCTGGCGCCCTGTTCCGGCAGGTCAACATGGACAGCGACGTGCCGCTGACCGACTTCTCCGGCCAGCGCACCAGCCATCGGGACTTCGCCCGCCGCTACAACATCAAGATGACGCCGACACTGATGTTCTTCGCCGGTGATGGCAGTACGCTGGCCGGCGCCATTGTCGGCTACCGGGCGGCGGAGTTCTATGGCACGTTGATCGAGGACGCCATCGAAGACAGCCGCAATCAACTGCGGAGCGACAGAAAATGACGGTGCAATCCATCCAGGACAAGGACGCCCCGCTGCGCGAGGATATTCGCCTGCTCGGCCGCATCCTCGGCGATACCCTGCGCGCCATGGAGGGCGACGACGCCTTCGACCTCATCGAACGGGTACGCAACCTCTCGATCCGCTGCCACCGCGATGACGACCCGGGTGCGCGCCGCGAACTGCATGCGCTGCTCAACGACCTGGCACCGGCGCAGACCAACCAGGTCGTGCGCGCCTTCAGCTATTTCTCGCATCTCGCCAACATCGCCGAGGACCAACACCATATCCGCCGCGCCCGCGCCCATGCCATTGCCGGTTCGTCGCCGCGCGAAGGCACGGTCGCCCATTCGGTGGCGCGCGCCCGCAACATGGGCATCGATGCCGGCCGGCTGGCGGCGTTTTTCGCCGATGCGCAAGTGAACCCCGTGCTCACCGCCCATCCGACCGAGGTGCAACGCAAGAGCATTCTTGACTGTCAGTGGAAAATCGCCGCCCTGCTCGACGAGCGCGACCGCCGCCAGCAAACGCCGGAGGAACTGGCCGAAGAGGACGAAGCGATCCGCCGCGCTGTCATGACGCTCTGGCAGACGCGCATGCTGCGCCGGGTCAAGCTGTCGGTGATGGACGAGGTCGGCAATGCGCTGACCTACTACGACACCACTTTCCTGCGCGCCCTGCCCCGCCTTTACAACGCCATCGAGGACCAGCTGGCGCAGCTGGTGCCCGACTGGCAGGCAGGCCGCGAATTGCCGCCTTTCCTGCGTCCGGGCTCGTGGATCGGCGGCGACCGCGACGGCAATCCCTTCGTCACCGCCGACGTGCTGCAAGGCGCCTTGCGCGCCCAGAGCCGGCGCGCACTGGGCTTCTATCTGGCACAACTGCACAAGCTGGGTGCTGCGCTGTCGCCGACCATCACGCTGATCGGGGTCTCGGACGAACTGCTGGCGCTGGCCGCGCAGTCGCCCGACCACAACCCGCATCGCGACGACGAACTCTACCGCCGCGCCATCGCCGGCCTCTACGCCCGCCTGGCCGCCACGGCCCGTGCGCTCGACGATATGGAGCCGCCGCGCCAGGCCGTCGCCGAAGCGGCGCCCTACGCCACGGCAGCCGAGTTCGCCACCGATCTCGACATCATCCACCGCTCGCTGGTCGAGCATGGCTCGGCGCTGATGGCACGCGGCCGGCTGCGGCGGCTGCGGCGCGCCATCTCCATCTTCGGCTTCCATCTGGCGCCGCTCGACCTGCGGCAGAACTCCGACGTGCATGTGCGCACGGTGCACGAACTGTTCGAGGCAGCCCGCCCGGGCGTCGACTATGCCGGCCGCAGCGAGGAGGGCCGCATTGCCCTGCTGCTGGGCGAACTGGCGACACCGCGGCTGCTGTCGACGCCCTTCTTCACCTACTCGGAAGAAACCCGTGCCGAACTGGCGATCTTCCACGCCGCCCGCGAGGCGCAGCGTCGCTACGGCAAGGCCGCAATCGAGAACGTCATCATCTCCAAGACCGACGGCGTTTCCGACATGCTCGAAGTCGCGCTGCTGCTCAAGGAAGCCGGCCTGTTGCGGCCGCGCGAGGGCGAACTCGACGTCAATATCGTGCCACTGTTCGAAACCATCGGCGACCTTGCCGCCTGCGGCGCCGCCATGGACCGTCTGCTCGGGCTGCCGGCATACCGGCGCCTGCTCGACTCGCGCGGTCTCTGCCAGGAGGTGATGCTAGGCTACTCCGACAGCAACAAGGATGGCGGCTTCCTCACGTCCGGCTGGTCGCTCTATCGCGCCGAGATCGCGCTGGTCGAGGTCTTCCGCAAGCATGGCGTCACCCTGCGTCTGTTCCACGGCCGCGGCGGCACCGTCGGCCGCGGCGGCGGCCCCAGCTACCAGGCCATCCTGGCGCAACCGGCCGGGGCAGTGCAGGGCCGCATCCGCATTACCGAACAGGGCGAGGTGATCGCTTCCAAGTACGCCAATCCGGAACTCGGCCGGCGCAACCTGGAAACGCTGGCCGCCGCCACCCTCGAAGCCACCCTGTTGCCGCACGAGCACGACGACCCGCGCGAGGAATGCCTGGCGGCGATGGCCGAACTATCCGATCACGCTTTCAAGGCCTACCGCTCGCTGGTCTACGAGACACCCGGCTTCGAACAGTACTTCTGGGAATCGACGGTCATCTCGGAAATCGCCCAGCTCAACATCGGCAGCCGGCCGGCGTCGCGCAGCCAGACGCGCGCCATCGAGTCGCTGCGGGCGATTCCCTGGGTGTTCTCCTGGTCGCAATGCCGGCTGATGCTGCCCGGCTGGTACGGCTTCGGCACGGCAGTCAATACCTTTCGCGCGGCGCACGGCGAAGCCGGCATGCAGTTGCTTCAGCAGATGAACCGGGAGTGGGGCTTCTTCCGCGCCCTGCTGTCGAACATGGACATGGTGCTGGGCAAGAGCGACATGGCTATCGCCGCCCGCTACGCCCAACTGGTCAAGGACGAGAACCTGCGGCAGACGATCTTCGACCGCCTGAAGGCCGAATGGCACGCGGCCGTGAAGGCCCTGCTGGCCATCACCGGCCAGGAGGAACTGCTCGACGGCAACCCACTGCTCAAGCGTTCCATCCGCAACCGCTTCCCCTACCTCGACCCGATCAACCACTTGCAGGTCGAACTGCTCAAGCGCTACCGGGCCGGAGAGACCGACGAGCGGGTGCAACGCGGCATCCACCTGACCATCAACGGCATCGCCGCCGGCTTGCGCAACAGCGGCTAGAATCACGATCGTTATGACAGTGACGGGTGGATCATGCCGGTGACGGAAGAAATACGCGCCCGCTTCGCGCAGCATCTCGGACCGGAGTTCGCCGAGGCGTATCCGCGCCAGCTGGAGCAGCAGTTCCCCCATGTGGTCGAAAAGATTGTTCGCTTGTGGGGCTCGCCCGACATGGAACCGTTCTTCGACGAATTGCTGATCACGACACGCACCGGCCGTCAGGGCTTTCCGGTCGAGGCGGCAGCCGAGATCCTCAGGCTGGTCACCGTCTATCGGAAGCTGGGCCTGGCCGTCCGGCAACCGAAAAAGGGCGGCGATGTCTGGAACTGGGTGGACGACGTTGGCTATTTCGAGAGCAAGCGCGACGACTGATGCCTGCCCGCGGGTTCGGCGACGGGCTCGCCGTCACCGCTCCAGCAGCGCCTTCACCTGCGGCCACTGGCGCCGGCTGACCGGCAAACGCTCCGGGACGCCGCGCAGCATCACGCTCCAGCAGACCTCGACATCCGCCGCGCCCTCGTGTTCGCGTTCACGCTCGTAGCCGGCGATGGCGTCGCGCGCCACGAGACAATTGCGATGAATGCGCATGAAGCGGCTGGCGAATTCCGTTTCCAGCTGGGCCAGCGATTCCTCGAGCAGGAACTCCCGTTCGCCGGTGCGCGCCGTGACGTATTTCAGCTCGGCCTTGAAATAGATCACCTCCGCCACCGGCACCAGCAGCACCTTGCCACGCTCGGAACTGCGCAGGTGGCGACGGCCGCCAGGCTCGATGGCCTCGGCCGCCGCCCTCACCGCCGCGGTCGCGGCGGGCGTGCGTGCGGCCTTTCGGAGCGCTTCGGCGAGACGCTCGGCCTTGACCGGCTTGAGCAGGTAATCGACTGCGGATAGATCGAAGGCCTTGACCGCGTACTGATCGTAAGCGGTGGCAAAAATCACCGCCGGGGGCCTGGCCTGGCTGGCCAGCTGGCGCGCCAGTTCGATGCCGTCCATGCGCGGCATGCGGATGTCGACCAGCGCGACGTCGACCTCGCTATCGCCAAGCTTTTCGAGCGCCTCGACACCGTCTGCGGCATCGGCAACGATACTGGTGGGCACGCGGTCGGCGATATCGTCGAGCAGGTTGCGCAGCCGCATCCGGGCTGGCGCCTCGTCGTCGACGATCAGGACGCGCAGCGGCGCGCTCATGAAACGTCTCCGTGCCGATACGGCAACTCGATACGCACCCGGTAGCGATCACCGGCAAGGTCGGTCGCCAGCGTCGCCTCGAGATCGAAGAACAGCAGCAGACGCTCGCGGATGTTGCCCAGCGCCATGCGATTGCCGGCATGAGGGGTGCCCGAGCCGCCGCACGGATTGGCTATCTCGATCAATATCCGGTTCTGGCGCCCGGCCAGGAGCACATCGATTTCACCGGGGCCGGCCAAAGGCTCGATGCCGTGATAGACGGCGTTCTCCAGCAACGGTTGCAGCATCAGCGGCGGTACCAGGGCGTCAGGCGGGCAGGACTCGATGTCCCAGCGCACCTGAAGTCGCTCGCCGAGCCGCAGGCGCTCGAGGTCGAGGTACTGGCGGGCCAGGCTGATCTCGGCCGAGAGCGGCACCAGTTCGCGGTTGTCCTGCATCAGGACGCGAAACAGCTCCGCCAACTCCTCCAGCGCCTGCTCCGCCCGCCGGGGATCGGCGCGAATGACACCAAGCACCGCGTTGAGGCTGTTGAACAGGAAGTGGGGACGGATGCGCGCTGTCAGCGCCATCAGCCGGGCCTCGGTCACCGCCGGTGAATGTGCGCGGGCCGCCAGATCGAACCACATTAGGAGGACGATGGCCGTCAGCGCCGACCAGATTCCGGCGTACCACCACGACTGACTTTCACCGGACGTCAATGGCGTCAGCAGGCTGGCGAACAGGGCACTGACCAGCATCGTGACGGCGACCACGGCCGCGGCGGCACCCGAAGGCGGCAGGCGACCGAGCCAGCGTTGGCCGGCGCAAAGAACCAGCAGGCTGCCCAGGCAGACGGGTTCGACCAGTCCGGCCAGTTCGGCAAACTCCGCCGGCAGATGCGCCAATCCCCGACTACGCACCAAGGCCGCCGCCAGCGCCATGCCATTGACGGCCAGCAGCACGCGCAGCCAGATGCCGAGATTGCAGAAGTCCGGCAGGCGGGGCGCACGAAAGGACGGCCCCATGTTTTGCCGCCTACGTTCACCGGCGTCCTGGCCCATTTCCCGTATACTCGCCATGTCACGGAACACGCCGTATTTCAACGAATTCATTATGTCAGATAAAGCCTGGTCGGGCCGCTTCTCCGAACCCGTTTCCGATCTCGTCAAGCGCTACACAGCCTCGGTCTTTTTCGACCAGCGCATGGCCGCTCAGGACATCCGCGGCTCGCTCGCTCACGCCAGGATGCTGGCAAAGCAGGGCATCATCACCGCCGGCGACCTCGCCGCCATCGAACAGGGCATGACGCAGATCGCCGGCGAGATCGAGCGCGGCGAATTCGAGTGGAGCCTCGATGCCGAGGACGTCCATCTCAACATCGAGAAGCGCCTGACCGCGCTGGTCGGCGATGCCGGCAAGCGCCTGCACACCGGCCGTTCGCGCAACGACCAGGTGGCGACGGACATTCGCCTCTGGTTGCGCGACAGCATCGACGCCGTCATCGGCCTGCTGACGAATTATCAGCGCGCCCTGCTCGACATGGCGGAGAAGCACGTCGACACGCCGCTGCCCGGCTTCACGCACCTGCAGGTGGCGCAACCGGTCACTTTCGGTCATCACCTGCTCGCCTATGTCGAGATGGCGAACCGCGACCGCGAACGGCTGGCCGATTGCCGCCGCCGCGTCAACCGCCTGCCGCTGGGTGCCGCCGCGCTGGCCGGCACCACCTTTGCCATCGACCGCGAGTTCGTCGCCCGCGAGCTCGGTTTCGAGTCGGTGTGCGAGAACTCGCTTGATGCCGTCTCCGATCGCGACTTCGCCATCGAGTTCTGCGCCGCGGCGTCGCTGATCATGATGCACGTCTCGCGCTTCTCTGAGGAGATGATTCTCTGGATGAGCCCGCGCGTCGGCTTCATCGACCTCGCCGACCGTTTCTGCACCGGCTCGTCGATCATGCCGCAGAAGAAGAACCCTGACGTACCTGAACTCGCGCGCGGCAAGACCGGCCGCGTCTATGGCCACCTGATAGGCCTGCTGACCCTCATGAAGGGCCAGCCGCTGGCCTACAACAAGGACAACCAGGAAGACAAGGAACCGTTGTTCGACACCGTCGACACCGTGACGGACACGCTGCGCATCTTCGCCGACCTGGTGCAGGGAATTCAGGTCAAAGCGACAGCGATGGCCGCCGCGTTGAAGCAGGGTTACGCCACGGCGACGGATCTCGCCGACTACCTGGTCAAGAAGGGTCTGCCCTTCCGCGACGCCCACGAAGCCGTAGCCCGTGCCGTGCGCGCGGCGGAAACAAAGGGCTGCGATCTTGCCGACCTGTCGCTGGCCGAACTGCAAGGCTTCTCGGCCCTGATCGGCGACGACGTGTTCGCGGTGCTGACGGTGGCCGGCTCGCTGGCTGCCCGCGATCATGTCGGCGGCACAGCGCCGCATCAGGTTCGCGCCGCCATCGAGCGCGCCCGCCGGCGTCTCGAATAAGAGCTCTGATGGAACGTCTCGGCAAGTACGAGATCATCCGCAAGCTTGGCGAGGGCGCCACTGCCACGGTTTACCTCGCGCACGACCCCTTCGGCGGCCGCGAGGTTGCCGTCAAGGTGATTTCCCCCGAAGCGCTGCAGGACAGCGAGCGCGGCCGGGTTTACCGTCACCTGCTGATCAACGAAGCCTCGCTCGCCGGCAAGCTGGTGCATCCGCACATCGTGCAGATCTTCGACGCCGTGGTGGCCGAGGAGCAGAGCTACATCGTCATGGAGTACGTCGCCGGCGGCACGCTCGAACAGTTCTGCGCGCCGGACAACCTGCTGCCGCTGGAGCGGCTGGTCGAAATCATCTTCAAGTGCACGCGGGCACTCGATTACGCGTATCGACTGGGCATCACCCACCGCGACATCAAGCCGGCCAACATTCTCTTTGCCGGCATCGGCGAGAAGACGTTGCGCGGCGACATCAAGATCTCCGATTTCGGCGCTGCCATCCAGAATGCCAACGACGCGCAGACGCAGGTTTCCGGCATCGGCTCGCCGGCCTACATGTCGCCGCAGCAGGTGCGGGAGATGCCGCTCGACCACCAGACCGACATCTATTCGCTCGGCGTCGTGATGTACCAGTTGCTGACGGGCCGACTGCCATTCCAGGCCACCAGCAATTTCGGCATGATTTATCAGATCTGCAATACCGAGCCGCCGCCACCGTCCACCTTGCGCACCGATGTGCCGCCGGGCCTCGACGCGGTGGTGACGCGCGCAATGCAGAAGGAAACAAACGCCCGCTACGCGAACTGGGATGAGTTTTCGCACGATCTTGCCCAGGCTTTCCGCAACAAGCAGGCGGCAACGCGACGACATGAATTTCCCGACAGCGAAAAGTTCGAAACGCTGCGCGGCCTGCATTTCTTCCGGGAATTTTCCGACGTCGAGATCTGGGAAGTGCTGCGCTTCTCGCGCTGGGACGAGGTCAAGCCCGACACCTTGATCATGAAGGACCGCGAGGCCGGCGACTTCTTCTGTTTCCTCACCGAAGGCGAACTGCGCGTGGTCAAGAAAGGCCGCACCCTGAGCCTGCTGGCGCCAGGCGATTGCTTCGGCGAAATGGCCGTCATCGGTGGTGGCCAACGCGTGCGTGGCGCGGACGTCATTGCTCAAACCATGGCCAAGGTCGTCACCATCTCCGGAGCAGCCCTGCGCAACGCTTCCGACGTCTGCCGGATGCACTTCTACCAGTCATTTCTCGAGGTGCTGGCCGGCCGACTCAGCCAGGCCAACGTCCGGCTTGCCGCCGATTGATGGGGCGTCGCTTCACCAAGTCCGCGGCCGCCGTAGCACTGCCGATGTTCGAGGCCGAAGCCGCAGGACTCGCTGCACTGCGCACCACCGGTACCGTACGCGTGCCGGAAGTCATTTCCTGCGGACTGGTCGAGAACCAGGCGCGCATCGACCTCGAATATCTCGATCTGCGCGGCCTCGACCGCACCAGCGGCGCCATGCTCGGCAGGCAGCTTGCCGACCTGCATCGCCATACCGGCGAGCGCTTCGGCTTCGAGTCCGACAACTGGATCGGCGGCTCGCCGCAGGAAAATGGCTGGCGTGACAACTGGGCGCTTTTCTACGCCGAGCGCCGCCTGCGGCCACAACTGCGCCGGGCGCGCGACAACGGCATGGAGCGAAGTCTCGCTCAACAGGGTGAAAGCCTGGCAGAGCGCGTCAGCGCCTTCTTTCTCGACTACCACCCCCCGCCATCGCTACTGCACGGGGATCTCTGGGGCGGCAATGCCTCAGCGCTGGCCGACGGCACGCCGGTGATCTTCGATCCGGCCACCTATTACGGGGATCGCGAGACGGACGTCGCCATGACGGAACTCTTCGGCGGCTTTCCCGAGTCCTTCTATGCCGCCTACCGTGCCGCCTGGCCGCTCGACCCGGGCTACGAGACGCGCAAGACGCTCTACAACCTCTACCACGTGCTCAACCACTTCAACCTCTTCGGCGCCGGTTACCTCGGTCAGGCCCGGCGCATGATCGAAAAGCTGCTGGCCGAGTTGCGCTAGGGATTACGCCGGCTGAGCGACGGCCGCGAGTTTCTGTTGCAGTTCGCCGGCCTGGTACATCTCGGTCATGATGTCGCAACCGCCGATGAATTCGCCATTGATGTAGAGCACCGGGATAGTCGGCCAGTTGGCGTATTCGCGCAGCGCCGGCACGACTTCCGGATCGGCAAGCACGTTCACGTCGACAAAACCGACCCCGCAAGCTTTGAGGATCTGGGTGGCGCGGCCGGAAAAACCACAGGTCGGAAACTGCTTCGTGCCTTTCATGTAAAGGACGACGGGGTTCTGCGTCACGGTCTGGTGAATCTTCTGTTTGGCATCCATGTCGGGTTCCTTGAATAATAGTTTATTAAAACAGTCGGGATTATTCTAGTGGCGGTCATCGGCGCGGTCAAGCCCGCCGTCCGCCGCTGATTCGCACGATGCCCGCCAGATCCCGATGCTGCTCGATGTCAGCGAAGCCGGCCTCGACCAACAGCCCGCGCACCGCCGCTGCCTGGTCGTAGCCGTGTTCCATGAACAGCCAGCCGCCAGGCAGCAGGTGGCGCGGGGTGTCGGCGACGATGCGGCGAATGGCGTTGAGGCCGTCCGCGCCGCAGGCCAGCGCCAGCGCCGGTTCGAAGCGCAGGTCGCCCTCAGTCAAATGCGGGTCGCCCTCGGCCACATAGGGCGGGTTGGCGACGATCAGATCGAAGGCGCCGTCGATGGCGGAAAACCAGTCGCTGGCGATGAATTGCGCCGTCGCCCCCAGCCGCTGCGCGTTGCCCCGCGCCACTGCCAGCGCCTCGGTCGACAGGTCGACCGCCGTCACCTCGGTACCGGTTTCCAGCGCCAGCGTAATGGCCACGCAGCCGCTGCCGGCGCCGAGATCGAGAATCCTCGGCGTGTCGCCACGACTGACTTTTGCCAGCGCCACCTCCACCAACATCTCTGTCTCAGGGCGAGGAATAAGCACGGCAGGCGTAACCTGAAACTCGCGGCCGAAAAACTCTCGGCTACCGATCAGGTAGGCAATCGGCTCGCCCGCGGCGCGGCGCGAAACGAGTGTGACGAAGCGCTCACTTTCATCGGGTGTCAGCAAACGCTCTGGATGCGCAGCGATGTCAGCAGGTGTGCAGCCGAGCACTTGGCGCAGCAACAGCCGCGCCTCGCCCGTGGGAATCGACTCCCTGGCCTGCGCCAGCGCCTCGGCAATGATCATTCAGCCAGGGCGGCCAACAGTTCGGCCTGATGTTCGGCGGTGAGCGCCGCGACCAGCTCGTCGAGATCACCTTCCATCACCATGCCCAACTTGTAGAGCGTCAGGTTGATGCGGTGGTCGGTGACCCGGCCCTGCGGGAAGTTGTAGGTGCGGATGCGCTCGGAGCGGTCGCCGCTGCCGATCAGCGACTTGCGCTCGCTGGCGATCTTCTGCTGCTGCTCGCGCACCTGCGCGTCCTTGATACGGGCCGCCAGCACGCTCATCGCCTGCGCCTTGTTGCGGTGCTGGGAACGGTCGTCCTGGCATTCGACTACGATGCCGGTCGGCAGGTGGGTGATGCGCACCGCCGAGTCGGTCTTGTTGATGTGCTGGCCGCCGGCGCCGGAAGCGCGAAAGGTGTCGATGCTCAGGTCGGCCGGATTGATATTCACGTCGGCCACCTCGTCGACTTCCGGCAACACCGCCACGGTGCATGCCGAGGTGTGAATGCGGCCCTGGGCCTCGGTTTCCGGCACGCGCTGAACACGGTGGCCGCCCGACTCGAACTTGAGTTTCGAGTAGGCGCCGCTGCCGGCGATGCGCAGGATCGCTTCCTTGTAGCCGCCGAGGTCCGACTCGCTGGCCGACACCTGCTCGACCTTCCAGCCCTGCCGCTCGGCATAGCGCGAGTACATGCGATAGAGATCGCCGGCGAACAGCGCCGACTCTTCGCCGCCGGTGCCGGCGCGGATTTCCAGGAACAGGTTGCGCTCGTCGTTGGGATCGCGCGGCAGCAGCGCCTTCTGCAGCTCGTCTTCAAGCCGCACAATGTCGGCCTGCGCAGTGCCGATCTCCTCTTCGGCGAGCGCCTTCATGTCAGGGTCGGCGAGCATCTCGCGCGCCGTCGCCTGATCGGCTTCCGCCGCCCGGTAGGCCGCGTAGAGGCCGACGACCGGCTCGATCTCGGCATGCTCGCGCGTCAGCTTGCGGTAGTTGTCCATGTCGCGTGTGGCCAGTTCGTCGCCGAGCATGGCGTCGAGCTCCTCGCGGCGGCGGGTCAGTTGTTCGAGCTTGTCACGGATGCTGGATTTCATGGCATGGAAAGTCAGCCGTGGCGACACGCCGACGGCAGAGCGGCGCAGCTACTCGCCGGGGTGAAGATGGAATATGCGGGAAACGAGCTCGGAAAGCCTGTTGCGCTCGTCGCCCTCAGCCTGGTTAAGGGCGTGGGTCGGACCGTGCAAGAGCTTGTTGGTCAGACCGCGCGAAAGGGCCTCCAGCACCTGGGCGGGATCGTCGCCCCGGCGCAGCATCTTGACGGCGTGATCGACCTCGTGGCGGCGGGCCCGTTCGGCCGTGTCGCGCAGCGCCCGGATGGTCGGCACCACTTCGCGGGCATCGACCCACTGGAGAAAATCATGCACCTGGCCGTCGATGATCGCCTCCGCCTCGACCACCGCGGCCTGGCGCGATTCCAGCCCCTGCTCGACGATCTGGCCGAGATCGTCCAGGGTGTAGAGAAAGACGTCGTCGAGCTTGTCCACTTCCGATTCGATGTCGCGCGGTACGGCCAGATCGACCATCACTATCGGCCGGTGGCGGCGCGCCTTGAGCGCGCGCTCGACCATGCCCAGGCCGACGATCGGCAGGGGGCTGGCCGTGCAGGCGACGACGACGTCGTATTCGGCCAGGCGCTCGCCCAGTTCGTCGAGGCGCATGGCATCGCCGCCGAAGCGGGCGGCCAGCGCCTCGGCGCGTTCGATGGTGCGATTGGCGATGGTCAGGCGCTTGGGCTTCTCACCGGCAAAGTGCGCAGCGCACAGCTCAATCATTTCGCCGGCGCCGACGAATAGGATCTTCTGCTGTTTCAGATCCTCGAAGATGCGCGCCGACAGATGCACGGAAGCGGCAGCCATGGAAACGATGTTGGCGCCGATGGCGGTGGTCGAACGTACTTCCTTGGCGACCGCGAAGGTGCGCTGGAACAGCTTGTTGAGCAGCGTGCCGAGCGTGCCGGCCTCTTCGGCGAGACGCGCCGCCTGTTTCATTTGGCCGAGGATCTGCGGCTCGCCGAGCACCATGGAATCGAGGCCGGAAGCGACGCGGAACATGTGCCGCACCGCGCTTCGCTGCGGGTGCGTGTAGAGATAGGGCTGGATGCGGCCCGGCGTCAGGGCGTGATACTCGGCCAGCCATTCGGCCGCCGCTTCGGGTCCGTCGGCGGCGCAATAGAGCTCCGTCCGGTTGCAGGTGGACAGGATCGCCGCTTCCCGCACCGGCTTGGCGCGCAACAGGTCATGCAGTGCCAAAGGCAGCCGGGCGAGATCGAACGTCACCTGTTCGCGCACAGCCAGCGGCGCGGTATGGTGATTGATACCCAGGGCGAAAAGCTGCATGCGTCGGTGACGAGACGGAACTTGAACAGATAAGCATTATACGTCAGTGCCTTGCCGCTTTCCCTGCCCCAAACGGAGCATTCAGCAGCCAGGAGCGCTAACCCGCCGCGACTGGAATTGCTAAGGAAAATGCTGCTAATGTGAGAATGTAAAGGCCAAGCGTTTAAGGGGGGTTAAGGCCATGCCTGGCAGCATGATTCTCGAACGACGCGTGTTTCTCATCATTGCCTCCGTCATGGCTGTGGTGTTGATCGCATTCGAGGCGATTTCCTACCAGCGCCTCGAACGGGAAGCGGAAGCGGAACTGCTGGCCTCGGCCGAACGGGTGCGCAATGTGCTCATGGCCATGCGCCGTGTCTATCATCACCAGTTTCTTGACAGCGGTATGCCGATCGACGACAAGACCATCGGCCTGCTGCCTGCCGTCGCCCTCAGCAAGATCTCCGAAGAGCTGCCCAATTGGGACAATAGCGGTTTCTCCTTCAACAACGTCAGCGATCGTCCCCGCAATCCGAGAAACCGTGCCGATGCGATCGAAATGGTCGCCATCGAACACTTCCAGCAGCATCCTGATGAAAAGTTGCGTTTCATTTCCTTCGTCAATGAACAGAATCAGGCCTATTACCACTATGCCCGGCCGATATGGGTCGAACCCTATTGCCTGGAATGTCATGGCGCCAGGGAGAAGGCGCCGGAGACAATACGCGCCAAGTACGCCGCTGCCTACGATTACAAGGTGGGCGAACTGCGCGGCATCATGAGCATCAAGGTATCGGCGCAGCATGTGCGGCAGCAGATCGTCGACGAATTTCGGCGGCACCTGCTCTGGCATCTCGGGCTCTTCATCCTGCTGTCGCTGGCGATGGCATGGACGATCCGCCGTTACCTCGGCCGGCCGCTGGCACGGCTGCACGGCAGCATTGGCGCCATTGCCGGCGGCAACCTGGCCGCCCGGGTGGAATCGCTGCCCGGCGAGTTCGACGAGATCGGCAAGACCTTCAATAACATGGCGACAACGATCGAGGCCGACCGCGAAGACCTGGCTGCATCCGAAGAACGCTTGCGTGCGATCGCCTATCACGATCCACTGACCCACCTGCCCAACCGGATGCTGTTCTTCGACCGCTTGCAGCTGGCGCAGGCGCAGTCGGCGCGCAACGGCCGGTTGCTCGCCGTCTGCTATCTCGACCTGGATGGCTTCAAGACCGTCAATGACGCTTACGGCCACAACACGGGCGACCGCCTGCTCAGGGAGGCGGCGCAGCGGTTGCGAGACGCCGTGCGCGCTGGCGATACCGTAGCCCGTCTCGGCGGCGACGAATTTGGTCTGCTGCTGGGCGAACTGTCGGGCATCGAGGAAGTCGAGCAGACGCTTAACCGCGTGCTTTCCGTCATTGCCGTCCCCTACCGGATCGACAGCCACAGCCTGACGCTGTCGGCCAGCATTGGCGTCACCCTGCTGCCCGACGGCGATGAATTGCCCGAGCACCTGCTGCGGCTGGCCGACGAAGCGATGTATCTGGCCAAGGCAGCCGGTCGCAACTGCTTCCGTTTGTTTAACGCCGAGCAGAACCAGCTGATGCAGCGCTACCGAGCCGACCTGGAACGCATTCGCGCCGGCGTCGCGGCAAACGAGTTTGCCCTTTACTATCTGCCCAAGATCAACGTCCGCCAAGGCAAGGTAGTGGGTCTGGAAGCGGTACTCTGCTGGCGCCATCCCACCGAGGGTCTGCTGCTGCCCGCCCGTTTCGCAGGCAACATCGAGGACAGCGACTTGGCGGTACCCACCGGCAAATGGGTGATCCAGGAGGCCTTGCGGCAAAGCGCGGCCTGGTCGCAGGCGGGTCTCGACATTCCGCTCAGCGTGAATATTTCGCCCAAGTGTCTGGAAGAAAGCGACATCGCTGCATGGCTGGTCGATGCGGTAAACACCACAGCAGGTTTGAAGCCCGACCTGTTCGGCGTCGAAATCGCTGAAGAGATTGCACTCGCGCACTCGACCACCGTCAGCGGCCTGGTCGAGCAATGCCATCCGCTGGGCCTGCGGGTGGCCCTCGACGGCTTCGGCGTCGCCTATACGTCCCTCACCTATCTGAAGCGGCTGGGTGTGGACGAGATCAAGATCGCCGCCGGCCTGACCCATGACATGCTCGACAGCAGCGATGTACAAGCGATCGTGCGCGGCATCGTCGGGCTCGGCCATGCCTTTGGCCTGACCGTCATCGCCGAAGGCCTGGAAGAGCCGGAGCAAGGCATGCTGCTCGCCCAGTACGATTGCGAGATCGTCCAGAAGGCCGCGTCAGAGGCGATCACAGCCGAGGCCGTGCCCGCCTGGCTGGCGGCATTCGACCCGGCCGTAGCGTTAGCGGATTATGTCTTGCTGAAGATTGCCGACGCCGATGTGCCATTGCTGACGGCGCGGGTAACGCACCGTCGCTGGCTGCAACGACTCGCCGCCTACGTCGCCGGCACGAAGCCGCTGGCCCCCACCCTGCTTGGCGACCATACCCAATGCAAACTGGGCCGCTGGTTCGAGGGCGCCGGCAGGGATCGCTATGGGCACATGGCGGCCTACTCCACCATCGAACCCATCCACCGGGACTTCCACGTCGTCGGCAACGGCGTCATCGAGCTCATGCAAGCCGGCGACAAGTCGGCCGCCGAGACACGTCTTGCCGACTTGAAGCGGCTGAGCATCGAAATCCTCGCCTCGATCAATGATCTGTTGATCGAGGCCGCGATCAGCGGCGACCGATAGCCGGAGACCAGCGAGTTAGCAGGTCTACTGTCGTGGCGCTGGCGGCGGGGGCGGCGATCCGGGCGGTGGGGGCGGAGGTGGTGGATAGGCGGCCGGCCTCGCCGCCGACGGCTGTTGAACGTATTGGCCGGGAATCTGGTTGCCCTTGGCGTACATGCACTGCTGATAGGCGATATCGTAGCGCCGCTGAGCGTCGCGCTCCATGTAGCCGGCACGACCGGATCCGGACGCCGAACCGACGATCAGGCCACTGCCGGCACCGACGGCCGCGCCCTGCCGCCCGCCGATCGCCGCGCCGGCGACAGCGCCGATGGCGGTGCCTACCGCCGCGCTGCCGATCGCCGCATTGTCGATCGCTTCCGCCTGGCCGCCGACCGACTGTTCGGCATAATTCCGGCAAAGCCGCTCTTCGGCCACAAATTGCTCGAACGGTTTGCCGGGCGCCGGCATGACCGCCACGCGCGGCGCCAGCGGCGCGGTGGCGCAGCCGGCCAACGTCGCCGCAGCTACGGTCGCAATTACAAGGATGTTTCGGCTCGCCATGTTCGTTCTCCTCATTGCGGGGCGGCGGGTACTTGCCGCCAGCCACTCGGACAGGTTGCGACGTACGGGTAATAAGTTCTGGCGGCATCGCAGTAGTACCAGTATTGACCCACCGCCGGTGCCGGTACGGTCACGACTGGCGGCGTATAGGGATCAGGATAAGGATAGACCGGTTGCGGATAGAAATACCACGCTCCCGCCACCACCCACCACCAACCCAAGCGGCCAAGATGGTCGCCGTGGTGCCAGGAACCACCCTGCCAGCGCTGCATATCGTGCTGGTGGAACCGGTGGATGTCTCCGCCATGCCAGTGTCGATCGGCCATCGCGGTGCCAGGGAATACCGCCGTAAAGGCAAGGACGCCCACCAGGGCGCGCATCGAACGAGTCATCGTCATTTCAGCCTCCTTCGCTACCAGCGATCAGGAAAATCTGCGCATTGATCATATAGCGATTTGAAGCCTGGCCTGTAAGCCAACTATGAAAGAAACGCACGAAGCGTAACAAAAGGTTACGACGGCGCTTATTACGGCCGCACGGATTCGTCGCGTTCGCCACGCCCCTGGCCGGGCTTTCGCCGCATGATCTCGGCCCTGAATTCCGAGAACTGCTCGCGCGTCTCGTGCTCGATGAAGCCGCGGCCGACGATCGGCGGAATCCACGCCTTCGGCACCGCCTCGGAGTGATAAGTAACCCGCGTGCCGCCAGCATCCGCCATCAGTCCGGTCGCACTCTCGAATCTATGCATGTTGCCGCTGATCATCCGTGCCTGTACCCGCTCCATGGGCCACAGGCGGACTTCCCGGATCGACTCGAACTTGTAGCTCATCGGCCCGAAGGATGCTTCCCCGGCCTGGGAAACGGTCAACACGTCGTCGACTCGCGCGACGACCCGGCTCGACTTGAGGTTGGCAATGAATTTCGCCATGTGGTCGAAGTCGGTCATCACCGCCCACACTTCTTGCTGACTGGCACTCACCGAAAATGAGGCATCGACGCGCACGACTTCGCCATCTACATGAACCTTGACATCGATATCCCGATCGCCGGCCGCCATGGACTGGCTGGCGGCGCAGGTCAGGATAACGAAGCGGAGGACAGTGGCGGCGCGACTCATTTTTGTCCGCTTGCAGCTCGGCTGACCCTGCTCAGGCCGAAAGCAGGCGCGCGGCCTCGCTGGCCGGCACGGGCGCGCTGAACAGGAAGCCCTGCATTTCGTCGCAACCCAGGTCCTGCAACGTTCGCCGCTGGAAATCGGTCTCGACGCCTTCGGCGAGCAGTTTCAGGTCGAAGCCGTCGGCGATGCCGACGATGGCATTGACGATCGGCGAAGCGCGGTGGCCCTCGTGCAGATCGCGGACGAAGGACTGATCCAGCTTGATGCTGTTGATGGGAAAGCGGCGCAGATAATTGAGCGACGAATAGCCGGTGCCGAAATCATCGATCGAAATGCGCACGCCGCGGTCACGCAGCATGCGCATCTTTTCGATGACCGCGGAGACATCCTGGAGCAGGAGATTCTCGGTGATTTCTATTTCCAGCGCGTCGGCCGGCAGATGGTTGCTCTCGACGTGATAGGTAATGCGATCGACCAGATCGCTGCGATCGAACTCCTGCGGCGAGACATTCACCGACATGCGCAGTTCGGCATGTCCGGAAGCGCGCCACAGGGCCAGTTGCGCACAAGCCTGGGCCAGGACGGTATCGGTGATCGACTGGATCAGGCCGGTTTCCTCGGCAAGGTCGATGAAGCCGGCCGGATCCAGCAGACCGTACGCGGGATGCTGCCAGCGCACCAGCGCCTCCATGCCGACAATACGCTTGCGCACAACGCTGAACTGAGGCTGGAAGTAAAGCTCGAATTCGGATCTCTGAATGGCCTGACGGAGGTCATTCTCGAGACTGATGCGCTCGTGATAGCTGGCGTTCATCTCGGACGTGAAGAACTGGTAGGCGTTCCTGCCCGAGGCCTTTACTTTGTACATCGCGATATCGGAGTTCTTCAACAGTGTCTCGGCGTTGTCGCCATCGCGCGGGAAGACGGCAACGCCGACGCTCGCTGTGGCGCGGAAGTTCTGGCCGGCGACATGGAACGGTGAATTCAGTTCGTCGACGATCTTCTCGGCGATGACCGCCGCATCTTCGGCCTGGAGCAGATCAGGCAGCAGAATGGTGAATTCGTCGCCCCCCTGGCGTGCCAGCGTGTCGCCCGCTCGGACGCAACGGCGCAGCGCCTGCGCGACGCTCTTCAGCAATTCGTCGCCCTCGGCATGGCCGTAGGTGTCGTTGACCAGCTTGAAGCGATCCAGGTCCACGAACATGACGCCGACCATGCTGGCATGGCGGCGCGCCTGGGTGATGGCCAGTTCGAGCCTATCCTTGAACAACCGCCGGTTCGGCAGCTGGGTCAGGTGGTCATGGAAGGCCTGAAAGCTGATGGTCTCCTCGGCGACCTTGCGCTCGGTGATATCACGGGCGACTCCGTAGGTGCCCATGAAGCTGCCCACCTGGCCGTTATTTCCCGCCGCGGTATCGCTGTAGATGCCAACGGCACTCAACATGGCGACCACACAGCGACTCTCATACTGCCGATGGCCCTTGGCGTTCTTGGACTTCAGCTTGACCTCGACATTGGCGGCGGCGCGGTTGTCGCTACGGCGCTCGTTGAAGATGTAGCGAACCAGTTCCCAGTCCTCGTCGTAAACGACCGTTGAGTAATGCTTGCCGATCACCTCGTCGCGACTGTAGCCGAGCAGCGACTCGAACCGGTTGTTGACGAACAAAAAGCGCCCTTCATCATCCAGCGTGTAGATGAGGTCGGGCGAATTCTCGACCAGGAACCGGTGCAGGCGCTCCGACTGTTCGAGGCGCGCCATCATGGCGGCGTGGCGATATTCGAGGTGGCGGCGATGCAAGGCATTGTCGACCTTGAGCTTGATATGGTTCATGTCGCCCGGCTTGCGCACAAACTCGACGGCGCCATAGCGCAATGCCTGAATGGCCGAGTCGATGCTGTCATCGCCACTGACCATGATGACGCTGGTCGGGACCTGATTGTTGCTGATCCACTTGAGGATATCGAGGCCGGAAATATCGGGCAGATTGATGTCGAGCAGGGCGATCGCTATGTCCTTCTTGTCCAGAACGCCTAGCGCCTCGGTGCCGCAACTGCATTCGAGAATTTCACGACCACTCGCTTCGAGCAGCCTCCGCAGGCTGGTGCGCATGCGCAATTCGTCGTCGACAATCAGGATCCGGTCGAATGGTGTCGCCGCGTCCTGCCCCGGCCGGAAATTCGACATGGGGAAACTGCTCATTGGTCGCTCCTTGCGGACGTCGGCAGCAGGATGACGAATGTCGTCCCCTGGCCGGCCCGACTCTGGAAGTTGATCTGGCCATCGAGTCCTTTGACCAGCGCAGCTACGATCGATAGCCCCATGCCGACGTGTCCGGGCCGCCGGTTCGGATCGAGGGGCTGGAAAAGATTCTGGATGACATCCGACGGCAGGCCGGGCCCGGAGTCGGCAAGCCGGATCTCTACATGGTCGCGGCCGTTGTGGCGGACGTTGTTCGTGGTCGAAATGACCAGACGGCCACCGGCCGACATCGCTTCGGCGGCATTCTTCCAAAGATTGAGCAGTATCTGCTTGATCTGGTCTCGACTGCCCGGAATGATGGGAAGCAGCTCGTCCAATATCAAATCGAGCGTGATGCCCCGGCTGGAAAACAGCGATTCCCGGTAGAGCGCCGCCATGCCCTCGATGACTGCATTGACGTCCACCTGTCCCACCGCCGGCGCCTTGACCGACATGTCACTCAAATGGCGGATGATGAGCGCGACCCGGTCGATTTCCTCCTTGAGAATATCGAGTTCGTGGCGGACACCGCTTTCGTCGGGCAGACGCTCGGAGACAATCTTCAGGTAATTGGTGATGATCGACAGGGGGTTGCCCGCTTCGTGGGCGACGTGGCGGGCCCTTTGCTGGAAGCGGCTGGTCAGGTCCGCCTCGATCTGCCTCTCGCGGGCATGGACTTCGCGCCGGCTTTCCACGCTGACGGCCGCCAGATGGGCAAAGCTGGTCATCCAGCCCAGTCTCTTCTGGCTGCGTTCGAACTGCGCCTGGCTAAGGCCGTAGGCCATGACCCCGACCAGCCGGTCGCGGCTGCGCATCGGCACGTAGAGCACGCCTTCGCTGCCCAAGGCGCGGGCGATCTGGACATCGACCAGGGAAATGGTCGCCGAGCGATCGGCATCGAAAGTCGCCCGAGGTTCCTCGCCCAGGGCCACAGCCGCGGCCAAACTGGTGGCCGCCTTCATGGGAATCTCGAGGCGCTGCAGCAAGGCTGGCTGGCCGCCGACACTGGCGCCGGACAATACCGACTGGTCCGCGCGGACAACCAGGAAGGCGAGTCGGCCAAGGCCGAACAGGATGCGGGCCGACTCGCGTATCGCCTGCAGCACTTCGGCCTCGCTGTCGGTGGCGAACAGGTTGTGCTGCAAAGGCTCCATGATGGCCATGTCGCGAACGGCCGCCTCGATCTGGTTCTGGGAATCGCGGTGCTCGGGCCGCCGCGAACTTTCGAACGGCACCAGCGACGAACGCGGCAGCGTCGTCGCGTCCGGCGCGGCGTTGACACCCAGCGCCGACGCCAACTGGGCGACACGTTCGAACGAGTGCCGATGGATGTCAGCCAGGCTGCCGGCGGGCAAATTCAACATCGATTCGATGGCAGCGGCTTCGAATTGATGTCCGCGGCCGGCGGCGTCCTCCCTCCCCGGCGCCCAGGCGGAGGCGGTATGTGCCGCCCAGACGATTTGGCTCAATGGATCAGCGGCGGTTATCTGACCCGGCTGGCAATGGTGGAACAGCACGGCGTCGGCCATAAAGGACGAGAGCTTCCACTGGTCGACCAGCCAGGCGCCGACAGCGGCATGGTCGGTGCCCAGTTCCGGCCTCTCCAGGGCCAGCAGGGCCTCCTCGTCCCGGCTCCAGGCCAGCAGGGCGCCGTAGCGCCCCCCCATGCCCCCGAGCAGCAGTAGTTGGCCCACGTCGTGGAGAAGACCGGCCAGATAGGCTTCCTCGAAATCGGCGCGATCAAGCTTGGCGGCGATGCCGCGCGAGAGTTCGGCCACCTGTAGCGAGTGGCTCCAGAAACCGGCCAGATCGTAGCTCTGGTCGCCAACCGTACGGGCAAAAACACTCTGGATGGCCAGGCAGGCAGCCATGGTACGGACCAGGCGAGTGCCGAGAGCGACCAGGCATTGGTCCAGGCTTTTCAATTCACGGCCACGCCGCAAAGCCGCCGAATTCGCTGCAATCAGCACATGGGCACTCAGCGCCGGATCCTGCCCGACGACCTTGGCCAAGTCCTCCATCGAAGCGCGATCATCCTCCGTCATGCGCAGGAAGCGCAGCAACACCTGCGGCATCGATGGCAGGTGAATGGATTCGATGGCGTCGATGATCGGTTCCGGAACCGGCTGCAATTGCGCTCCCGCGTGACTTCCCAGCATGCTGAGGATCAGATCAATTTATCCCATTGGAACCGGCGTGATCCCGCTGAAAAGCCTTCGAATATGGCCCAATCCCCATTAATGTGCACTGATTCGAAATGCCGGCAAGCCCACCATCCACCATATGGCATTCTCGCACATGGTTGGCATCGGTGTTTGCACAAATGAAAACGGCCCTCCGTTCGGAGAGCCGCTTGAATACTGGTGGCCAGGGGCGGAATCGAACCGTCGACACGCGGATTTTCAGTCCGCTGCTCTACCAACTGAGCTACCTGGCCAATTTCATAAATTGGGTCGCGGATTATATCGACTTATCCTTGCTTGGGGAGAAAAAATGGCCCCGCCTGTCGGGGCGGGGCCATTCCCTCTGGCGCTTATTGTTTGCGCTTAGTGGGCCGATGCGGTAGCGGCGCCGACGCCGGTTTCAGAACGGGTCTGCTGATCCGGGTAAAGCGCGCGCTCCTTGCGAGCCTGTTCGCTGTTGTCCAGCTTCGACACCAGCCAGATCGTGACGAAGGCAGCAGTCATCGAGAACAGCGCGGCAGAGCTGTACGGGAACCAGGCCGAACCCTTCGGGTTGCCCATCACGGCCACCCAAACGGAATCCGAACCGATCGTCAGCACCGTTGCCATGATCAGGCCGACGTAGCCGCCGAGCACCGCACCGCGCGTCGTGCAGCCCTTCCACAGCACCGACATGGCCAGTACCGGGAAGTTGCCCGAACACGCGACGGTGAAGGCCAGCATCACCATGTAGGCGACGTTCTGCTTCTCGAAGGCGATGCCAAGGGTGATGGCGACGATGCCAAGAACCACGGTGGCGCCCTTGGACCAACGCAATTCCGTGGCGGAATCGACGTTGCCATGGCGCCAGACGGAGGCATAGAGGTCATGCGACACGGCCGAGGCGCCGGACAGCGTCAGACCGGCCACCACTGCCAGAATCGTCGCGAAAGCAACGGCGGCGATGAAGCCGTAGAACACTTCACCACCGACAGCCTCGGCGAGCAGCACGGCGGGCATGTTGCCACCACCCCTTAGGCAGTTCTGTAGCGGGCCGCTGGTGCACTCGGCAAGCGGCTTGGCAAAGAACGTACCTTCGTTGGTAATGAGCAGCACGGTGGCCCCAAAGCCGATGATGAACGTGAGGATGTAGAAGTAGCCGATCCACGTCGTCGCCCAAGCCACCGATTTGCGAGCTTCCTTGGCGTTTGGCACGGTAAAGAAGCGCATCAGGATGTGCGGCAGGCCGGCGGTACCGAACATCAGCGCCATGCCGACGGAGATTGCGGAGATCGGGTCCTTGATCAGCGCGCCCGGGCCCATGATCGCATCATGCTTGGGATGCAACTCGACTGCCTTGGTGAACAGCGCCTCGGGCGAGAACCCGAACTGGAACAACACGGCCAGTGCCATGAAGGTGGCGCCAGCCAGCAGCATGCACGCCTTGATGATCTGTACCCAGGTTGTCGCCGTCATGCCGCCAAACAGCACGTACATCAACATGATGATGCCCACCAGAATTTCGGCATACAGGTAGTCCAACCCGAACAGTACCTTGATGAGCTGACCGGCGCCGACCATCTGGGCGATCATGTAGAAGGCCACAACCACCAGCGTCGAGATCGCCGCGAAAGTACGCGTCGGGGTCTGCGCGAAACGGTACGAGGCCACGTCGGCGAAGGTGAACTTGCCGAGATTGCGCAAGCGCTCTGCCAGCAGGAAAGTCAGCACGGGCCAGCCGACCAGCCAGCCGATCGAGAAGATCAGGCCGTCGAAGCCGGTGCCGAACACCAAGGCCGAAATGCCGAGGAACGAGGCCGCCGACATGTAGTCGCCCGCGATCGCGAGGCCGTTCTGGAAGCCGGTGATGCCGCCACCGGCGGTATAGAAGTCTGCCGCCGTCTTGGTACGCGAAGCGGCCCACTTCGTGATCCACAACGTGATGCCGACGAAGATGGCAAACATGGTAATAGCCGTCCAGTTGGTGGCCTGCTTGGTCGTCTGACCGGCATCCGGACCCGCGGCGTAGACGACGCCGGCGACGGCGAACGCGGCGACTGCCACAACAATACGTTGAACGTTGTTCATCTTATTTCTGTGCCTCCTTGATGATGTCGGCGCTGGTGTCGTCGAATTCGCTATTGGCGCGACGCACGTAGATCCAAGTCAGAATGATGGTGAACACGATCACCCCGACGCCAATCGGAATGCCAAGGCTCATCGTGTATCCTTCTCCGATCTTCTGGGCCAGGAACGATTTGTCGTAAGCCACCAGCAAAATGAACCCGTAGTACGCCAGGGCCCCAAGGATGGTCATAATGATCGCGTACCGGTTGCGGGTACCTACGAATTCGTTGAACTTCGGGTTGGCCCGAATCTTTGCATAGAGATCAGCTGCCATGTGTCTCCTCCGTGTCTCCATTGATTGAAAGCCCAGAGCCCTGGACTAGTACCAATGTTAGAGACGGCCGCTGACTGCGCCCTTACGCAACCCTGACGGATTTCTTACAAGTGGAACCAGGCTTCTACTTCGCTTTCGATACACCGGTGACAATATCCATTTGGAAGTTTGGATATCGAACCCGGTCGACCAGCTTCTGAACCTCCCCGCTCGGCGGCCGCGATAGCAGGCTGCCGATAACAATGCCGACGAAGCCCGCCGGCACACCGTATATCGCGTTCGAGATTGGCTGGATGTCCCACCAGAGCGGGGCATTGATGCCGAAAAACGGATACGTCATGACCATGTAGTAGATGGATACTCCCAGCCCAGACAGCATGCCGACGATGGCACCCCACTTGTTGGCGCGCTTCCAGAAGATGCCCAGCACCAGCGCCGGAAACAATCCGGAAGCAGCGAGGGAAAAAGCCGCACCGACGAGGAAAAGAATATCGCCCGGCTTCAGGCTGGTCGTATAGGCTGCCACCATGGCCACAACGAGCAACAGCCCCTTCGACACGACAATACGACGCGTGGCCGGGGCATCGGGGTCCACCATTCTGTAATACACGTCGTGCGACAGGGCGTTGGCAATGGTCAGCAACAGCCCATCGGCGGTCGACAAGGCGGCGGCAAGCCCCCCGGCTGCCACAAGGCCGGATATGACGTAGGGCAGGCCCGCGATTTCGGGTGTTGCCAGCACCACAAAATCGTTGCCTATGGTGATCTCGGCCAACTGGACGACGCCATCCCGATTGACATCGTTGATCGCCATCAACGCCTTGTCCACTTTGGCCCAGTTGGACACCCAGGCCGGCAGGTCGGCGAAGGACGTGCCGACCAGATTATGGTAGATCTCGTATTTGACCAATATTCCCAGCGCCGGAGCCGTGCAGTAGAAGAGAAAGATAAAAAACAGCGACCAGAACACGGACGTCCGTGCCTCCCGCACCGACGGCGTCGTGTAGTAACGCATCAGGATGTGGGGCAGTGCCGCCGTGCCCACCATCAAACAGAAAATGAGCGCCAGAAAGTTTTTCCTCTTTTTGCCCCGTTCGGCTCCGTCGCTTGCGGAGAACGGCTCGGCGTGAGCCATGACAGGCGCCGCCTTGGCAATGGCATTGGCCCTCTCCTTCGTCCATAGATCCCTGGCCTTCGCCGGATCAATTGGAAAATCCCTCACGGCCCGTTCTGCGGCGTAGATCGCCCGAGCATCGGCGGCATTTCCTGCTTTCAATTGCGCGACAGCGGTTTCAAGCTTCTTGCGTTCCGTCAGCAGATAATTGGCGCCCCCGGATTCGAGCGCCTTGAGTCGTATTTCGGCAACCGACGCCCGTTCGCGATAGATGGCCCTGACAGATTCCTCTGCTGCGCCCCTGGCAGTTTCCCGGTCATTGAATTCCTTTTCCAGCGCCGTGACCTTGGGCAATGCCGTCGTATAGGCGGCAACCTGAGCCACTGGATTACCCGTATCCTTCACGGACAACCAGACCACGGGAATCATGTAAGCGACGATCAGGACGATGTACTGCGCCACCTGGGTCCAAGTCACAGCCTTCATGCCGCCGAGGAACGAACAGACCAGGATGCCAGCCAGGCCGACGAACACGCCGATGCCGAATTCGAGACCGGTAAAACGACTGGTGATCAGACCGACGCCGTAGATTTGGGCAATCACATAAGTGAACGAGCACATGATGGCTGCCGCAGCGCCAATCAGGCGGGGGAGATTGCCACCGTAGCGGGCGCCGAGAAAATCGGGAATCGTAAATTGGCCGAACTTTCGCAGGTAGGGTGCCAGCAGCAAGGCGACCAGACAGAAGCCCCCTGTCCAGCCCATCACGTATGCCAGACCATCGTAGCCGGTCGCGTAGAGGGTGCCGGCCATACCGATAAAGGATGCCGCCGACAGCCAGTCGCCCCCGGTCGCCATGCCGTTGAAAAAGGCTGGCACGCGTCGCCCCGCCACGTAGTACTCCGAGACTTCGGCCGTCTTCGACATGAAACCGATCCCGGCATAGAGCAACAGCGTCGCAAACAGGAAAACATAACCAATGATCTTGTTGGACACTCCGAGCAGCTCGAGAATACCGGCACCGAGGACGAAAAGCAGGAAACCGCCCGTATAGAAACCGTAGTAGCGTTTCAGCTGGGCGTTGAACAGCGATTGTGACGATTTGCCCATCACTCGCCACCACCTTCCTCAACGCCATATTCCTTGTCGTACTCGTTCATCCGGCGGGCATATATCCAAACGATGAGCACGTAAACAACCAGCGCGCCCTGAGCGCCGATGTAGTAGCCGAGCGGGCCGATGATCGTCAGTTCGTTCAATTCACGAGCGAACCAGCTGCCGACGAAAGTGACGATGAACCACACGGCGAGAAGCAATGCAGTCAAGCCCAGATTCTTCCGCCAATACTCGAGGTGTCTTTGCGTTAACTTCATCATTCGGATCGCCGTTGATCGGGTCAGGAGTGCATGGTGCCGGCACGGGGAAACCGGACTGTAACGCAGGTGCCGCGTCCGCTCCTGCTGGCGAGCAGGGTGATGTTGCCGCCATGTTGTTCGACGATCTCACGGCAAATCGCCAGTCCAAGGCCGCTACCGTCAGCATCGGTGCCGATCACACGGTAAAAACGCTCGAATACGCGTTCGCGATCCGCCTCGGGCACACCGATGCCATTGTCCTCGACCTCGATTTCGGCATACTCGCCTGCCAGCATGCGTACGGTCACCTGACCGCCAGCCGGCGTGTATTTGATGGCGTTATCGAGCAGATTCATGAGAAGCTCGCGCAGTAGTAGCGGCACGCCGTCGATGGCCAATGGCCAGTCACTGCCTTCGAAGCCAAGATCGATCTGCTTGGCACGAGCACGAGCTACCCATTCGAGCGTAACCTCGCGCGCCAACAGTTCCAGATCGACGATCTCGAAACGGTGCAACTTCTCGTGGCTCGATTCGGTCCGTGCAAGTGTCAGCAATTGGGTGATCAGATGCCCGGCGCGTTCCGCTGCAAGGCTGATCTGCTCGACCGAGCGATGCAGCTGAGCGGGATCGTTTTCCCGCAATGCCAGCTCTGCCTGCATGCGCAAACCAGTCACCGGCGTCTTCATCTGATGGGCGGCATCGGCGATGAAGCGCTGCTGCGCATGCAGATTGTCTTCCAATCGTTCGAGCAGTTCGTTGAAGGAATGGACCATCGGCTGCAGCTCTTCCGGTGCGCCACGGATGTTGATCGGCGACAGATCCCCAGGCCGGCGGCGGGCCATGCGCTCACGCAGACGCGACAGGGGTCGCAGGCCGCGCGAAAGTCCCAGATAGACCAGCACCACCGCCAGCGGAATGATGGCGAATTGCGGTAGCAGAACCCCCGAAATGATGCGTGACGCCAAGGCCTCGCGCTTGTGGCGCGTTTCAGCAACCTGAACGAGCACCGTGTTCCCTCCGGACGAGGTCAACAAGGATACCGCCTGATAGGCAATCCGGACCGAATCGCCTTCGATGCGATCGTCGCGAAATCGCACCTCGTCGCTGGCGGCAGCGAGATCGCCCGGCAAGCGCGGTATTCCCTCGTCGCCCGTCAGGATCTCGCCATCCGATCCGCGGACCTGCACATACGACGTATCCTGCTCATCCGAGCGCAGGATTGCCTTGGCAGAAATCGGGATGTCCGCTGTCACCCTGCCATTAACCACCCTGACCAGGCGACCGATGGCTTCGACATTCTCAGCCAGCACCTGATCATAAGGTTCGTTGGCGATATCGTTGGCGACGTGATTCGTCACGGCAATGCTGATCGGCCACAAGAGCAGCAATGGCGCCAGCATCCAGTCGAGGATTTCCCCGAACAGCGAATTGGGTTCGTTGGGAACTCCGAATATGGGCGTCCGCTTAGGTCCCCACGTCAGCATCGCCAGCCTTCTCCAGGCAATAGCCGAGACCGCGCACCGTGGCAATCCTGACGCCTGCCAGCTCGAGTTTCTTGCGCAGGCGGTGCACGTAGACCTCGATGGCGTTGGTGCTGACTTCCTCCCCCCAGCCGCACAGGTGATCGACCAGTTGCTCCTTGCCGACCAAGCGACCGACACGCAGCAGCAGGACTTCCAGCACGGCCATTTCGCGCGCCGAAAGATCGATCAGTTGTCCGCCGATCTTGACGATGCGCTCCGCCTGGTCATAACTGAGGGCGCCAAGTTCGATGCGTGTCGCCTGCCCGGTGCCGCGCCGCGTCAGCGCGCGCACGCGCGCCTCGAGTTCCGGCAGGGCGAACGGTTTGGTCAGATAGTCGTCGGCACCGGCATCAAGCCCGCGTACCCGATCCTCGACACCATCCTGCGCCGTCAGGATCAGCACCGGTACGACGCACTTGCGCGCCCGCAGTCGGCGCAGCACATCGATACCTGAGAGCCTGGGCAGACCGAGATCGAGTATCAGCAGATCGAACATTTGCGGCAGCAGCGCCGTGTCGGCATCGAGACCATTATCGACGTGGTCGACGGCATAGCCGGCTTTGCGTAGTGCGCGGATCAAACCATCGGCAATGATGGCGTCGTCTTCGGCGAGAAGAATTCTCATGGCCCGATAGATTCTACTTGTAAGACGATCGTAAGCCGACCACTTTACAGTGAATTCCGCTGTTCTCCTTTGCGGTCAAGGGAGTCGAACGAGCGGTATCTGTACCGTTCTTCGCCCCGGGGAGTGGCCGCATTAGCTCATGGCCGCTCCCCGCCGTCTTTCTCGCGCATTTGATTCGACCCAAAGGAAAACACCCGGCCGAAGCCGGGTGTTCCTTGCTGCACAAGACAGGCCGGATCGGGCGTGTTACATGCCCATGTCCATGCCGCCCATGCCACCCATACCACCCATGCCGCCAGGCATGCCGCCGCCGGCCGGCTTGTCTTCGACCAGCTCGGCCACCATGCAGTCAGTGGTGAGCATCAGGCCGGCGACAGACGCGGCATTCAGCAGCGCGATGCGCTCGACCTTGGTCGGGTCCAGCACACCCATCGCCACCAGGTCGCCATACTCGCCGGTCGCGGCGTTGTAGCCGAAGTTGCCCTTGCCTTCCAGCACCTTGTTGACCACCACGCTCGGCTCGTCGCCGGCATTGGCGACGATCTCGCGCATCGGCTGCTCGATGGCGCGCAGCACGATCTTGATGCCGGCGTCCTGGTCGTGGTTGTCGCCCTTGACCTTGACACCCGCACGGGCGCGCAGCAATGCGACGCCGCCGCCCGGAACGATGCCTTCTTCAACGGCGGCACGCGTGGCGTGCAGTGCGTCTTCGACGCGGGCCTTCTTTTCCTTCATCTCGACTTCGGTGGCAGCGCCGACCTTGATCAGCGCCACGCCGCCGGCCAGCTTGGCCACGCGCTCCTGGAGCTTTTCCTTGTCGTAGTCGCTGGTGGCTTCATCGATCTGCTTGCGAATCTGGGCAACACGGGCCTTGATCGCGTCCTCGGCACCGATGCCGTCGATCAGGGTGGTGTTTTCCTTGGCCACTTCGATGCGCTTGGCCTGGCCGAGATCCTTCAGCGTGGCTTTTTCCAGGGAAAGGCCGACTTCCTCGGCAATCACCGTGCCGCCGGTCAGGATGGCGATGTCTTCCAGCATGGCCTTGCGACGATCACCGAAGCCCGGGGCCTTGACGGCGACGGTCTTGAGGATGCCGCGCAGGTTGTTCACCACCAGGGTGGCCAGCGCCTCGCCATCGACGTCTTCGGCGATGATCAGCAGCGGCCGGCCGGCCTTGGCTACCTGCTCGAGCACGGGCAGCAGATCACGGATGTTGGAGACCTTCTTGTCGTGCAGCAGGACGAAGGGGTTGTCCAGGATGGCAATCTGCTTGTCCGGATTGTTGATGAAGTAGGGCGACAGGTAGCCGCGGTCGAACTGCATGCCTTCGACGACTTCGAGTTCATTTTGCAGCGACTTGCCGTCCTCGACGGTAATGACGCCTTCCTTGCCGACCTTGTCCATGGCCTGGGCGATGATCTCGCCGACATCGGCGTCGGAGTTGGCGGAAATGGAACCGACCTGGGCAATTTCCTTGGAGGTCGTGCAGGGCTTGGAGATCTTCTTCAGTTCTTCGATGATGGAGATCACGGCCTTGTCGATGCCGCGCTTGAGGTCCATCGGATTCATGCCGGCGGCGACGTACTTCATGCCTTCGCGGATAATCGACTGGGCGAGCACGGTGGCGGTGGTGGTACCGTCACCGGCGATATCGGAGGTCTTGGAGGCGACTTCCTTGACCATCTGCGCGCCCATATTCTCGAACTTGTCCTTCAGTTCGATTTCCTTGGCGACGGAGACGCCGTCCTTGGTGACGGTCGGAGCGCCGAAGGAGCGCTCCAGCACGACATTGCGGCCCTTGGGGCCGAGGGTGACCTTGACGGCGTCGGCAAGGACATTGACGCCACGAACCATGCGCTGACGCGCGGAATCGCCGAATTGGACTTCTTTGGCAGCCATTATTTATCTCTCCAGTAAATTCGGTTAATTAGGCTTCAACAACGCCCATGATGTCTTCTTCGCGCATGACCAGCAGTTCCTCGCCCTCGACCTTGACGGCCTGGCCGGAGTACTTGCCGAACAGCACGCGATCACCCTTCTTCAGGGCCATCGGACGGACCTTGCCGTCATCGAGGATCTTGCCGGTACCGACGGCGATCACTTCGCCCTGATCGGGCTTCTCGCCTGCCGAGTCGGGAATCACGATGCCGCTCGCAGTGGTGCGCTCGGCTTCGATGCGCTTGACGATCACACGATCATGCAAAGGACGGATTTTCATGCACTTATCTCCTGATTGCGACGATGACGCAGGGAACACCCTGCGGACGGGATACCGGGCAGCTGTTAGCACTCGCTGCCAACGAGTGCCAATAATAGGGCTGACCTAAGCTCTTTTCAAGAGGGGATGCGACAGAAAGGTGTCATTTTCAAGCCGATGACGGCGCCTGCACGACGCAATTCCGCCCGGCGTGCTTGGCCTGATAAAGCGCCTCATCGGCGGCGGCGACAAGATTCTCGACCGGAACACCGGCTTCCGGAATCAGGGCAGCCACGCCCAGACTCACCGTCACCCGTCTGTCTTCGTTCGGTCGCGGCGACAGATCGAGCTGACCGACTTTATGCTGGATGCGGTTCGCCACCGCGGTAGCGCCGCCCAGGCTGGTCGAGGGGAGCACGATGGCGAACTCCTCGCCCCCGTAGCGGCAGACCAGGTCCCCCGGACGCCTGGCCGCGCGGTCGAGCAGGCTGGCCAACCGGCGCAGGCACTCGTCCCCCTCCACGTGTCCGTAAAGGTCGTTGTAATGCTTGAAATGGTCGACATCGATCATGACCAGGGCCAGCGGCATGCCATCGCGCCGCGCCCGCCGCCATTCGTTGGCCACTTTTTCGTCGAAACTACGCCGATTGGCAATACCGGTCAGACTATCGACGGCTGCCATATATTCGAGCGCCATGCGCGCCCGCTTGTACTCAGTCATGTCGCGCAGGGTTTCGACGACCGCCACCAGTCGGCCAGCCTCATCGTAGATCGGCCCGACGTCGATCGCCAGGTACAACTCGCTGCCCATGCGGGGCATCAAGCACCAGTTCTCGGCATGGACATCACGATTCGAGTCGGTGTTGCCCTTATGCACCGGATACAGCGCGGCGATATCGTCCGTACGTCCTTCCAGCACCAGATCGGCAAGACAGGGCCGCGGCGCAGGGTAGAAGGCACGCCATTGCTCCCGCGTACCGAGCACTTCGTCGGCTGGCACTCCGCTCAGCCGCTCGCAGGCCTTATTCCAAATAATGACACGGCCCTCCGCATCCAGCACGAAAGCAGGAACCGCCAGGTGCTGCATGAGGTTGACGGCAAAGCGGTGATCCGAGGCCGCAGCTGCGCCAGCATCGCCCATTCCGGTCTCCTGGCCCTTGTCCGCCATAGTCTCCTCCTTGTAATCAGTCCATTTTAGTTAACATTGGCGCCATGAACAGATATCTCTTGATGGCCGTCGCGCTACTGCTGGGCCCCTCCTGGGTCGCCGCCCAGGCCGACGCGCGCCTGCCGGCGACCGTGGCACACGCGCTGGCCGCGGCGCACATCCCCGTGTCGGCGGTCGGCATCGTGGTCCAGGAAACCGGCGCGGCCACTCCCCGGCTAGCCGTCAATACCGGCCAGGCCATGAATCCGGCCTCGACAATGAAGCTGGTCACCACCTTTGCCGGCCTTGAACTGCTCGGCCCGGCCTACACTTGG
>Ga0187786_10000062_pt1 | contig 33407 bp, 32 predicted proteins | sample 0815_BV2_10_20_M_FD_132449 | JGI IMG/M metagenome (GOLD analysis project Ga0187786, IMG submission 132449) | Tropical peat soil microbial communities from peatlands in Department of Meta, Colombia - 0815_BV2_10_20_MG | ecosystem: Environmental > Terrestrial > Soil > Wetlands > Peat | place...
CCCGTAAATTGGTCATTAATCCTTGAGGTAAGGTTATGCGGAGACGATAAGTCACCACTTCACCTATGGTGAGATTACCAGTTGCCCCATGTATACTGGAATTAACTATCGTCTTATTTACACTTGGATCACCAGTTAGTAATGTTGCTGATCCTGTACGGGTGTAATTTCTGCTGTTAGTATCCGGATTAGTTCCATTCCAGGGTAAGGACCAGTAAGTGGCATTAGCTATGTTAAGATAACTTGGCCCGATATAAGGAGTGTCTAAAGTGGTTATGTTGAATAAAAAGTCCAGTGTCTGTCCCGGATTGATATTGCCCCAACTGAATGTAACGGTGTTGCTGGGGTAGGTGAAGTTGAAACCATTCTGGTTATAACTAACTACACTGGCCAGGTCGAAAATACTTCCGGATCCGTTTAGAGGATCAGTAATTATGACGTGCTGTGCTGTTGCAGAACCAGAGTTGGTTACTCGAATCCTTACTTGGACTAACTGCCCTCCCTGAACTGTGCTGTTAGTAAATGTCTTAGTAACGTTTAAGAGGGGCTGTATTATATAAACTGAAGCATTTCGGTTAATTGGAGTGTGTCCAGGATCATTCCAGTCCATAGTGGCATTGTTCAAAGCTGTGACATTAGTTGCTCCTGGATAAGGCGTGTTGTTGTTGGCCCTTAAAGTTAGGTTGATGTAGAAAGTACTGTTGGCAGTGGTGTTAGTGGCACCTACAAAGGTGAAGTTTAAAATGTTCCCTACCTGGCTGAAAGTTAGCGGTGCGAGCGTTCCGGAATATCCTGTGAGATCCAGAGCATATGATACGTAACTTAATCCTGCTGGCAGGGAGTCTCGAATATTCAGATCATGGATCTGGCCTGCCGGCAGAGTAACAGCTATTCTGAATAATCCTCTTTCCCCTATGGTTAAATTAGGTGTAGAACTTACCCCGTCTACAGATGACACATATGTTTTGGTCATGTTGACATCCCGTGCTTGTACCGATGCACTGGAATTGATGGGAGTTGTCACATAATTAGGGCTTCCGGGTAGGGGTAACGATGTATATTGGGTAATGTTGACGGTGTTGTTGATGAACTGTCGGGGATATACTGTGCTATTTAAAATAGCGTTGTATGTTATTTCAATGGTGTTATTAGTTCCGTTAACTCCATAAATTGGCCAAAGAGCTGTGAAGTTCAAACCGCCAGGAGTGAATAAATCTGATAATGTTAAACCAGTTATAGCAGTTCCATTAACGTAACGCGCTGCCATGCTGGTTGATGCAATGTAGCCAGGATTGGCTGTGAAAAGATTATCTTTTACTATCACATTGTAAGCCGGAGCATGACCAGTATTACTAATGGTAATAGTGTAAGTAACTACATCTCCTGCCTGAAGATTGGTAGTGGGGGTTGCTGTTTTAGTAATTGTAAGCTTGGGTTCACCAGTTACGATGGATACTATCTTGTTATCGGTGAATATTTCCCCGGGACTATTCTCATAATCTATATTCAACAAGTTAGTCAAATATAATCCATCAACCATGGGATCTCCTGTGGCTGTTACAGTGAAAAGAATGTGGGCTATGGCATTAGGCTGTGTAGAGTTATAAATATTACCATAATCAAAGCGAAGAGTGTTTTGTGTTGCGTCAACAATTAAGGATGGTGTTACTCCGCTTAAAAAGCTCAAAGTATCAGTGGCTCCCAATCTCCATTGTCCTGCAGCAGGTATGAGCAGAGTGGTGTTCTGGGGCTGACCTGTAGTAAATTGATTGGCTCTTAAGAAGGGTATGGGTAAGTAATCAATCAAGTAGAAATCATTTAAATTGGTGGTTGGTACATCTACTATTAAAGAAAAAGTTACTGTATCTCCTGGCTGGATAACATAGGGAGGGCCTACTGGATCATTACCATTGATTTTTAAGATAGTCTTAACTGGTGTGGGGGCCACAATAGGAACGCTGCTACCACTGCCGTCGGAAACTACATTAGTGTTCAAGGGATTAGCATTGATAGCAACCCCATTATTAATTGCATCATTGGAAACTATGGGGTGTGGAGTGAGAATCAGGGTATCGTTTTCATGATAAATATTTATTTTTGACCAGTAAGTGAGGCTACCCTGGGTAGCACCAAAGTCTGTGCCAGTGAAATTACCACCATACAATGTTCCATTTATCAAATAACCATTATCAATTAGTATTTGGGATATGTTGAATGTGAGGTAGGTAATCCCAGTAGTACTATTATAAACGTATTGGAACTGGTTGAGATTGGTAAGATCCACGGATAAGTTGGTAATTGTCTCTGTAGGTAAGTGTAAATTAAGTTTAGGGGTGTAAGTTGAATTTCGTATAGGCCAGTCTAGAAAGCTTTGGCCGTCGCCCATTGTATCCCTAATAACTAGATTACTCATTCCAAAGTAATCAGAAACTTGGAAATCAAGATTATAACGGAGTATATCCAGAGGCCTGCTAGCTCCTGGGTTAGTTAAGTCTGTAACTCCTTTTTGAATAGCAAGAGAACGAAGAGTTAAAGTGTAATTATCAGCGGCAGATACCGGAATAGATTGATAGGTTCCCGTGGCATTAGCAATATTAGTTGCGTTGGTGGAAGCTCCGGTGGTGAGATTCAGGACAGGATTACCATAGATATCGGTTTTATTGGCATATACTGTGTAAGTAATAACAAAAGGAGTGTTTGATTCTCCAATAAGGTTTCCAAGATTGATAGTTAACCCGTGCTGAGATTTAGTTGGATAATGAGTTATGTTAACTCCGACGGGGCTAGTTACTTTGATAAATTCTAGATTGTATGGTATGTCATCTCGGACAACCACATTGTTTACAGTTCGGCCTCTAGCCACATCGACTATTAAAGTGTAGGTTCGAATAAAGTTATGACCTGTGGCAGTCTCATCTTCTGGTGCGTCTGAAGTTTTTGTAATACTAATTACAGTAGGTCTTACTTGTGAGATACTAGCATTACCTCTAATTGGAGTAGAACCTGTTTCATTTGCACCGAACCTAAACACAGGATAAGCAGTGAGATTGAGCGGTAAACCTAATGTTGCATTTCCAAGGAGTAAAGCATTTATATTTATTACAGCATTTGGCTGTCCCGTAGTAAAACTTCCTAAAGGATACTCTAATATATATAGTCGGTAACCATTAGGGCCGTTAACTGTTAGTCCTGAAAGTGGGTCAATAAGTGATCCAGTAGTAAAGTTACCCACATAAGTTACACTTACTGGAGCAGTAAGAAATGTGACAGTACTGGGGTTGAATTCTATTTCAGGAGGCACTATTAACTGCACTATAGGCCCAAATCCAGTTTCATTCCCAACATTGTTAAAAGTAAGAGTAAAATCGAAAGTTTCATTTAAAAACTGCTCTGCAGGAGCCCCAACAACAACCGTTGGCTCAGGTCCAAGCATAAAATTTGAAAATCCATAAAAATTAGAATCATTAAGATCCTGCTGCATTACCACCTCTTTGGTAATGGTCATGTGCCCAGGATGACTGGCAGATACAATGAAGTTCCTTTCATTGCTGTAGAAAGATAATTGATAAAAACCATTCTGGTCTGCAGTAGTATGAGTGATTTCAGTTCCGGTGAGAGAGTTAACTGTAACAGTAACCCCGGGGAAGGGTTGGCCATTAGTACAACGGGTGATATTACCTGAAATAAACGATTCAGATACAACAGTGCTGTTGTTACCCGTTAAGTTAACTTGTTCAATATCCGCACTCGGCGGTTCTGCTGCAGCGGCAGCGCCTAAAAACACTGCCAATGTAATTAATAAAATGGATAATAGGCCTATTCTCCCCTTCATATCTCTCACCTTTTAATAATCGCCATAAAATATTAATGTTAATCAGTTGTCTGTAAACTTCATATATATCCTTTAGAACTGTGAAATTGTGTATTAACAATATATTTATATATTAAAACTGTGCTTTATCATCAAAATTGTTGACGTTAAGCAAAAAATTATATTTAGTTAAAGGGCTATTTTTTAAAAAAAATTGAATAAAAGGAGATTATTGACTATTCAAAGTTTAAAAAGCTTTTTTTAAATTTACAACTCTTTAATAGTAGGGGCATTATAATTATACTATTCAAATACCAGGGAAGAATAAAAAACTGGAGAGATTAAAATGTGTGAATCTAATGTTTATAATACTAAAGGCAAAAGAATAATGGAAGACGTAATCTCCATTAAGATTGATGGTGAAAATATTAACATGCTGGATATCTTAAACCAGCCTTTGAATATTAAAGGACGGATAGTGGAAATAGACCTGGATAAGCACGGTATTTTCGTGGAAGTCCAGGATTAATCGATTCTCTACAACAATCTAATTTTTATTCGATATATCGTATATTATTAGATTAAAATTAATTATTAGTAGGATTAAGAATATTAGTTCTAAATTTTTAAAAAAAATAGTGTTTTAGGTGGGTTGCACCACCTAAAGGTTTATTTTCAGTTTCACTTGAGTGAAAGGGCATCGTGTGGACAGGCAGGTATGCACTGGTCACAGAGTATACAGAAGCCTTTGAGTGGTACTTTGTCTTCGGTTAGTTTCAGCATGTTATAAGGACATACTTCCACACAATCTCCACACTCGGTACACTTGTCAGGACTGTATTGAACCCTGTTACGTTTTACAACTTGTCCGTCTACGACTTTGTCCATTTCAACCAGACTTAGAGCTTCGTTAGGGCAGGCCATTGTACATGCGCCACAGCGGGTACACATAGCAAATGAGGCTTCGCCTCCAACTTCTGCATCGCCAGGGACCTGAACACCAGTTCGGGTTACTACCCTCATGGCATCGTTGGGACATATTCGGGCACATGCTCCGACGTAATCACACTTAGATTCGTCCCAGACCAATCCTTCCTCAGAGGCAGGTTTAGCTGGTCCCAGTTCCACTTCCAGGTCAATAGCGTCCACGGGGCAAAGTCTTTCACAAAGCCCACAGGCAGTACATATTTCTGGAAGTTCCACTGTGAGTGATGCTGCTTTAGGTTTAATAAAGTCACCAGGGCAGGATTCTACGCACAAGTTACAACCAATACAGGTTTCTTCGTCCACTTCAAATTTGAGCATGTCCTTGGCACGTTTCTCAGGCTTTTTACCAGAGATAAATACCGCATTCCAGGGACAGGTTTGGGAGCAGACTCCACACTTGATACAGGTGTCCTCATCAATTTCTATTTTCTCACCGATTTCAGATAGTGTAATGGCATCCACAGGACATTCGTCCACGCACATTCCACATCCAACACAATCGGCAATGAAAACAGGTCCTGTTATGTCCAGGTCCAGTCTCTTAGGCTCTTTAATGCCTTCCACACCTATAACTTCCACTGGACACACGTCAACGCACTGTTGACACATGACACAGTAACCCTGTAGTGGGATCTTTTGAACTTTGCCTTCTTCCAATTTTAGTATCTGGGGTGGGCAGACACCCACACAATCTCCACACTCATTACAGAGGTCGGGATTGAACATAACTCGGGTTTGAGTTACGCCAGACTCGTCCATTGCCAGCTCATCGGTTTTGAGAGCTCCGGTGGGGCATGCTGGTACACATTTAGGTTCTCCTCCACATACATCGCAGTATATTACATTTTCAGCAGATACCGTGATGGCGGTGGTGGGGCAGGTACCTTGACATGCTCCGCATCGAATACAGTCGTCCTTGTTAACTACTATCATCTTTCTCACCCTCTAGGTAAGTTAGACTTTCTTAACAAGGTGGCCTTCGCTGTCGTACACTTCGATGGTGGCCAGTCTCATTTGACTGTCTATGGTGTGGGTTGCACAGGACAGACATGGGTCGTAGGCCCTGATAACCATTTCCATAAGGTTGAAAATCTTGTCGTCGACTTCTACACCCGGCTTTATGTAGTCCTTTGCTACTTTCTGGATACCCATCTCCATGGAAGGGTTGTTCTGAATAGTTGCAACTACAATGTTAGCTTTGGTTACCTGACCATTCTCATCACATGCGTAGTGGTGAGTTAAAGTTCCCCGTGCAGCTTCTACAATACCGACACCTTCACCAGCTTGTCTTTCAATGGCGTCTGGGAATTTTTGTCCAGATAGGTCGCCTTCTAAAGCATCAGCAGCACATTCAGAAGCAGCTACTAGTTCAATGAGTCGAGCCCAGTGGAATAGTAGTGGTTGTTGAGCGTATCCAAAAGTGTCTTTGAATTCTTTGAAGAAGTCCTGTGCTTGTGGTGTTGGCATTTTATCGGCTACGTTAAGCCTGGATAAAGGAGCAACACGGTAGATTCCGTCTGGGTAGCCTAACTCTTTGATATATGGGAATTTTAACCAGGAGTAAGGTTTAACTTTCTCAGCCATATAGTCCAGGTAATTGTCACACTTGAACTCAGCGTGTATGTTTCCTTCTTTGTCTTTCATTCGGACGTTTCCGTCGTAAACATCCCAAACTCCGTCTTTGACTAAACCGGCGTGGTAAGTTTCCACACTTCCCAAAGTGTTCACCAAGTCCAGGTTTTCTTCGAAAATGGGTTTGGCCAGTTCTAAGGTAGCTACTGCCAGTTCCACGTTCCTTTGGGCCTTTTTAAGAAGGTCCTTTTGGGTTTCGTCGTCCAGACTGGTGGATATTCCTCCAGGGGTGGATGATGTGGGGTGGATCGGTCGTCCACCGGTAGCTCGAACAATATCTAATGCATTTTTACGCAGTTCGATAGCTTGTAGCGCAACATCCGGTGCGTCTTTAATAATCTGGAATACGTTTCTGGTTTTCCTGTCTTTACCAGCTATAAAGTCCGGTGCAGCCAGGAAGTAGAAGTGCAGAGCGTGAGAGTGCATATATGAACCCCAGTTCATCAGCTCCCTCATTTTGTAGGCAGTAGGTAAAATATCTTCTGCATCAAAGCCGAAACACTGGTCCACAGCTTTAGCTGCTGCTAAGTGGTGCTGCACGTCGCAGATACCACATATACGAGGTACGATACGTGGCACTTCTTCAATGTTTCTTCCCTGCAGGAATTTTTCAAATCCACGGAATTCCATCACGTGGAGTTTGGTGTCCTGGACATTTCCAGCATCGTCCAGATCCACTGTGATTTTAGCGTGACCTTCAATCCGGGTCACAGGTTCCATAGTTAATTTAACCATTTATTTACCCTCCTTTTTTACCTTAGCGGGCACAAGTGCCGCAGGAAGTGTGTAGGTGTAGAAAGTACCCACTACGTCATCTAATTGTTCGGCAACTTCTTCAGGGTCAACGGTTTTGTCCCTTTCTACTCCGAAGTCAGAACCGATGGCACTTATCATTTTAGCACCTTGATCAGAGACCTTTGGAGTTGGGCCGTAACATCCTCTGCACTGGATACCTATGGATGGGCATTCAGCGCCACAGAGGGATATAGTAGCAGGTCCTAAGCATACCAGTCCTTGGGGTACCAGACACATTTCTTCTTCTGGTTCTCCTAATTCGAACTGGCGGATGATTTTGTCCATAGCCATACCTTCTGGTGGTTTTTCCCGAGGGCAAACTTCACAGAGGTTGGTGCTGGGCAGTTCTATTGGTTCGCCTGTTAGTAAGTTGACTAATACTTGAGCCACAATATCTGATTTTGGTGGGCAGCCAGGTAAAGCCAGGTCCACGTCGATTACTTCCCCTAATGGTCTTACTCTGCTTTCCAGGTGAGGGATGTCCTCGCTTGGAATTATGCCTTCAGGGTTAATAGTACTGGGTGAGTTCTGGTAGGCTTCTTCTATTAAATCTTCAGTTTTATGAAGGTTACCTAGTCCAGGGATTCCTCCGTAGACAGCACAGGTACCGTAGGCTATTACGATCTTAGCCTTTTTACGTAGCATTTCAGCTAACTCCCTGTTTTCGTCGTTTCGGATTCCTCCTTCAATTATGATGGCGTCCAGGTCATCTGGAACTTCATCATATTTTACATCCATTAGCACCGGAGTGAATTCGATGTCAGCTAGGCCCATCACATCTATGATGGCCTCGTGGATGTCGGCGAATGCCAAGTGACAACCGGAGCAGCCACTTAGCCACATTGTTGCTATTTTAGCTTTATCTGCCATGTTAGGCCTCCACTTCTTCTGCTTCTAATTGGGCTTTTAGTGGGGATGGACCCAGACCCTTGATTCGGTCCACCATCATCTTAACGGTATCGGCGAATTTTTCACCTTCAGAGGCAGAAATCCAGTCGTGGTAAATCCTTTCTCTTCCGATTCCCAGATCATCTGCCAGTTTGTAGATAATTCTCATTCTTCGGTCAAGTTTGTAGTTTCCAGCATCGTAGTGGCAATCTCCGTGGTGGCAGCCGGCAACAATTACTCCGTCGGCTCCTTCCCGGAATGCCTTAAGCACAAACTGGGGTTCGATTCGTCCGGAACACATAACCCGGATAACCCTTACGTTTGGAGGATACTGCATCCTTGCGGTCCCAGCGGTGTCAGCTCCACCGTAGGAACACCAGTTACAACAAAACATCACTAATTTCACATCATCCTCAGCCATTGGCTTTCCTCCTTAATTTTCATATATTGTACCATTAATGTACCATATATGGATTAAAGTGTAGTTATTATAAAGGTTACTTATAAAACAAATTCGAAAAATATATATGTGTGAATAACAAAATGCCTTTTTTTAATACCAAAAATTGAGCAGTTAAAAGAGTATTTTAAGGCTCACAACAATTTAAATTCCATGTTTTTGTTAATTATGTTGCTATAATTATTTTAGACATATTTTAACATTTTATAATGCTTTAATATCTATTTATGATATTTATAACAATAATTAAATTCAATTAATCCATTATGACGCTTAAATTCCCAAAATATGGATCATAAACATGGTAAATATCAATCCTTTTATTTAGGTAGTTTAAAGTAATTTATTTATGACAATATATCTATAATCATAGTGTACGATTGGAGTTCAAATATATTCGTAATGAAATATCACCAATCAAACATTATGAAAAAACGACCGAAGGGGTGGTTAAACTGCTACTCGAAATAACCGACTTGGCAGTAGAAGTAAATAATAAAGAAATTCTAAGTGATGTAGATCTATACATTGATAAGGGAGAGACCCACGTCCTCCTAGGTCCCAACGGAGCCGGTAAAAGTACGCTTTTTATGACCCTGCTAGGATTTCCTAAATATAACGTGACCCGTGGCGAAATTATATTTAAAGGAGAGAACATCACTAACCTGTCCACCACAGAAAGGGTGCGGATGGGAGTAGGAGTAAGTTTTCAAAACCCTCCTGCCATTAGAGGAGTAAAATTGGGAGATTTACTTAAATTAGAACACGGCGAACGGGACGAAAATCAAGAACTTAGCCCCGAAATGATGGATATTGTCAAAAAACTAAAATTTGACGAACGATTTTTGGAAAGGGATGTAAATCTTGGATTTTCTGGAGGAGAAGTTAAAAGATCTGAAATCTTGCAACTTTTGGCCCAGGAACCTGATTTCATCATGTTTGACGAACCTGACTCTGGTGTGGATATCGAAAACGTAGAACTCCTGGCCGAAGAGATCAATATTCTACTTGATAAAAATAAAAAACCAGGACTAAGAGAAAAGTCAGGATTACTCATTACCCACTTGGGCTATATCCTCAATTTCGTAGCGGCAGACACTGCCCACGTCTTGATGGACGGCAGAATAGCCTGTTCCGGTAACCCATCTGAAATCTTAGAAGACATCAGAAAAGAAGGATTCAAGGGGTGCGTAGAATGTTGCGGGATACACTAAAAAAGGCGGAAAAAGCAAAAGAAAAGAAAGCTCTTTTCGGAGAAGACATAGATCTGGAACAGTTCATCAAAGAAGAAGCAGGTGAACACGAAAAAGTTTCTAAAGCCAACGAAGTGCCCAAAAAGGTCCAAGATACTCTTCTTAAAGTGGGAGTCGATCCCAATGAAGAGGAAAGATCAGGAACATTCGTCCAGGTTGACCAGAGCCAAATCTGTACCACATGTACTACCGAATCCATTGAACTTATGGGTATGACTGATGCCATAGAAAAATACGGATGGCTTAAAGATTACATGTGGAAAGCTGTAGCGGTAGATGCAGATAAATATACCGCCCAAACTGCATTAAGAGAAGCCGAAGATGGTGGTCGAGGAGGATACTTCATAAGATCACTGCCAGGTTCTAAAGAAGTTTTTCCAATACAAGCCTGTATGTTCATTGGTGATGAAAAAGTTGCCCAAAATGTTCATAACGTGATAATTGCCGAGGAAAATTCAGAACTACACATTATAACTGGCTGTGCCACTGGAGAAGATGTTACTTCCGCCCTTCACGTGGGAGTATCCGAATTCTACCTAAAAAAAGGTGCAAAGATCACTTTTACGATGGTACATAACTGGGCAGAACAGGTGGATGTACGTCCCCGTACTGGAGTAATGGTAGGAGATGATGCAACCTATATCAGTAACTATATTCTCACCAGCCCCGTGAGAAGTATACAATCTTATCCAACTGCATACTGCAGTGGAAATAACTCTAAAGTTGTTTTCCAGTCTATTTTAGGTGGTCAAAAAGATTCTGTGCTGGATATGGGATCCAGAGTTCTATTAGAAGGCCAGGGATGCAGTGCTGAAATGGTTTCCAGAGCCGTTTCAAAGGATGAGTCCCAGATATATTCCCGTGGACATTTGGCAGGTCGGACTCAAAATGTTAAAGGCCATTTAGAATGTCATGGCCTGGTATTATCTGACGATTCCCTGATTTACGCAGTTCCCGAACTGGAAGGTGCGTCCACAGAGCTTGAATTATCTCACGAAGCTGCAGTAGGTAAAATAGCCGAAGAAGAAGTCCTTTATTTAACTTCTAGAGGATTAACCGAAGAAGAAGCTGCCAGTATGATTGTCCGTGGATTTTTAAGTATGGACATCACGGGATTACCACCAGAGTTAGCTGCTGAAACCAAGCGCATGCTCGACATGAGTCTGAAGGGAATGTAAAAATAAATATTTCCTTTCTTTTCTTTTTTTAATCTCTTTTTTTTTAAATATATAAAAAAAATGCTATCTGTAACTATTTTAAATAAAATCTGTAACTATTAAAGAATCTTTAACTATTTAAAGAAAAATTTTAAAATCTTTGTAGTTGAAGTAAGATAAAAATAACTCAAGTGGAAAAATAACTCAGTGGGACATTCCTCAAAAAAGGATAAAGCCCCATAATTTAAATTTAAAAGGTAAGGTCATAATTTATTCAGAGATAATGATGAACTCTCCTACCTTCTCTACTTTTCCGAACGGCACTAAAAGATTGTCGCCTTTTTTCTTAGCACCTTTAATCTGAACGTTGCGTCCTTTGTCAACTTTAATTACCACATCAGTAATTTTACCAGTGCGGTCGTTAACGATGAGCTCTTCCAGCTCTCCCAGGATGCGGGCATTGTTAGTGGCTACTTGATAACCCTTAATCTCGCTCCACACCTTTTCTTCCCCTTTTATGAGTTTCCTCTCTGGTTCTACCATAACATCACCTGCGGAAGTTCACCCCAAGTTTCTCTAAAGATATTATGTCCTCGGGGCTATTAATATTTAAGGCTACTTCTATTTTGCCGATGACAAGAAGCTCCTCATCTTGTTCTGTGTTTTTTCCCCTTAATATATTTAATCCAGAGGGAACCAGATTTTCCCAGACCATACTGGGCTGAAGGCCGTATTTATAGAAAATTTCTACTGGCACCATCACGGATAGAGCTGTTTTTTGGCAATTCTTATAATAGTCCACTACCTGGTCAATAATCTCACATGTCAGGAGGGGTAAGTCTGCGGTAACGGTGAGGATGATTTGGTCTTTTAAATCATCTTGAGACAGTAAAAATGCCATGTCTTCTACATAACCCCTACCTTGAGTTTCAATAATATTTATTCCTATATTTTTTGCCCATTTATTAGTTTGAGGGGTGTGGGGGCTGGTAGCAACTACGATACGCCCTATTTCCTTAGAGTCCTGAAGAGCATCTAAAACATGCCGGATTAGAGGTTTGCCCATTACCTCTACCAGAGGTTTTTCATTGGCCAAATTCATCCTTGTCCCTTTTCCACCTGCCATTATTACTGCTATGACCATTTTCGTGCCTTTAATTTAATATATAATCAAATGAGCTAATTTTAATTGCAGAAGTAGGAACTTAACTTCCCTGATTTACTTTCCTTCATGACAACAGGACCTATAATAAGACTAATAGCATTTTTCCTTAAAAGAGGATAAGCAATATATATTATCATTTCTATTTTTTATTCTGCAGCTTCCTTCGTGGCCCCAAAATACAAGGCCCACCCTGTCGACCCCCCAGCGGAATGTGCGGAGTTCCCATAGAGTTCATACATCGAGCCATAACTGCAGAACCTAATGCTAAAGCATCTGAAACAAAAAGAACTTCCTTAAAATATGGTTTAGCGTATTCCAGGATAAATTCAGGTTTGCGACCAGTTATACCAGCACGGCCAGTTACTCCTAAAGCAGAACCTTCGACTATCATCCCTTCATCTGCAGCTTCATCAATTAGCCGTTTAACTATGAGGGCACTCACGTGATCCAGAGTGGCAAACAAGGTATGAATGCCAACATCTTCATAGATTTGATGTCCTATTTCAGTAAGTGCTAATAATTCATCACCATCCACCCCTACGTCACAACCAATTAAAGTGGTTCCAGCACTGTAAGCGGCCTCAGGATCTACTGGAACTGTACCGAAAGTGGCCCGGTCTTCTGGAACTTTTCGAATGTCCACGTGTTCGTGTACTTTACCTGCATATTCTAAAGCAGCTTTCCAGTCTGCTTTTTTCAGGATATCTCTGGTGTATAGATCCAGGGCGGCTCCGCCCCTTTTATCAACCTTTTCAGTTCCTCGGATAATTGCATCAGAAACAGCACCCGCCAATCCACAGAAATTTCCAATGGTACGGGCGTAAGGCTCGTCATTATTAACAATACGTCCAGCCAGAGTAGTACCAAAATCCATGGACACACAAGGATTTCTGTAATCCAGATCAGTCCATTTTGCACCGGCTTTTATTCCCGCAGTTACCAGTTCACCTTCCATTTCATTGGCAACCACCGCACGTCCGGTGGGAGGGACCACACTGACCACTGCACCGTCGAACATGACTTTATCCAGGAGAGTGAATTCATGAAGACGTTTAGGCAGAGTATCTACCGATATGGCCGGAGACATCTTACGGGGAGGTATACCGGCTTCCAAACAACCATTGGCCAGGGCAATAATCAAGTCACCCACCTCTTTGGGGGATGCAAAACCCGCAGTTACCCCTGTAGAGCGAACCACAAAATCGAGATCCTTTTCCATGTCTATTTTTGATCGTTTGATGGATTCTAGGATGGTGTCCCTAACCAGTTCTGATACAGATTCCTTAGTAAGCTCTACATGCCACACTGTTTCTCCAAAGACTTTCTCACCCTTTTTAGGGGGTCTTATATCCCGGGTCATCTTCACGGTCTTGTCCAAGAGATAAGTGCGACTGGTATTCAAGTTAGTAGCCGTAAGAATACATTTGGTGGTGGTATTTCCCAGCTCCACCGAAGCTACAATATAATAAACATCAGGCCTCAACGAAGTACCGTAGCCATGGCCCACCGTTTTCTTGGTAAATGGAGCCATTTTGGCATCTTCAATGGTGATATATTTGCTTTTTGCCATGACTGGTTTAGCGCCTAGACCTAAAATTTTCTTTAAAAGTGACAGAATAATCCCCTCCTTAATTAAAGTCTCCAATTTAGGTTTTATCTAAAATAGTTATAAATCTTGTGAAATTATTTTAAAAGAAAATTGAGATCAAATTAACTAGAAGAGTAGATTTAATGTAAAAAGGTCTAAAAATAAAAAAAATAGGGTTCTAAGGCTATAAGCCTTAGAGTAGTTTGAACATGGGGTGGTCTTCAACTGGTTCGGTTCCTATGTCCTTAGCTGCTTCGGCTATGAATATGTCAGCCATTCCACAAGCTGGGAACGCCATTTTGGCGTTTTCAATAGGACCAAATAGTACGAAGTCTCCACCGACAGTTTGCTGGATCAGGTTGGAACCTACGTCACAAACCGGCCATGCTTCTGGGTGTTCTTTTTTGTATCCTCGGAGCCAGTCCCAAGCGGAAGGCACGTTGTGGATACCACTACCGACTGGTAGACCCCATTTGCTTTTAACAGCAAAGGAAGTACGGCAGGCAGGTCCTGCACCTTGACCTAATGGAGTAATAGCTACATCCATGAATGGTTTGGTAATTCCACATTCTTCAGCCATTTCCATAAGACCTTTGTCCAGTACGCTTCCACCGTTTTCCCAGATGTTGAGTTTACCTTCAACACCAGGTTCCATAGGGTTGAACCCTAAAACGATGGATGCAGAGATGTCGGTATCTGCAACAGCTTGCAGTTCATCAGCTTCAGAAGCCATGTTTATGGAGTTGTAGATGGCTCTTTCTGATATTCCGACTTCATCGGCGTATTTTGCACCAGCAACCTTAGCTTCGGCTGAGGTTGAGTCAATCATGAAAGGTGCTTCACATACTTCACCCACAAATTCCAGGTATTTAACTATAGCTTCGGGTGTTGCACCGAAGGTCTGTACAATACATGGATTTCCAGTTACGTCGGACATCTCTTCCATGGTTTTTATTCGTTCTTCTGCTTTGTCTTTGTCAAAGACTCCTGCTTTTTCATCTTCAATGATGTTGTGTCCACCGTAAAAGATGGTTCCTGCTAAAACGGTAGGATATTCACCTGGCTGTCCACCTACTTTGACGCCAGCAACATCTATTACAACTTGTTCCTTGTCAAACCTAAACATACGTAATACCTCCTATTAAGTTAGACTCCTCCAAAGGTGGAGAGGATTGCTCCTACTTTGACCACTTTGAATGCCACGAACAGGATTATTAGTCCTATTATTAATCCGTACAAAATACCAATATCCCTACCTACTTGCTGACCTAATCTCTGGTTCATTTCACCCCAGGTGAATCCAACCTTTTCGTCCATCTCGTCTAACCTTTCGTTAGCTTTGTTGAACTCGTCTGCAGGGACAATAACACGAGGTATAACGGTTTTTTCTTCGTCGGCCATTATTTAAGCCCCCTTCATTAGTACCCATATGACGGGAAGACCTACTAAAAGTGCTGCCAGTATAAAGCCCATTCCCATACCATAAATCCTGGTGGCGATGAGCCCGGCAAACAGTCTTTGATCTCTTCCAATCAAACCGGCTCGGTATTTTACATCTGCTGCTGTTTTTCTTATGCCTCGAATATTAGGTTTATTTGATATTAACATCTAAAACCCCCTTATTTCAAGAGCAGTATGGTTCCTAAAGTCAGGATGAAGATCATTCCGATCATGATTCCCTGAACTTTTCCGGCATACATACCTGCACCCATCCTCTGTAAACCACCGGCTGCTTTCACCTGGGTTTGGATGTTGCGCATTCTGGCTTCGATTAAAGCTGTTTCAGGAGCGACAGGAGGTACTGCTTCACCTTCTTCTTCTTCGCCACCGCCTTCTTCTACTTTAATAACCATTGCTTCTTCTTCGAAAGCTCCTGGATCCTTTTCGATGCACTCTTTGACTTTAGACTGAATTGTAGCAGCATCTTCTACGTCAATTATGCTCACGATTTCCATTTGCTGTTGGAATCTTTCAATTCCTTCGTCGGGTATGTTTTCGATGAATGGAATGGCTCCAGTTGCATCGACAATCTTCCTTTTCTCGGGGTCTACACCATTGGCGTGCAGCGCCTCGATACTTTGACCAGTGATATGTCCCTGTACTTCTGATCCAGTAAGGATCAAAAACCGAATGTTAGGGTTTGAGATGAGGTTTGCGAGCATCTTCTCAATTCCCAGGTTCTCAGTTTTGCAGGGTCCTGCTATGGCAGCCCCGGCATCTACAGGAATGTCTTCAATGTGAGAAGCCAGGGTAGTGGCTGCAACAGGGCTTTCTGGGTCACCTACTACATAATCTCCATTGATTACAGGCCATCCTTCTGCTGGTGATTTCTTTTCAGCCAACTTTAACACCTCCTATAATAATAGGGCGAGCAGAAATACCAAGCCTAGTATAAATCCATACACCATGTTGGTTAAAGTACCAGCTTGCATGTAAACTCCTTCCCTTCCAGGGTAGGAATTCTTAGCAACGGTGGTTGGATCTAGGGCTGTGTAAAAGTCTTCTACTGCAACCTCTAATTCATCTAGTTGTTCATTAACTCCGTCCATAGATATTATGACGACGTCTTTACCTAAAGCCGCCCCCAGCACACCTGTAACAGGGTCAATGGTTAGGTTCATCTCAGGAACTACTTTGACTAATGGTAACATTTCCATCTTGATTCCTCCTAGTGTTCCTCCTCTTTAGGCCACATACCACTCCATGCAATGGATGCTGCTTCTTCTTTAGAGGCTTCAATGAAAGCCCTAATGGATATGAACCAGGCAATAGCTCCAATTATGGCAATTACCCACCATGCTTTGGAGAATCCCATTGCTAAGAGTCCTACTATGGCCATGGATATGAAACCAGTGGATGCAGCCAGTTTAAGGGTTCTGACTCGGTTTTCTTGGGGTCCTAAACAGGCGTTGAATGGGTGTTGGATAGCCATGGTGCTCAAGATAAAGAGTAGTCCAATGAATCCAGTGGAAACCACTGAAGTCAAGATAGCGGGCATGGCAAAGCTTCCAGCAATGGCTGCTGAAAATCCGAGTACGGATACTGCTGATGCACCAGCCAGTTCCATGGTACATGAAACCAGGATAGGAATCTTCATTCCTATAATTTTTTTACCTACAAGGGCCACTACTCCACCTAATATAACAGCCAGTACTATTCCTAGTAATGGAGCAATTAATACGTATGCGGAGCCTATCATTAAGCCTCCTGCCAGACCAGCCAGTACGCCTACAATGGCTATGGCCAGTGACATGTAACCAATGGAAGGTACACCAGTACCTAAACCGTAGCTGGCTACTCGTGCTATGGCGTCAGCACCCCAAATTATCCCACATACAGCCCCTAATGCAGCTAATAGTGGTCCTAATATAGGGTTAATTGGTGTGGCGTAAATACCTAAGATTCCGCCTATTACTCCCAATGCTAAAGTTTTCTTAGGGTCGACTGCGGATACACCGCCTCCACCTCCTGCTGCTGACATTAGAAGACACCTCCTTTAAGTAGTAATACTCCGATGAGTCCGGTTACTACAGATGCTATAATACAACCTAACGCTCCTCGGGGTAATCTTTTAAATTTAGGGTCGTGAAAACCTTCAATAGTTCCCCCTATGTTGTAAGAAGCTATAACTGCGTTGATAAAGAACAGGCCTAATGCGAATATTCCTGCCAGCATGGCAGCAACTATTGAAGTTTGTCCTCCAATTAGTGGAGCGTATGCTGGTAAGGTGACCAAAGATTCATAGACTGCCCAATATGCCAGTCCTCCTCCAATTCCACCTAAAAGTCCACCTATTACTCCACTTACGAAGCATACTGTGGGTATACCGTGTCCTTCTGTACCAGGGGTTACATATTTATCTTGTGGATATCCAGTTATGGGGTCTTTGTCTACTTTTGCTGATGCAGGTACACATCCCACACCCCATACGTACACCCAGTTACCTACCAGCATGGTTACGGCCAGCATTAAAGCTGAACCAACAGCACCTGCTGCCAGGATGAGCCATAGTGGAGATCCGGTCATTGCTGCGGCTGTGATAAGTCCGGTCATACCGCCTCCTGCGGCGAGCATGGCAGTACCGGTTCCCACACCTGTTGCTGTGGCTATAGCTGCGGGAGCACCACCCACTGGTATGAAGTGAACACCTCCACCAATGAGGAGTCCTCCGGCGGTTATAGCACCAATCATTATTAATGGGTCCATCATTTAACCTCCTTACTCTGTATATGGTCCGTATTTGTTTCTGGCAAATACTTCGATTCGGTTGTTGATGTAGATCAATAGTAAGAGTATCACTGCAGTGGCCAGTACCCCTCCGGCAGCTCCAAAGACAATTGTAGCCCAGAAGCTAAGGAATACGATTAATCCAAAACAGAATCCTGTTACAGGTCCACCGTACTTGGCACAGAAGTAAACAACATCTATTGAGTTTCTGGCACCAAGTTCAGCATTTCTTGTTATATCACCATGAATTGCAACGGGTATACCTCCACCAAATGGATAGGTTTGGTATTCCCTTTCCCCACCGTAGTGAATGTCACCAGTGGATGAACCTATAGCACCTATGGTTATACCCCACAGTACTGCCAGGAAAGGCAGAGCGAATGGGTGGTTAAAACCAGGTATAGGTAATGTCATCAGGTATGATAATCCTACTATACAGAACGTTACGATAAATCCGTGGCCAGCTATTGGTCCTAAATGCTGAGTAACCACATCCAAGAATAATGGTTGGTTGAATTGAGCCTGACTTACGATTCTTCCTAAATGAGAAGTAGTAGCAAAAGCGGCGTGGAATAAAGCTGCTATGGCTGCACCTGCAGCTATTGACATTATAACAGGTAAATTTAATGCTCCAATGAAAACGAAAGCTAATGAACCTGCTATTCCGGCTAAAGTTCCCATTTGTACGGGTTCGCCAGAAACAGCCTTGTTGAATATTCTGTGAAGGTTGCCCATCTGAGGTGCTAATTGCACCTGAGAGTTAGGGTTACTCATGGATCCAACATCAGATTCCAGGTCCTCTGCAGCACCAGCAATGGTAGCAGCAGCGCCCATAAGAGCAACAACACCTAATCCTGCTATCATAGGGTCCATATAATTTCCTCCTTATTATTTTTAAAATATAAAAAAAATAGGTGTTGCGTAACACCTATTTAGCTGGGCTAATTAGAGCTCTTTCACCGGCTGGTTCGAAGTCTCGTAGAGCACCTTTGGCGAATTCAGCCCGCACTTCGGTGAAGTCGAAGCTTAGGTTTTTGTCAGCAAAGGCAATCTTGACCAGTGGGTTTAGGGCGAAGGCGTCTCCACGGGCGGCGTGTGCTGCCTGGGAAATTCCTGCGTATTCACCTTGGTGACCCACGTTCATGGCGTAGTTAGGGTAGTTAGCTCCTCGCAGTTCAGTTGGTAATCCTTCGTCGTTCCTTATGGAGAACACGTTGGATGCACCACATTGATCTTGCAAGTCGTAACCGTAGAATCCGAGCCTGGAGTGCTGTTCTTTGTGTAAGTACATGGATAAGTACCATCCACTTAGACCAGTTTGAGCGTTTCCGGTAGCGAATGCAGTTGAACATCCTGCTGCGGCTGCAACAATGGATGCCCTCTGTGATCCACCGAAAATGGTTTCCAGTAGTGCAGGGTATTCTTCGAACTGTTCGAGAGCGTAGAAAGTAACTTCACTTCCCACGTCCAGGACGGTGTCCATGTTGTTTGGTGCTTCGCAGATACCGAACTTGTCTTCCACGTATTCTTTACCGAAGTAGGTAAAGTCGTCGAGGATGTTGTCAGTGTATGCAGCGGTAGCGTATTGGGTAAATCCAACACCACCAGACATGTAGGAACCGAGCCAGATCTGATCGTATAGCATGGCACCGGAAGCCACAACATCCAAGGTCACTCGGACAGGGTCATCCCAGTACTTTCGGGAAGACTGACAGATGTCAGCTAGGTAACCGAAAGCGATACCACCAGGTTCGTTTTCACCACGAGCACGTCGTACAGGTAGGTAGGTACCCATGTGTATAACTTCTGCGTGCTTAGCTGCGTAAGCGAAGTCACCAGTTGCGGCTTCCCCGGCAGCTTGTTTGTAAGCAGAGATCATGGACATACCAATTTGCATAGCAGACCATCGTGAGGTGGTTCCACCGTCACAGGTACGGGATACAATGGTTGGTATCCGGACCACTTGGTACATACTGTCGCCTACTTCAGCTTTTAAAGCTTCAGCTTGGTGTTCTGGGAACTCTTCGTTGATGTTGATGACGTAAGCAGAGTCAATTTCGTCTGCGATCTCATCGTTACCAGTGAAGATTTTCACGTAACTGTCGGCCACAAGCAGAGGGTGAGTTTCCACCATGTGCTCTTGGACTACAGCGGCACCAGGCATAGCGTGGTTTACGGTTTCTAAGTAGTGAGTAATTGTTTCAGGGGTTACTTCTTTACCTAACCTTTTTTCAATCACATTGTGGGCAGTGTTTAGTCCCACGATAACGGTCCTTCGGATGTCGTCCCAGAACTGCTGCATAGCAGCGTTGTTGACGAAGTGAAGGTCGTCACCTTCTACGAAGGTGTCGGTGGTTGAAACTTGGTAAGGCATGAGGACCCTTTGACCCAGTGGAGTACCCACGTCAGGGTCGTATTGAGGAATTCCCCGTTTTTTAGCTACTTCTTTACCAGCTTCGACGAACTCGGTTTTCCTTTCGGACTGTCTCCATCCGCCGTATTTGTAATAACTGGTGGTTTTGTCAGTTGGGTCTTCTTCGAAGGCTTTCTTCAAAGCGTTTATGAACATTTTTTCAGCCATTTTATCCAACCTCCTTATTCAGGCATGAACCCACCTTTAGATCGGCTCACGTGTATTCTGTGTAGTACTTCTACAGCGTCAGCGTCGTCTCGGTAGGCTTCACCGTCTTTACGGTAAATGGTGGTCTTCTCTTTAAGGGTGGCTTCGTCCAGTGGTTCTCCCAGTACGATTGGTTCGTCCAGTTCGTCACCGATCTGGTTTTTGACAGCTTCCACTTTACCGGTGGATTTGTTCATAACTTGCCTTCGCAGCATGTCGAACATCATACCGTCTTCGTCCAGCCGTAGAGAGTGACCGTGTACGGTTTTTCCTCTGAATCCACTTCGGGCAGGGTCAAACCATTCGGTTTCCAATAGGTACTTGGAGTATTTTTCCAGGTCCCTTTCTCTGGTTTCCAGAATTTGCCTTCCAGATAATGTACCTGCGTCGGCTCCTCGGAACCTGCATAGGTATGATCTGGATCGTACGAATGGGTGGGCTGGGGCAAAGTACATTGAGTCTGCGAATTGTATGTATCGGACTCGGTCACCGGCTTTTGCACCGTCAATTGGCTCCACCATGTCTCGGATGGCGTCATCTGGTTCATCCATCTCTTCTAGAGGTGGGTGTACACTGGGGTATTCTTCACCGGGAGCCCGGTGTCCCAGGATGTTCACTACATCCTCGTCTGAGATTTCCCTGAGCTTTTCTAATTCATAGTCAGGGTTACTAAAATTTCTTCGGTTTTGAGCAACCTTAGTTGTTCCAGGATAATATTGTGCCATATTCATGCACCTCCTAATGCTAATCTCACCTTTCTAATTATCTCATCCAATTTTTCTTGGGGACAAGTTTCTCCTCTAATAACTCCGCTTATTATGTCCACAATTTCACCCTTGGTATTGGGTTCTTCGGGCATGACAGCCTTAGTTTTAACACCGATTTTTGCAAAATCTTCAAAGTCCACAGGGTATTCACATATAACTACACAGGGCCTATTAACGTGCCTGAGAATCAGGCGAGCCTTATATATTATGTGGTGTTTAACCCCTCCCAGGTGCACTACTACCACTTTAAACCGATTGATCTGTTCTTCCTCCTTGGCTGTAAGGCCAAAAAGGCTCCCAGAACCGGCTGTGGGTGCATCCTGAGGCACTCCTGCGCCTGCGTTTAGTACCAGCGTGCTGGTGAGAATGTTAGCTTCCCGCAGTGCAAATGTAATTTCACAAACTGGCTTAGTAATGTGTCTCCTTCCGGGAGACATTGCTATGGCCAAAACTTGATTTCCACACTCAGCAAATGTTCCTCGTTGCGCTATACCGCCTCCTTCACCCATTCCCATGGTTTCTCTGCAATCAACGACATGGGTACATTTGCCAATCATTTTTACTCATCCTTTTTGATTATAGTGGCCCTTTCACTTAGTTGTGCGTTCTGATCAGTCAGACCGACCATTTCGTCAGGGATCTCTTTGAGTGTGTCTCCGTATTTAATTCCATCGGTGACAGTTTTCTGTTTCCTTATGAAGGTTCCAACGTGTACGTTGTAGCCGAATGGTAAGCGCTCATCACAAATCGTTCTGATTTCGTCGATAAGTTCTTCTTCTTCGATTTCCATAAGTACTCTTCCGGTTTTCACTTGTAAGTCCACTTCTTCGTCGTGAATAATTATGGTTCTTCGGTCAGGATCTTCTCCCTCTTTTGGAGGAAGTCTCTGTCCCTGTAAAACCATCCTTTTTACGCCTTTAATTCCTTCCAAGTCGTTTAACAACTTCTCGGTTGTATCAGCGCTTAGTAATCGGTGTGGAAATATTTCGATGTCCATTTAATTCATTACCCCCAAATTTGGATAATTTTAGATTTGGTTCTTAATTTCAGCAGCGGCCTCGTTTACATATTTGAGTGGTTCTCGGAACTCATCTACTTGACTGAACACTTCTTTGATAAGTCCGGAGGTTGCTTCAGGTGAGAACATCTGGGTACCGGCATCTAAAGCCATGGCTGCAGCCACACATGGTATGGCGAAACCTTTACTGTGTCGGGTCACGATGTGGTTACCGTTGAATATACCAGGACCTCCTCCACCGTAGATAGAGTGGCTGAAGAAAGAGAATCCTACAGCTACACCTTCAGCTCGGCCGAAGTCTACGCTTGGTAGTCCAGTTTCGAATTCAAGAATGTCGTTGTAGTATAGAATGGTCGAGGACACACCTTGGGCAGCACGGGCAGCTCCTTGGTTTACCATGGTGGCTGCTATCATTCCTGCAGCGGCGTATGCATTCCATTTAGCTAGGTCGTCGGTTCCGTATAGGCCGAATCCGTTCAGATCTTTTTCTACACCGATTACACCGTCAGCTTTAGCTCGTGCAACCATGTCGTTAATTACAGATCCTACTGTTCCATCAGCACCGTTGTCTTTTACCAGGTCGAAAACCATGTTGTCGGCGTTCATTCCTTGGTAAGCTAGACCTAAGAGGTGCATTCTTTCAAATGCTCCTACTGCATCACCCATTTCAAACATAGCTGATTGTTCCAGAATACTGGATAGAGCAGATGTTTGCATTGTGTTTTTCAAGGTTGCAGCTACTACGTGGTTTACCATAATGTTACGCAGAGCATATCCTGGGCCTTCCAGTTTTTGTGGTAAGTCCAGCATGGTTGCTACGTTTCCACCGAGATACTCCACAGATTGGGGGTATCTTCCTAGAATTGCTGCTTTCACCATGTTTGCGTCGTACATGTTCACATCACATACGTCGATTATGGCTTGGATAAATGCATTGGCAGTTACTAGTGTAGTGGCTGAATATTCAGCTGCTGCTTCGAATCTAGCGTCTGGAAGTTGGACCAGTGCCCTCTTTCCTCCGGCTAGTAAATTTACCACAGTGTTGTCGCCGTCCTCAACCATTATCATTTCTTTGGCCTTGGCTGCGATAGCGTCTGCATTTCCGACAATGTCTAAGTCTAATTCTCGGCCCAGTATCTTACATGCGGGTCCGCCGACTTTTGCAGTTTTTAAAGCGTTCTCTGTACCTTCCAGGTTCACAGCTACAGTCCTTTTAACACCTTGTACAATCTTTTTGATTGCTGGGTTTCTTAACGGACTGAGGGCTTCTAGTGGTACCTGTTCTTCAACAAGGTTGCCTCTGTCGTCGTACAAGTCGACCTTATCTTCAAACTTTGCCATTTTTTCCCTCCTACATATTCTCGTATACCAATTCTTCGCACCGAATCAAAAGAGATGCATAAAAATAGTTTGCTTCTCCAGGGCACAATACCCTCTTTAGTACTATTTGATATACGGCCTTCAGTTTCTCAAATATATATTATTAAAGTTTCTTTTTGATTCAAGTAGAAAGATTTATAAGTAGACGTGATCGGAGATTTCTCCCCACTGTTAGAAAAAGGCCCTTATAAAAGGGAACTAAAAATCACCTATTTTATATATATATGGACATAGTAGATAGCATGCAAATAATTGCGGACGTAGGTGGAATACCCGGTAAAAACTGTCGGGGCTTCTGTAAATACTGTTATTTTAGAAAGGTGACTGGTGAAGATCCTTTTGGTTGTCGGAGCTGCTTGCCTGCCAGAGTAGGTTGTGAAAGTTGTACCGATGGTATCCGAGAATCCAAAAATGAATTTTTACCTCCATTTATGGTTTTAGGATCAGTACAGAACTCGCTGATGATGGGTAACTATCATGAAAACGATTTAAAGATCAACATCAGTGGAGGTGGCGATCTAAGTTGTTATCCTCATCTTCTAGACTTGACTTTGGCCATTTCACAGTGGGATATTCCAATTCATCTGGGTTACACCAGTGGAAAAGGTATTGACGACCCCCAAATGGCCCGGGACCTCTTATCTCATGGAGTAGAAGAAGTAACCTTCACAGTTTTCTCCACCAATCCTGATCTCAGGAAGAAATGGATGAGCGATCCCACTCCTCAAGAGTCTCTGGATGCTTTGAAGGTTTTCTGTGAAGGATCAGAAGTCCATGCCGCGGCCGTTATAGTTCCCGGAGTAAACGATGGGGATGAATTAAGAAAAACTTGTCAGGACTTGGAAGAATTTGGTGCTAAGGCCCTGATACTTATGCGCTTCGCAAATTTCCGTGACCAAGGGCTTATTCTTGGTAATGAACCTATCCTAGATGGGGTGGAGCCTCATAATATACAAGAATTTGAACAACTGGTGCGAGAGATCAATAAAGACTTTGACTTGAGAGTAACTGGTACTCCCGTATGTGATCCTGAAAATAACTCCCCATTTGCACTAGTCTTGGAAAAAAATCATAAATATCTCAATATATTGACAGAAGTGGTCTCTGAGGCCACCATAGTCACTGGACGGATATCTGCTCCCTATATAGAACGAGTATTTGAGCTTATTGGTGCATCCCAACTGGTAAACGTGGTTTCGGTAGAGCAGGATATAAGCTGTCTTATTACCGAGTACGATCTGGAAAATTTGGACCTTAAAGATCTAAAAGAAACCGTTTTAATACCGGGAAGAGCTTTTGTGCATGATAAAAGAGCAGAAAAGATTCTCACTCGAGACGGGGTTGATAGGATAGTGGCCCGTGGTCCAGAAAAACTTACGGTGGACGGAGAGATGAGTGGCACCATGAGTCAAGAAGACGTTCTAAAGAAGGAATTAATAGGCTTTGAAGATCTCATTGAAGCTATTAACTTCTTTGGAGTTAGGAAGAAGTAAATAATTTAATATTCATTGATTGATTGACTAATCTGCCCCACACAATGGAGCACCACATTCTGGACATTTAGATGTCCTACAGGGGACTGCCCTTACTTTTTTAGTTTCATAACCACACGATGTACATTTACATACCCTAGGTGGCCCAGCCCCTATTCCGTCACCACCATAAGATTTTCTCCGGCCCAAACCTGGCTGTCCAATGGTTTCAGGTATTTTTTCTTCATCTTCAAAGAGTTTTATATCGGAAGAACCGCAGTCTGGGCATTCTTGGTATTCTTTTTTAGGATTCTGCCATTCGAATCCACATTTTCCGCATTTGTATTTTATCGCGCCCATGATGTAATTCCCTCCAGTAATTTGTATTATTTTACCCTCAACTAGGGATCTAGCAACTTTGCCCCGAGCAGAATTAAGAATTCGGTTGAAAGTTGGCTGGGAAATATCCATAATTTCAGCTGCATTTTTTTGCTGAATTTTATGGTAATCTTTGAGCCTTAAAGCCTCTAACTCTTCTAAAGTGATCTCTATTGGTTCTAATTTTTCAGGGTCTACCCCACCTTCCGGTTTAAAGCACCGAAATCTGGGTTTTCCCAATATCCTTCCAGATCTCCTTGGCCTAGGCATATTATGAATATATATTCAAAAAGTAATATATATAAGTTCCCATTTAATTAGGAACTCATTATCAACCCTATTGTCAAAAAAGGAACTAATTATGCATTAAAACTAAATTAATTCTTCTTAAGGTTTAAAAGAGTTATTTCACACCGAGATCCCCACCTCATAGGCGGCCCCCATGTACCAGTACCGGGAGAAACGTGCAAGGACGAGCTGCCCAGCTGATAAAGCCCCCCCAAATACGGAAATCTTAAACGGACCAGTAAGTTGAAAGGAAAAAATTGTCCGTCATGAGTGTGTCCGGAAAGTTGTAAATCAACACCAGCATCCTTCGCCACCGCAAAATCGTCGGGTAAATGATATAACAATACTGTGGGTTTTTCACCATCCATTTCCAAAGATTCCAGGGTGTTTTTCAGATATCCACTTCTAAAGGAGTAATCCACTCCCACGATCTGGAGCTCGCCCCAATTCACTTTCTTATTTCTAAGTAAATGAATTTTAGTACGAGAAATAGCATTTAAAACTTCATTAATTCCCTGAAAGTAATCATGATTGCCAGGGGTGAAAAAGACAGTAGATTCGAATTTATTTAAAGCAGTTATTATGTTTTCATTAATGCGAGAACTGCCATCAAAGAGATCTCCAGTTATAAATACTACATCCGGGTTTAACTGGTTGCATTTAGAAATTACTTTCTCCAGAAAAGAATGATTCCTGATGGGACCCAGATGAACGTCACTCAATTGAACAGCACGGAGTTCTTCATTTAAACCTGGAATAATCACATCAGATTCCTTAACCTTTATTCTAAAGGCGTTGAAAATGGAATATCCGCTGATCACAAGAGTGACAGATATTATGATAGCTCCAGCTACCATGCTTGGAATTTTAAAGAACACCGCCAATAGCTGGTATATAATTATACCCCATAACAGGAAGAAGGCTACTCCTACCCATGATGCAGCCAGACCATAAAAGATACCACTAAATCGGTTGGATATAGAACGTTCTAAAACGGCTGCTATTGGATAGAACAGCGCCGTCATTAATACCAACAAATAAAAGTCCCCATTTCGAGGTAATATAAATAAAGTGCCTAACACGTAAAAAATGTAGTAATTTAGGGCCAGCAACCCCAGAAAAAAGACTGAAACAAAACCAATAAGTTGTAAAAACCTTTTCATGTGTGATCCTCAACGAATTGAAAAATATATCAAACCATTATACTATTTACTCGCCGATACTAGCTGCAGATATCTGTTCTGAAGGTTCTACTATTGATGTTTCAGATAGTAGCTTGACCAAGATGTAATTGTACATGAAAGAACGCTTTATATCTGCAATATCGCCCAAACGGTAATCCTGAACCATCACATTGGCAATTTCTTCGTGATACTGATCGTAATCCAGTTTAACCCGGACCCCATCCAGTTGACTTACCACCGGTGCAGGAGAATAAACTTTTGCTATAGCCGAGACTTGATTTTCTATTTCCGTTTTAACCAATATGGACGGTACAATCGGCGGGTCATCTCCCATTTCCATTCTCCTAGTATTTATTATGCCTTCCACTACTTCAGCCAACTTTTTAAGAGCCCGAATATTTTCTCCCCTCTTAAGACGACGAGGTATTCGACCTAACCCACTCACATAAGCATCAGCACCAGGGAGATCATTGATGTCAATCTCAGGAGCTCCAGTTACCACTACTGGAATTTCTAAATCGTCAAAAAGGTGAATTTTGTTTTTTATACATTCCTGGAAGCTTCCCAGGGCAAATACTGCCAGATCGTGCTCTTCGATTAGATTTTTTTCATCCTCAGATATGCGTGAAATACCCTTGCCTGCCCCCCTCTGGAGACCAATCATGTTATCTTTAGCCCCGTATCTACGCATGTATTCTGAAATATCACAAGCAGAGTGAGGTAAATGTTGACGGGCAAGTGTAGGTGATACTATGGCTAATTCTGTACCGGCCATAGGGGCCAGTTTAACTTTTCCCAGTAGTTCATGTGCTTTTTCCTGGACTTTCTCCACATCTTCCAATGGTACTGCCAGAGTTAACACCAGATCCATCTGACTGACAGTTTCTTGAAGTACAAATCCACCAAGATCTTCGATAAGTTCCTTCATCTCCTCGTGCTTGTGCACTCCTCCCGTGTAAGTCAGAGTTTCGTACATAATCTTTTCTCCAGGATATTATACCTCAAATGAGCTCTTTCTAAGGGATTGACAGGCACATTATTATGAGAAGGAATTTCAATTGCCCGATTCCCCATATCTCGTATTTCTTCTGATATTTCATTATGGATGTAATCCGGATAGACCATGAAATCTGCCCTGTCTTCTGACAGGGAAAAGCCCATGTCCAACACTATCTCTTTAAGAAAATTAGAGTAAACCTTAACTTTTATTTTTTTCCTTTCCTCTTTTTTTTCAGGAAACTTTCCCCCAATAAAATCTAATTTAACTGGAGAGGTGCCAATCTTTTCTGCCACCATATTAATACTGGTTTTTATCTGATTAAAAGTATTCAGTTTAATTCTTAAAGCTGGTTTATTAGTATTAGTTTCCCATAATACCACTGCTAAATCTGCGTCTGTAGAGTCTGGATTTTTAGAAACAATAAAATCGGATACTCCCGCCATTTTAACTACTTCTTGACACATGGGCGTGGTGACTATTTTCATGTTAGACACTTATGGAACTGGCCATTATATAATATGCTAAAGAAGTACATGCTAAAAAGTAACCAAATGATGATTTTGTTTGATGTAAAAATCCCAGTATTAGGTGTAAAAACACGAAAAACTGGCATTTAGAATCCTTTACAACAATATTTATATATTATAATGAAAAGATCAGTCCCTATCAAGAACCAGCCCATCTGGTCTTAAGGAGTGATTTGAATTGTACGGTTCAGAAGACAATCAACAGACCACCCCCATCCAAGAGGGTGAAGAATATGATGTTAAAATTGATGATGTGGGAAAAGAGGGCGATGGTATAACTCGTGTAGAGGGCTTTGTGGTCTTCGTACCAGACACCAAGGTCGGTGACGAAGTGAAAGTCAGAATCACTTCAGTAAGAAGAAGATTTGCCTTTGCTGAAAAAATTTAAACCCCTACAAATTGATTTTTTTCTTTAATTCTATTTTTGGTGTACAAATGCGTGTTTCCCTGACTATGGAACGATCTTATCACAACGATGTTACCATAATGGTAGATGTTCTGCGGGCTAGCACCTCAATCACTGTGGCCCTGGAAACTTTCCAAAAAGTCATTCCTACCAAAACCATTGAAGAAGCCCATAATCTTGCCCAAAAACATGAAGCAATTTTGGCAGGAGAACGTGAAGGGAAGACTCTTGATAATTTTGATGTGGGAAACTCCCCTGTTGAAATTGGAAAATTAAAAGGAGAGACCTTAGTCATTACCACCAGCAATGGCACTCGCATACTAAAAAATATGGGAGGACACATATTGATTGGATCTTTCATAAATGCCAGGGAAGTGGCACGAGAGGCATTAAATCTTGCCAACAACCACATAGAAGTTGTTATGGCTGGAGTAAATGGTAGATTTGCCATTGAAGATTTTTTAGGAGGAGGAGAAATAATATCTCACCTTCAAAATGAAAAGGTGGATGAAATGGCCCAAACAGCCGTTTTAGCTTTGGAAAATAGAGAAAAAGTGGAATATGCCATTAAAAATTCCCGGTCTGCACGTAATCTTCAACAACTTGGTTTTGACCCCGACATAGATTTTTGTATGCAAAGAGACCTGTCTTCAATAGTCCCGGTTTATAAGAATGGAATCATTACCGGAAGTGAATAATAAAATGGCCCCTGAAAAACTTCAGATTATAGGAACCGCACACGTATCCCAAAAAAGTGTTGAAGAGGTTAAAAACACCATACTGGAGACTGAACCAGATGTTGTGGCGGTAGAACTTTGTGCAGTCCGTTACCACAATATGATGAACGAAAATGAGGGGACGGAAGAGAAAAAAACTCCCCCAATTCGTGAAATTCTAAAAGGAAACAATCTAACTCTTTTTTTAGTAAGCGGATTCTTATCATATATGCAAAAAAAGATTGGAGATGATGTTGGTGTAAAACCAGGTGCTGAAATGCTGGCCGCCATTGAAGCTGCCCAGGAAGTTGGTGCCCAGCTAGCACTAATAGATCGGGATATTCAAATAACACTTCAGAGGGCTTTAAATCAGATGAGCATGTGGGAGAAGTTAAAATTCTTTTATGGAATTATAGCATCGTTTTTTTCTAAAGATGAACAGATAGAAGACTTGGAAAGTATTAAAGAAGGGGATACTCTGGCAGAGGTAATGGAATACTTCCAGGAAATGTCCCCCAAAGCATACCATGTTTTAGTAGATGAAAGAGATGCTTATATGGCCCAGATGCTACTCAATCAGGAGGGAAATGTAGTGGCAGTAGTAGGTGCCGGCCATCAGAGCGGAATCAAGCATTACATGGCAGAACCCCAAGAAATACCCCCATTATACGAACTTAATCAAATAAAAAAATCACGTATACCCCTGGGGAAACTTATACTATACTCAATACCAGTAATATTCATATTAATATTCGTACTGGCATTCTTAAAGGGAATTAACATCCAGATGAATATAGCAGAGTTTATACTTTTAACAGGAGACCTTTCTTTTGCAGGTTCGCTGCTGGCAGGCTCCAAAATTGCTTCAGCAATAGTCGCGTTCCTGGTAGCTCCAGTTACTGCCCTCCACCCACTTTTAGCTGCAGGATGGTTTGCAGGAATAGTGGAGGCCAAACTACGCCACGTTTCTCTGGATGATGTTAGTAATATAAGTAAATGCGACACTTTCCGGGAACTGTGGGGAAACAAGTTATTTCGAGTGCTCCTGGTGGTAGTGGGGGCCAATATAGGGTGTACTATTGGAGTTTTTCTATCCATCCCCAATGTGATATATCCTCTTTTTAGCAAATTAATAGGTGGATGAATTTCCATACTCACCTATTTTAAGGGGTGAATTCTATTAATCATCACTGATTTAAGACTTGTAACTGATGTGTCTTAAAAAAGATTTAGTTGAAAGTTGATTATTATGTACCTCCTCTTTCGGTGCGACTGCGGGCGTGTGAACTACTCAAAAAAAGGTTTTAAAACCAGAAAGTGTGTTTGTGGTAAGAACCTGAAAGTTAAAGAAAGAAGGATTATTGGGGAAGCCCAAGACCATCAGGAAGCATCAAAAATGGTTCGTAAGCTCCAGGAAGAAATCCATGGTGGGGCCATTTTCACCACGGCCGACAAATTTTGATTAACAAACTCCCAAAAAGCCGGTTTGTCATGAAAGACAGTTTCTACCGCGAAACCCGCAAGGGTGAAAGAAGGAATATAGAATTCAAGGAAAACCTTACAAATGACCATCACCTCAAAACTGAGCGTAAACAGCAGTTAGCTTCACAGATGAAGTATCGTGTGGAGCGAGGAGATGGTGAAGCAATTTATTTTATGGGTGTTTATGATAATGGTCATCTAAAAGGACTTGAAAAATCAGAAATGGATGAATCTCTTTTTGTACTGAGCCAAATCGCTCGAGAAGCTGGTTTCACAATATTAAATACTGAAGAACATCCCTTAGAATCTGATAAAAATAAAAAAGTGGCCAAAGTCGTAGTTGGGAAACCTCAAAAGACTAAAATGGAACATCTGCTTATTGGAGTAGCTGGACATGTGGACCATGGCAAAAGCACCCTGATTGGGACTTTAACCACAGGAAAATTGGACAACGGATCAGGAAGCACCCGTATATTTTTAGACGTACAAAAACACGAGATAGAACGTGGCTTGTCTGCTGATTTATCCTTTGCAGTTTACGGTTATAAAGACGGAAAGGTAGTTAAAATTAAAAATCCACTTAACAAACGTGATAAATCACGACTGGTGGAAAACTGTGAGAAATTAATATCATTCGTGGACACCGTAGGCCACGAACCATGGCTTAGGACTACCATTAGAGGCATAGTCGGGCAAAAACTTAGTTATGGCCTTTTAGTTATTGCCGCAGACCAGGGTCCCACCCATATTACTAAAGAACACTTAGGGATCATACTGGCCATGGATCTTCCGGTGATAGTAGTTATGACCAAGATCGACATGGTTAGTGGGCAAAAAATTAAAGAAGTCCAGAGGGAAATTTTTGACCTTTTGAAGCTGGTGGGAAGAATTCCTTACCCTATCCAAACACTACAAGACGCAGATTTTGTGGCCGAAAACATGAATCAACATTTAGTTCCATTCATTAAAGCTTCTCCCGTCACTGGAGATGGCATAGAGCTTCTTGACCGGCTTTTCTACAGTTTAAAAATGCCAACCAATGATAGTGAATCTAAAAAGCCATTCATGATGTACATTGACAAGATATACGCAGTTACCGGCGTTGGAACTGTTTTAAGCGGCACTATACGGCAGGGAAGTGTAAAAAAAGGTGATGAACTCTTAATTGGGCCCCTTAATTCTGGAAAGTTCGTTCCAGTTAGTGTAAGAACCATAGAGATGCATCACTACCGAAAAGATGCTGCAGGAGTAGGAGAAGTAGTTGGTATTTCAATATCCGGTATTGATATGGACGATATACGCAGAGGAATGATTATATGCCATCCAGACTATGAACCTCAAGCAGTGCGGGAGTTCGAAGCTGAAGTAGCCATACTGGTGCACCCCACCACCATAAGCGAAGGATACGAATGCATTACCCACATCGAGACCCTGGCTGAGACCACCTGGTTCCAACCCCTCGAACAAGACTACTTATCAGCAGGGGATACTGGCAAAATATTGATGAAATTCAAATATCGTCCTTGTGCTATTAGAAAAGGCCAAAAGCTGATATTCAGGGAAGGAAGGAGTAAAGGAGTAGGTACTGTAACCCGCGTAATTACCTAAGGCCCTTTGTTATCTCATTTTTCATTTCACATGCTTTACAAAGTGTTGTGGAGGAAGGTTGACCACAATGCTCACATTCATGAAGCTCTATCTTTTTTTTTGATTGGTCGAATTGGAAAGATTTTTGGAAAGATTTTAAAATGTTCCTTTTCGTACCTGGCCGCTTTTCTTCCAGTTGATTGAGATAATTTTTCAAATTAGAACGAAGAGAAGTGTAAGCATAGGGACATTCTGCCATATGAACATTTATCTCGTTTAAAACTGCCCACAGGCCCACCTCCTTTTCAGGAATTAACCACAATGGTTTGATACGAGGAACCATTTTCGGGTGAATTCTATCCAGTTTAGGGCCAAATTTGGTAAATCGTCGAGTATCAGCTCTTGTAAAGCTCATCAGAAATGATTGAACCTCATCATCGAGATTATGACCCGTGGCCAATTTATCAGCGGATAATTCAGAAGCAAACCGATTTAAAAGATAACGGCGAAAAACTCCACATGGCACACAGGCAGTTTGGTAAAATTTAGCTGCCTGATCCAGGGTTATCCCCATTTCAGCCTTTAAAGAGACTTCTAACAGCTCTACTCCTAACTTAGC
>Ga0187786_10000063_pt1 | contig 33384 bp, 32 predicted proteins | sample 0815_BV2_10_20_M_FD_132449 | JGI IMG/M metagenome (GOLD analysis project Ga0187786, IMG submission 132449) | Tropical peat soil microbial communities from peatlands in Department of Meta, Colombia - 0815_BV2_10_20_MG | ecosystem: Environmental > Terrestrial > Soil > Wetlands > Peat | place...
CTGATTGAAGAAAGGACCGCACGGCAACGGCGTGCAGCACCGCTCCCGCCTTGTCATCCGACGCACCGCGGCCGTAGAGCCGCCCACCGCGCTCCGCCGGCTCAAAGGGCGGCGTGGTCCAGAGCTCCTCGCGGCCCACGGGCTGAACGTCATAGTGGGCGTACAAAAGGAGCGTCGGTTTGCCCGGCTTCCTGGTCCACTGACCGAACACGGAAGGATACCCGACGCCGGTATCAATCAGGCGGACGTCATGCAAGCCGCAGTCTCTGAGCAGGGCGGCGACCGCCTCAGCGCATGATCTGACCCGCGCTGCATCGAAGCCCGGAAAGCTGATGCTGGGGATGCGGATCAGGTTCTTCAGCATGTCAAGATGGGATGCCTGGTTGGCATTCAGGAATTCGAGGGCGGGATCTGCCGCTGTATTCATGGAACAATTCTCCAATCAGGATGTGCGTTCTGTAATTGATGAGCATTATAGCCGCCGCCCGGACCTTGTCAACGTTGTTTTTATTGCTGCCGGGCTGTGTCAGGGATAATGCCTCGCATATTCATCTTCGGGAAATATTTTTCAGAGACAGGCCCTTGAAAAAAATGTATTATGTCAGCCTGAGAAATTGTGTTTGCTGCGCAGCCGGGCTTGCTGTTGCACAGCGTGCCGGAAACGGCGATTGTGCCAAAGACGCGGGCAGCGCGATCAGGTGTTTGCCGCAGGCGCTGGAAAGGAGTGCGGATGGAAAGGATGATAGGGATTCGGCGGTTGTATGGAGCATATTCTCTGTTCTCGCTAACTGCCGTTCTGCTGCTCGGAATGGGCAATCCTGCCTTTGTTATTGCACAGAGTCAGCCTGTTTCACCTGATTCTCGGACAACGACGACGCTCCCCGAGCGTGATTCTTCAGTAAAGTGTTTAGAATGCCATCAATACTGGACAAACCACCATCCCGTTTTCATTGCGCCACAGAAAAAGGATAATTATCCGTTCCCGCTCGTTGATGGAAAGCTGACCTGTCTGACCTGTCATACGGATGACCACGTTACGGGCGGAGAGAAACTGCTCCGGAACGGCCCATATGGGGACCGGAGGGAATTCTGCGTCAAATGCCATGCTGCAGGCAGTTATGAGGGCATCGATCCCCATGCCATGCTGGATTCGCGCGGAACTGTACTGCAAATAAACGGCCAGCCCGTATGCCTCGTGTGCCACAGCACGAAACCCGATCCGGCCACGGACCGGACCAATGATGTCCGCTTCAGGGCGGATGTCGCCTTTCTCTGCTGGAGATGCCATCCCCCCATGGCGAATCCTCTTTTCTTCAAGGAGCATTTTCTGGTCAAACCTTCCTTGAGCATGGTCAAATATCTGAATGAGCAGCAGAAGCAGCTGCAGGTGACCATTCCGCTCGTTCCGCGGGACCGGATCACGTGTTCGACCTGCCACAACCCCCATCAGAAGGGGGTCATTCTTTACGCACCGTCAGCCAAGGGAGCCGACGCGCCGACGCGGTTGCGCCTGCCTCAAGAGCAGCTCTGCATCGTTTGTCACAGTATCAGCAAATAAGATAGGATGCACGTGGGGGGCAGCGTGCAGAAACGATAAGAAGTGTATGATTAATAGTGCTTCATTGCAAAAAAGCGCTCTTCGCAACAACAGAGGACATTTTCAGCGTCCTGCTGATGATACCAGGTATGTCTATGGATATTCAGCAACATATTGAGAAACTCCGGTCAATCTCCTTCAAGATAGGCCCCTACCGGCCGCCGAGCGAAGGAGGCAGCGACTCGCTGCTCCTCAGAGTCACTGAAAATTGTCCGTGGAACCAGTGCACGTTCTGCGAGATGTATAAGGGGCATCAATTCATCTACCGGCCGGTGGAGGAGATCAAGGCTGACATCGACCGAGTGGCGGCGATCCGCGACGAAATAACTGCGGTATCGCACAAACGGGGGCTGGGCGGAGCAGTCACACGCGATGTGGCGGGCGCGCTGCTTGCCGATTCCCGCGATCTGCTGGAGAATCCCGCTTTTGTAATGGTTTTCTACTGGCTCTATTCCGGCGGCAGGACCGCATTCCTGCAGGACGCCAACAGCATGATCATGCGGCCGCACGAATTCACTGCTGTACTCAAGCATCTGCGCGAAAGGCTGCCGTCACTCACCCGCGTAACCACCTATGCCCGCCTGAAGACACTGGCCCAGAGAAAACCGGATGTGCTCGCGGCGATCCATGCATCTGGTCTCGACCGCCTCCATGTGGGGCTCGAGACGGGGGACGACGAACTATTGAAGCTTGTGCACAAGGGGGTAACAGCATCAGAGCAGATTGAAGGAGGCCGCAAGGCCCTGGCTGCGGGTTTTCAACTATCCGCCTATTGGATGCCTGACCTGGGCGGCAGGGAGCGGTGGATGCAGCATGCGGACAATACAGCGCGCGTTCTTTCCGCCATCAATCCGCACTATATTCGTTCCCGGCCCCTGGTGCCCCGGCCGGGAACGCCGCTGTTCAACGATGTCACGCAGGGGCACATGCATCTTTCTTCGCCTCATGAGCGCCTGCAGGAACTTTCCCGTACACTTGAGGGCCTTGAGGTTACTTCGAGGGTGTGTTTCGATCATGCCATGAACGCCTGGTCGGACCGCCAGGGCAGCCACCTATTCAGCCAGGATTACGAGGGATATCGTTTCCCGGAAGAGAAACCCCTGGTGCTGGAGAGGATCAGGGAAGGGCTTGAGGTTGATGAATCGAGGCACGTCCATGTTCGAAAACTGATGGAAGTGCAATCCCTGTAAAACGGCGCATGTCAGCGATCTCAGGGAAGTCCGTTACGAGCCGACATCTTGCACTTTGGATCAAGTTTAGTAACCACGGGTCCGGCTGGGCCGGATACCCACCCTGGACTTGCGCGATGCGCTTGTATACGCTGGGTGCAGGAAATGGACACAGATGAGTTATCCGCTACGGTTTTTTATCCGTGTTCATCCGCGGTTACCAATTTCGTTTCGATGCACCTTAAAACTCCATCCACGGTAATCTCCGTCATAGGTGCAAAGGACGCTGGTGCAATCACGGTTACGTCCGGTCCGATGGGTTTCCATATCACCGGATCAGTCGGACCGAAAAGGACGATTGACCTGCAGCCCGTGAGTCCTGCGAGATGGGAGAATCCTGAATCGTTCCCGATATACAGCCTGCAAAGTGACAGGAGGGATACGCTGGCGATGAGATCAAGATCCGCGGCGTGAAATCTGTTCCTGCCTCCCCGCGTAAAATCACCAACAGATTTTCTGATGCTGTTTTCCTCCGCTTCGCCGGTAAACAAGAGAACGAAAATATCCTTCAATGCCTGCAGCCGTTCGATGACTTCGAAATACCTGTCCAACGGCCAGCACTTGGCTTTGCCACCGCTGCCCGGATGCACGGCAAGCAGCACCCTTCTCTTATCATAGCCTGCCTTGGATAGGAGCGACTGCGCTGCTTCGATATTTTCTCCGGATGCCCGGAGAAGAGGCGTATCTGCGCTCACGCAAGCCATCGGGTCCATCTGTGAGAGACGATACCATGCTGCATGGGAGCGCAAGCCGTCCGGCAGCATCGTCTTTACGACACGGGTAGCTGGCACGATGGCGCGGAAGGCGGCGGTAATGTCGGATGCATCACGTGCAGTGAACAGGTACGCCGCATCGAATCCCGACAGGAACTGCCGAAACCTGTCGTCGACAGCACCATAGAGCGATGCGAATAACGCGCTGCTGGTTGAAGTTGCCGCATCCACTGCGCCTGCTTGTTGCAGAAACGCCGCCACATCGCCTCTGCCCGCGAGATGGATGCTGCTGCCGCTTCGCAGCTTTATCAGGCAGGGGAGGGAGAGGAGCGTGTCGCCGAGACCGCCGTCATGATGGATGAACGTTTTCATGAAAAGGCATCTGGATTCAAGTCATTGTAGCATTGATCCGTAATTATCGCAAAAGGAGATAGAGCCTCTACATGAGAACAAGGCTTCCACCTGCATGTGGTGAAATTTTGATACAGATCCGAGCCGGGACAGAGCTTATAGCGGAAATGCATCGACCTTTAATAAAGCGATTGGACACAGAGAGGGCAATTTAACAGATGATAAAAAAGTTGAAATAAGCCTTGACCATTGAGTCGAGCTTTTTTGAAGAATTAATCCTCTTTTACCAGGTTTTTATCCGGTTTCATCTGCGTCAAATGTCGTTATTAGGATCAGATTCATGACAGCGCTATACTGAAAATAGAGCCATAACAGAGGATGACACAATATCCATGGAACAGCATCTTGGATTGTTCTTTTTCGGTCTTGCTGTGGGAGCATTTGGCACGCTCATCGGCGCGGGGGGCGGATTCATCCTGATGCCCGTGCTTCTGCTCCTGTATCCGAACGAGAGCCCGGACACGATCACGAGCATTTCCCTCGCGGTCACATTCGCGAACGCGTTTTCCGGGTCCCTGGCATATGCGCGGATGAAACGGATCAATTACCGCTACGGCCTTGTTTTCGCGGCTGCCGCAATCCCCGGTTCCATTCTCGGCGCGGTTACAACGTATTATATCCAGCGCCGGACGTTCGATATCATCTTCGGGGTTGTGCTCCTGGCCGTTTCCGCGGTCATTTTTATGAACACCCCCGCGAAAGGCGAACGGGCCGAGAGCGGGGATATCCATTTATCCCGGGCAAAGCTGCTGCTCGGGGTCCTTTTCAGCGTCGTGGTCGGATTCGTATCAAGTTTTCTCGGCATCGGCGGCGGCATCATCCACGTCCCCGCGCTCGCGGGCATTCTTGCATTTCCGGTCCACATTGCCACCGCGACGTCGCACTTCATCCTGGCAATCGTGACGTTCGGGGGGGTCCTCGTTCACGTCGTGACCGGAACATTTCATCACGGCGTCGTGAGGACCGCATTCCTTGCACTGGGCGTCCTGCTGGGGGCGCAGATAGGAGCGCTTCTTTCCACGAAAATCAGGGGACCCTTGATCATCCGGGTCCTCTCAGCAGCGCTTGCCTTTGTCGCTCTGCGCCTGCTTTTTGCTGCGCTGTCTGCGCATTGACCTCCCCCGAGCGTGGTATACTGTTCACGGAGGGAAACCCGGCACCATGGAAACGGCAGCGTTTGTAAAATCGCTCTTTCGGTCGCTGCGCCACCGCAACTACCGGTTGTTCTGGTCAGGGCAGCTCATTTCCCTTATGGGCACCTGGATGCAGAACGTGGGGCAGGCGTGGCTCGTGCTGGAGCTGACGCATTCGCCGTTCAAGCTCGGGGTTGTGTCCGCGCTCCAGTTCGCGCCCATGCTTATCCTGTCGTTTCCCGCCGGAGCGATTATCGACACCCTCTCCAAGCGCAGGATCATCATCGCGACCCAGACGGCCTTCATGATCCTCGCGTTCACGCTTGCCCTGCTCGACGGGCTTCATATCGTCAGATACTGGCACGTCGCGGTACTTGCCGCACTGTTCGGCATTGTGAACACCTTCGACATCCCCGCGCGCCAGTCGTTCATCATCGAACTCGTGGGCAGAGAAGACCTCATGAACGGCATCGCGCTCAACTCGTCCATCTTCAATGCGGCGCGGGCCGTGGGGCCGGCGATCGCGGGCCTCGCCATCGGCGTGGCGGGAACGGCGGTGTGCTTTCTGCTGAACGGTCTCAGTTTTCTGGCGGTGATCGTGGGGCTGCTGCTCATGAACATGGATGAACCGCTGAACCACCGGGCCAGGCGGTCCGCCATGATAGAGGACATCAGGGAAGCGTTTGTCGCCATACGGCGCACGCCCGCGGTCCTTGGCGTGATCCTGCTCGTGGGGGTCGTGAGCGTCTTCGGTACGAACTTCAACGTCCTTGTGCCCGTTTTCTCGCGGCAGGAGCTGCATCGCGACGCTGCGGCGTTCGGGCTGCTCATGTCCTCATTCGGTGCGGGCGCGCTCATCGGCGCCATTGCGCTCGCGGCGCTCAGCAGGCGGGGGCCCGCTCCGGAACTGCTGCTCGGCGGCGGCGTATGTCTTTCCCTGGTCCTGATCGTGATCGGCTTGCAGCGCTCCTACGGATTGACCGCGTTTCTGCTCATGCTGGCCGGCTTGTCCATGGTCGTGTTCTTCGGCATTGCGAACACGACGGTGCAGTTGAACACGGAGGACCGGCTGCGCGGACGCGTAATGAGCGTCTATACGTTCGTTTTCGGCGGCTTCACGCCGTTCGGCAGCCTTTTCGCCGGGGCCATGGCTCATTCCATCAGGGCACCGCGCACCTTTGCAATCGGCGGCATCATCTGCGCTGCCGCGTTTCTGACGGCGATAACGCTCCGACGAAGGAAACGTGCGGAGCAGATCTCTCCCGGCGAGCGGCCCTGAACGAGAAACCGGAACGTCGGCGATCAGTCTGCCTCGAAAAAAAAGCCTGCTTCTTTTCAGAAACAGGCTTCTTCCTGCGGCAGTCTTTCCGTCCTTCCTATGCCGCCTTGAGCAGCACCTTCAGTGCCTTCTCCCTGCCGGCGTTCCCGAACGTATCATACGCTTTCATGACGTCGTTCAATTTGAAGGTATGGGTGATGAGGTCTCCGGGTTTGAGCTTGCCCGAGCCCACCTCCTTCAGGAGCAGGGATGTGGAGACCGTGTCCACGAGCCGTGTCGTGAGTGTGATGTTCCGTGACCAGAGCTTCTCGATATGCAGTTCCACGGGCTTCCCATGCACGCCGATGTTCGCGAGATGCCCGCCGGGCGCAAGGATGTCCTCGCAAACTTCGAAGGTCGCGGGAATCCCGACCGCCTCGATCGCCACGTCGACGCCCCTGTTGTTCGTGAGCTTCATGACGCTCTCGACTGCCTTTCCCTCCCTGCTGCTGACCGTCTTGGTAGCACCGAACTTCTTCGCTACGTTCAGGCGATAGTCATCAACATCAATCACGATCGTCTCCGCCGGTGAATAGAAGCTCGCGGTCAGGAGCGCGGAGAGTCCGACCGGACCGGCGCCCACAATAGCCACGGTATCACCGGGTTTGATCTGGCCGTTCAATACGCCGCATTCGAACCCCGTGGGCAGGATATCACTCAGCATGACGAACGAGTCCTCGTCACCGCCTTTCGGCACGGGGTACAAACTCGTGTCCGCGTAGGGAATCCTGACGTATTCGGCCTGTGTCCCGTCGATCATATTCCCCAGGATCCAGCCGCCTTTTTCGCAGTGTGAATACATGCCTTTTTTGCACGCTTCGCATGCACCGCATGACGTGATGCATGAGATCAGAACATGGTCGCCGGGTTTGAAATTCCTGACCGAGGATCCGGTTTCCTCGACCACACCCACGCCCTCATGCCCGAGGATGCGGCCGGCTTCGACGGTGGGCACATCGCCTTTCAGAATGTGCAGATCTGTACCGCAAATCGTCGTCCGGGTGATTTTCACGATCGCGTCCATGGGATCTTTAACCCGCGGGTTCGGTTTATCTTCCCACGAGCGCTTGCCCGGACCGTAATATACCAATGCCTTCATGACGCATCAACTCCCTTCTTTCGCGTTTGCGACATGGCGAGACGCTGCATAACGCACGTCCCGTTCTTAATCGTAGCACCCGCATGGCTTCAAAACAAGATAGACGGAGGTATCACGACACTCCGGGTGTGCTCAAGGAGGGACGGGCAGGCCGGGGCGCGGACGCTGCTATACTGATACTGACAAAGATATTGGATAAAGCGGCAACGGATCGTCACTCGTAAAGATGTTCAGCATGATGATGAAGAGCGACGGAGGCGGGTCGGGTGGTAATACTAAGGATTTCCCCGATTGCCATTTCCAGAAATTTCGTGTACCATCGTCCCGTTTGTCCCATAAGGCCGCATTAACCACCGTCCTTCAGAATACAAGCATGGATCAATGACGATACCGTACATCCAGAACAAACCAGATTTGCGTCGGGGCAATGCACTATGAGGATCACCATCCTGCTTGCCGACGATCACGAGATCATGCGCGAGGGTCTGCGCGCGCTGTTCGACAGGGAGCTGGACCTGAAGGTCATTGCCGAGGCGAGTGACGGCCAGAAAGCGGTCCAGCTGGCGCTCAAGCTCCTGCCCGACATCGTAATCATGGATATCGTCATGCCGCGGATGAACGGCATGGAAGCAACGCGCCGCATTGTCGACAGCTATCCTGACATCAAAGTCATTGCCCTGTCGCAGAGCACCGACAGGAAACTCGTCAGGGAGATGTTCATCGCGGGCGCATCCGGGTATGTGCTTAAATCTTGCGCCTATGCGGAATTGGTCAAGGCCATTCGCACGGTGGCGGCGAGGAAACTCTACGTCTGTGCGCCGCTCGCTGATGTGCAGACCGGCCGTGATGCCTCACGCAGGCAGCAGGAGCCCAAACCGGCCGGGCTGTTGACATCCCGGGAGCGCGAGGTGCTGCAGCTTCTTGCTGAGGGTAAATCGACGAGAGAGATCGCCGAGCTGCTCACGGTCAGCATCAAAACGATCGAAACGCACCGCATGCAGATCATGACCAAACTTCACACCCGCAGCATCGCACAGCTTACGAAAATCGCCATCCGCGAGGGCTTCACGTCCCTCGACTAAGAACACACGTCTGTTCTGGTGAATACACCGCTTTGCTCAGAAAAAAATCAGGAAATTCCCGATTGTTTTCCATTCCTCTTTCGTGTTACCTTCAACGTCATTGCATCGTCGTTGGAGTACGGCACGCTGCTGTGCCTGTGTATCCGGAATCGTGCACACAAAGCAGAAGCACGGGCGGGGTGGACAGTATGGCTGATCACTCATCAGTGTCCGGTTTCTCCGAGCATGTCGAACAACAGAACTGCGAGCGCTGTTCCTGTCCCGACAGGGTCGTCTGCATCGAGTGCTATGAGCAATTATGCGTGTCCGGAGAGGGGAGATGCGGCGCCGCTCCTTCGATTCCGGGGGCGGGCCGCTCCTGCTGGAACAAGGGGTACTACAATATAAGCGGAAGAGCGTACTGCACGAGCTGTTACGCGAAGCGGCATGCCATCAGACTTTGATGCGCACGGTATCCGTGCATCGCCGAAACGACTGCGGTATGTTCCGACGGCTAGTATCGCTTCATCTGGAAAAGTTCTTCAAGGAACCCGGTCTGTGCCGGGTGGATCTTCTTTTTCGCTTCGTCCATGCCGAACCATGCAGCGCGGTCCACTTCTGGAAATTCCGAGCTTCGGCCCGAGTGGGGCGGCCATTCCATGACGAACGTATTACTCTTCAGCTTTGACGGATCGCAATCCCCGTCGAAAGCCCAGGCCTGAACTATTTTTCCGCCTTTCTGTTTTACTGCCGTGAGCGGCAGAAAAGGACCTTTTGGCGGGAATCCCGTCTCCTCCTCGAACTCGCGCCGTGCAGCCGTAAGCGCGTCTTCGCCGTCGTCGATTTCTCCCTTGGGAATGCCCCAGACCCCGTCATCCTTCGCGGCAAAGAACGGTCCTCCGGGATGCACGAGCAGGACCTGCAGCGCCCCCTCCCGCTTGCGGTACATGAGAAGACCGGCGCTTGTCTTCATCTCCTTCTCACCTCATCGCCGGGGGACGTGCTTTCCCATTGTTGAATCGCGTCCCGGGACGCTGTCCGTCCCTGTTCATAGGCAGAGTGCAAAACACCCGGATCGCGCGTGAACCTGCTCGCACGGAAGTCGTCTGGCGGAGAGATCTCCACCATGGTCACGCCGTCCGGAGGTCGTCGAATGAGCGCCACGGCGTCTGCGTATGCCGCATGGTGGCGGTCGATCGTAGCCTGCAGCGCGGGGTGCCTGTACAGCATGAGCCGCGTCAGCATGGACCATGCGTCCTTCCTGCTCATCAGGGCTCGGGGGCGCGAGCGGATGACCATAATGCGGGAAGCGCCGCGGCGGATGGCTTCGTCCACGGGAATGGGTGCCGCAACACCGCCGTCGGTCATGCGTCGGCCGTCGACGACAGGGAAGCCGCGATAGATGACGGGAAGGGCGCTCGATGCCTTGAGCACGTGCTCGACGTTTTCTGCAGCGGTCTCCTTGAATACGGCCTCGCCCGTGTCCACGGATGTCATGCCGACGATAAAGGGTTTTTTCTTGCCGTAGATCTTCGGCAGATCAAGGCGCATGCGCGAGATGGTCACATCCCACAGCCAGTCCAAATCCATATAGTGCCCGCCGCGGAGGAACCGCGCGAGGCTGATGAACTCCGGACCCGTGGACAGCTCGGTGTAGATCCTGCGGTTGCGGCCGTGCATCTCGGCGAGATAGGCTGCGAGGCTCGTCGCTCCGGCGGAAACGCCGACGAACAGGTGGAACGGCTCGAACCCGCGTTCGAGGAACCCGTCGAGCAGGCCCGTTGAGAAAATGCCGCGCATGCCGCCGCCTTCGACGACCAGCGCTGTTTTCTCACGGTGTTGGTCTGCGGTGCCATCACTTATACGTGTCATGAACATTCCTCTGCAGGCGGACTGAAGCACCGTAGTTATACCATGAACGGAAAGAACAGACAACCGCTGAATGGGAGATGATCAAGGATACGACCTAAGATGACCGTACTGAGGCGAAATTGGGCAGCGAAGCAACTGCCGCATGAGGCGCCGGACGCGCGACAGATGATGTCATGTGCGTGCTTCGTGCGCCTCATAGCGGCTTCCCGATGAATGATTCCTGTTATCTTATTTAAAACTTTACATCCTGCGCAAGCGAGCTTTCAACACCCCACCGGCTTCTTGAAGTAGGTCGCCACGTTCTTCCCGTCCCGGACCTCGTATTTCACCTTGATATCGTCGTCGACCCTGATGCGCTTCTCCACCAGCTTCTTGATAGTCGCCGTATCGTCGGGGCTGATGACGATGGGAACGTCCTGTCCCGTGTAGCTTTTTACGACTACCGTGTTGGTCGCAAGATCGATGCTTTTCACCGTTCCGATGACCTTTTCCTCCGCACCGGCGGTCCCGCACAGAGCAGCGAGGCAAAAAACCGCTACAATGAATAGCACAGCCGCTGTTTTTTTCATCCTATCCTCCTCAATGGTTGAAAGTTCCGTTTTTATAGTCCTTCTCGATCTTTTCGTAGAGCTTGTAATCCGTTGTTTTCGGCAGTGCAAAATCACCGGGAAGCTCCCACGCCGTTTTGAGCCGTGCGAGGTCCTGAATGTCTTTTCCGTGGTCGTCCCTGAAGTCCACGACGCGCAGGCTTCGCTCGTCGGCAATGATCGTGTATTCGCCGTTTTCAATATCCTTGTAGGAGCCGCCGGAGAATGTAACGGGGATCCGCTGAGTACGGGACGCATGACAGGAATCGCAGGTTCTCGACGTGCCGGTTGCATGGGCAACGCGGTCAACGTTGAGCCAGACCAGGACGTCATGATCCTTCGTATCGAGGTTCCTGACGAGACCTGTTATGGCATAGGAGTCGTTCGAGAAGTAGGAACGGGCTACATCCGCATCCGGCTTGTTCCGGAAAAGCAGCTTCTTCGACAGCCGCACTTCTTCGGCCCTGACATTCCCCGAGAGGTGGGGAACAACGTGTACGGGGATCCAGATCCCCCGGGGATTGCGTATCAACAGCGGCGGCGTCGCTCCGGTGAGATAGTCCTGGATCCGCGTGACCGGGTTCTCTTTGCCCTGCGGCCCGACAGCGGACCAGAAGTTGAACGCGTAGCCGCCGATCAAGGCGGTATGGCAGGCAGCACAGTCGACATTCTTGTGCGGCCCTTTCATTATTGCCGCAGCCACGCGGTCATGACATTTGGCGCACGATACGTTTCTCCTCAGATCAGCGTGATAGCCCGTCGCTGCGTTTGGCTCATGGCAATCAACGCATGCGACATGCTTTTGCATGTGGATGTCGATCCGGCCCTTCAATGCCGACGTCCCTTCGGGGCTCGCCTGCGTGAACTCTGCCCGTATGTATCCGTCCCCGCGCCTTCGTTCGAGCGGGCCCGCATGGCAGCTGAAGGACCGTCCGCCGCCGTAGCACGCGAGGGGTGCGGGCTTTTTCACAAAGGTATGGGAGCCGTCGCCGGGATTGTTCGGATTCTTTTTCCTCGCATCAAAGTGACAGTCAAGGCAGCCGACGTGACACTGGTTGCACGTCCGCTGGGAGTTGAATGCATCCTTTTCCGATATCTGCATCGTTGCATGGCTGTTGAAGTTCCTGATATTTTCATCCGTGAACGCGTCCTGGCCCGGCCGGGTGAGCACGCCCAGCCAGAGGCCGCAGCTCTGGGGACCCGTTGAGCCGGTCCACGTCCGGTACTGGCTCTGCACATGAGCGCCCGTGCCGCCGCCCATGGCGCTTTTCAGGAAGCTTTTTACAATTTCTCCGTGGCACTTCCCGCAGGTCTTGCCTGCGATTTCAGGATTAAACGCAAGCGTGATGGCATTTTTATCGTGGTAGATAAACGTCCGAAAATCAGGGTTGCCTTTCACCCCGTCAGTGTAGCGTTTCTTGGGGGCGAGCTGCGTTGAGCGGTCGTTCCCGCGCGGTTCGAGAAATGACCACTCCATGAGGTCATCGACAAGCATGCTGCGCCGGTCCGTTGCTTCCCAGGTCTTCGCGCGGATTGCCCTGAGCGTAAGAAGTCCGGTATGCGCTTCCTCTTTTGATTTCGCGGAACCGTTACCCGCATGGCAGTCCGTGCACACGGCCGGCATGTGGATCTGGGCGAGTAGATCAGGGGAAGAGATGACGAACTGCGGGAACCCCGCAGCGTGCATTGCTGCCGGATCGCTGTGGCAGCCGCTGCAGCCGTCCTCGGCGTACACAGAGCCGTATGCCGGAAAGAGCAGGGTGCAGAAAAGCAGAAGCAACGTTGTTCTCATAGATCGACCGCCTTTCCTTTACCCGTGTGGGGAAGAACTGTACCGTGAGTCTGCAACGCGCGCATGAACGCAGTCGTGATGGGAGAACGTAAGGAATCAGAAGACGCCGTTGTTATTTGCAGGTTCCTTGAGAATATCCTCGTGCACGTCCCAGTGCTCGGCGATCTTGCCGTGCTCGAGCCTGAAAATGTCAACCACGGCCATGCCGGCGCTGCCCGGCTCCCGGACCGCGTGAACCTGGAGAATGACATAATTCCCGTCCCGGAAAGCCCGTTTTATCTTGCTGTGCGCCTGGGGATATTTTTCCCGCAGCTGGGCGATAAAATTTTTCAAGCCTTCTGCACCGTCAGCGGCCCTCTGGTTGTGCTGGATATAACGCGGAGCAAGGTACTTCGACGCAGCCTCAAAATCTTTCTTGTTGACAACCTGGTCGTAGAACATGATCACAAATCGTACGACCTCGTCTTTCTGCTCTGCAATCGAGAAATCGGGTGCCTGCAGAAAAAGCATGACAGCCGTTGCAATGGTAACGCGGATCATCCTGTTCATTCTATTCCCCCTCGTGAAAACACAGACTTCCCTCTGTTACAACTATACCATTTTTAAATGAACAAATGTCCTGGCACCGAACGCTGCAGGGGCGCCTTCAGAGCAGACCTGTCCGTGCTCTCTGCAGTGTTTTGCATTTCTTGCTGTACGCTTCATTGACGCGTGATTTGACGCGTGATTTTCGGAGTGATACGCTTGTAGTATGAAGCTGAGCGTACGACGTCCGATGCTGGAAAGGGGGCTCGATGGCCGGTTCAACTATTTGGAAAGGCTCGATCCATTTTGACGGAACGGATGTTCCGGTGAAACTGCATTCCGCGGTCAAAGAGGAGCATATTCAGTTTCACCTCCTCCACAGACGCGATCAGGTGCGGTTGCGGCAGCAGATGCTTTGTGCCCTGGATGGACATCCCGTTCCCGCGGGGGAGCAGGCAAAAGGATTCGAAGTGGAGAAGGGGAAGTATGTTCTGATCGATCCTGCGGAGCTTGAGCAGCTTGTCCCGGAAGGCAGCAGGATGATCGATATCCGCGAATTCGTCAGGAGCAGCCAGATCGCCCCGTCGTTTCTTGAGCGCGTGTATTATCTCGAACCGGATGGCGCTCCTCTCCGCGGTGGGGAGTACCATGCGCTCGTCAGGATCATGAAGGAACTCGACGTGTCGGGCATCGGCGTCTGGAGCATGAGGAAACGGTCGTATGTCGGCGCCTTGCATTCGAATGGTAACATTCTTCTTCTGACCACGCTGCGCCACGCCGATGAAGTCATTCCCGCGGATACGCTCGGCCTGGGCAACGTTCCGGTGACGGACAGGGAGCTTGAGATCGGAAGCGAATTGATTGCCAGGCTGACCGTTCCCCTCGACCCCGCGAGATATGCGAATGATCACCAGGCGAGGTTGCAGGAAATGATCGCCAAAAAGGCGCGTGGAGAAGGCATCGCGATTCTGTCGCCGAAGCTTCTCAAACCGACGCCGCCGGACGATCTGCTCCGTGTTCTCGAAGAAAGCCTGAGGAAAGCAGCGTGAGAGCGTAATCGCGAGGCGTATTCAGCATCAATAAAAGGAAGACTCCGGACGCGGCGGGGGAACCCGGAGACTCGAAACCGGTTGAGGAGGCGGGACAGTATGGCGGTGCAGGGCATATGGAGCGGGACGATCAGTTTTAGCCTGGTGGCGATACCGGTGAGGCTTGTCAAGGCTGTTGAGGCGGGAAATGTTTCGCTTCATATCCTGCACAGCAAGGACTATTCGCGCCTCTCGCGCAGGATGGTCTGCCCCGAGGAAAACGTCGAGGTTACGCCGGATGAAATCGTCAGGGGGTATGAACTTGCACCGGGCAGATATATTATCATGACGGATGAAGAACTGGAGTCCGTGTCTCCGGAACGGAGCCGCACGATAGAAATCCTCGATTTCATCGATCTGCAGGAGCTCGATCCCGTCTACTTCGACCACCCCTATTACCTCGTACCGCTCAAGGGCGGCGAAAAGGCGTATCAGCTCATGGTCGAGGTGCTGCACCGGACGAACAAAGCCGGCATCGCAAAGTTCGTGCTCGCAGAGCGCGAACATTTGGTCGCGATCTCGGCGAGGGACCGCGCGTTGGCCCTGACCACGCTGCATTACAGCGAGGAAGTCCTGTCACCACACGAGAGCGCGCCGGGGAAACAGGCCGCCGACCCCGGTCTCGAACAGCGGATGCGGACAAGCATCGAACGCATGATCACGGACTTCGCTCCGGGGCGCTATGCAGACGACCGGCGGGAAAAACTTCGCGCGCTTCTCGCAACAAAGATCAAGGAGCATGCATTCGTGGAAGCTCCCGCTCTCGCCGGCGAAGAAGAGTCCGGGCCCGCCGACCTCGTTGCGGCGCTTGAGGAAAGCATGCGCAAGCTGAAGGAGGCAGGATGACGGTTGTGCAGACTATCGACAGGAAAATCGCACTGTCCAACCTTGATAAAGACCTGTACCCGTCCTTCGGGTTCACGAAAGCCGCCGTGCTGGATTACTACCGCCGTATCGCGCCGCTGCTTCTGCCGCACCTGAACGGCAGGGCATTGACGCTAAAACGGTATCCGGACGGCGTGAGCGGAAAGAGCTTCTACGAGAAACGCTGTCCGAACCATCGTCCTGCATGGATGAGGACGGCGGAGGTCCCCCAGGACCATGGAGCGCCGATCAATTTCTGCGTGATCGACGACCTCGAATCGCTCCTGTGGGTCGCGAACCTTGCATCCCTTGAACTGCATGTTCCGCTGGCACGGGCTGCATCGTCCCGCACGCCCGATTCACTCGTTTTCGATCTCGATCCCGGCGAAGGAGCCGGCGTTCTCGAGTGCGGTCGCGCGGCGCTGATCCTTCGCGAGCTGCTCGCCGGGCTGAACCTTTCCTGCTGGGTCAAGTCCACGGGCAGGAAAGGCCTGCACGTCTTCGTTCCGCTGAACCGCGAAGAGACGACATTCGATGCTACGAAACTGTTCACCAAATCGGTTGCGGTGATCATGCAGAAGCACTACCCCGAGCTGGTGACCGCAAATATGCCAAAAGCGGAGCGCAGAGGCAGGGTGTTCATCAACTGGTCCCAGAACGATGCCTCGAAGACCATGATCAGCGTCTATTCCCTGCGCGCCGAAGAAAAACCGTTCGTGTCCTGTCCGCTCGAATGGAGCGAGGTGGAGAGCGCTGTCAAGAACGGCGATCCTGCAAAATTGCGTGTTGTATCCTCGGAAGCATTGAACAGGATCAGCGAACAGGGGGACCTTTTCAGGGATCTCTCGACGAAGAAACAGGCGCTTCCGCATTTGTGAAGGAGCGGTCCTGAACCGGATGCGGCCCCTGGGTGATGAACCATGGCGCTCAATGACTATACAACGAAGCGGGATTTCGAAAAGACGCCTGAGCCGAAACCGGGTGAGGCGTCCGAACAGGGCGGACTCAGGTTCGTTGTTCATAAACACGCGGCACGGGCCATGCACTACGATCTGAGGCTCGAACTCGAGGGGACGCTCAAAAGCTGGGCCGTGCCGAAAGGGCCTTCGCTCGATCCGTCCTCGAAACGGCTGGCGGTGCAGGTCGAGGACCATCCGCTCGAATACCGGGATTTCGAAGGCGTGATCCCCGAGGACAATTATGGCGCCGGGAGCGTCATCATCTGGGACCGGGGAGTGTATCACCATCCGACGACCCGGGATGAACTGCAAAGCCGTACGCGCCTCCTGGAGGGATTCAGGAGGGGAGACATGAAGTTCGTGCTTGAGGGAGAGAAGCTTCACGGCGAATTCGCGCTGGTGAAGACGGCAAAGGATGGAACGTCCTGGCTCCTGATAAAGAAAAAAGACGGAAGCGCAGATACGGAAGACGTTCTCAGGCAGAACAGGTCCGTGGTGTCGCATAAGACGCTCGAGGAGGTTCTCGAAGCTGAGGCCGGGAAGCCGTTCGCCGTGAAAAAGTCGAACCAGATCCGCATCCATGAAGCCGTGGAGAGCGGGGACCTTGAGGGCGTGCCCGTACAACCCATGCCGCGTGACATGCAGCCGATGCTTGCCTCTTCGATCAGAGAGCCTTTTAACGACCCGGAATGGGTGTTCGAGGTGAAATGGGATGGATACCGCGCGATTGCTGAAATCCGGCAGGGGAGCGCGTCACTCACCTCGCGGAACGGGATATCGTTTGTAAAAAAATTTTCTCCCCTGGTGGCCTCGCTCAGGAAATTCGGATTCGATGCCGTTCTCGACGGTGAGGTCGTGGTGGTCGACGATCAAGGCCGGCCCGATTTTCAGGCAGTGCAGCAGTACGACGCACTGCAGGGAGGTCATCTCATTTACTATGTGTTCGATCTGCTCCATTTTCAGGGCTACGACCTGACGCACGTGCCGCTCATCAGGCGGAAGGCGTTGCTCAAGAAAGTGCTGCCGGCCCTGCCGGGCATACGGTTGAGCGATCATATCGAAAAGGACGGTGTCGCCTACTTCGCGCTTGCCAGGGAAAAAGGGCTGGAGGGGATCGTTGCCAAATACGGACGGAGCGTTTACGAGGCTGGAACGAGGACGAGGCAGTGGCTCAAGATCAAAACACGCCTGACGCAGGAGGCCGTTATCGCGGGGTTTACCGAGCCCGGCGGCGGCAGACAGCACATCGGCGCGCTTGTTCTTGGTGCCTATGTCAGCGACGAACTCGCATTCATCGGGCACGTGGGGTCCGGTTTTTCTGCAAAGGATCTGGAATCGATCGGGAAGATGCTTGCATCGCGGGTCGTGCGGGAATGTCCCTTCAGAATCGAGCCGGCAACGAACGCACCGGTCACCTGGGTGAAACCGGAGCTTGTATGCGAGGTTGCTTTCTCCGGTTGGACCGGGGAACATGCCCTGCGTCATCCGGTATTCCTGCGGCTGCGCGATGATAAGAATGCACATGACGCGCTGATGGAAAAGGACTCGTCGGACGCGGATGAACACGGATCCGGCAAAGAATAATATTCTACTCAGCATGCTGATGATGATCAGCGAAGACCTGCGTCCTGGAGCTTTCACGAGCCTGATGTGCGAGGCAGGGGAGGAAGTATGAATATCTACGTCGGAACGAGCGGGTTCGCTCACAAGGAGTGGAAGGGGAAATTCTATCCTGAAAAAATCGCTCCCGGCGACATGCTCCGCTATTACGCCGGGCGGCTCAACACCGTGGAGGTCAACAATACGTTTTATCACATGCCCAAAGAGAATGTTCTGCACGCCTGGGCGGAACAGGTGCCTGACGGTTTTCTGCTGGCCTTCAAGGCGCCCCAGGTCATTACCCATATCAAACGGCTGAAGAATGTATTCCCGGAGATCGAGTATCTCTTCAAGTCGCTGACCGTTCTGGGACCCAAACAGGGGCCGATACTGTTCCAGTTCCCGAAAACGTTTCGGCCCGACATGACTCTCCTCGAGGATTTCCTCGCCCTGATACCGGCTGCCGTCCCTTGCGCTTTCGAATTCCGCAATCCGGGCTGGTTCGAGGCCGGGGCCGCCGAACTCCTCCGCAAAAAGGGATTCAGCCTGTGCATTGCTGATACGGATGAGAATCCCGTGCAGGAACTCGTCAGCACGGCATCCTGGGGGTACCTGAGGCTGCGGCGCACTGATTACCCGGAAGCCGATCTCGCACGCTGGGCTGAGTGGCTGCGTGCGACATCGTGGAAGAACATCTTCGTTTATTTCAAGCATGAAGGAGAAGCCGCGGGGGCGAACCTTGCAATGCGGTTCCAGTCCCTGCTCGGTGAACAGGCCGGCAGGAAAGTAAAGTCAGCCTGACGGGCGCGGCATACTCCGGCTGTATTGTACCGCGCATTCCGGGCCGCGGCTGGAAGGGAAGGAACTGCTGGACAGGACCCTGGATAGCGAACGAACAGAAACAGTGACGTGCTGCATGCTTCGAAGGAGCCGTATCGGATTCCCTGCCCGGTCAGGTACCGGCCGTTGCAATGGCAACTTGACCTTGCAATTTGCACTAAAAGCTATATAATTCCTTCATACAACTTCACCGGGGGCACGACAACCTCATTCACGATCGGCCATCTTGCCTGCCCCCGACATCGATCACTGACTTCTCCTGCTATCACTTTTCCTCCAAATAAAAGCGACAGCAAGCATAGTTGGCGAGCGATGCAGCTCGACAGTCCGCAGCGGGAATCCGATTCTCCATTACCGCGCTGCTGAAGAATTGATATCATGAGTCCCGTAACACGGACCAGTATGTTCAAGGAGGGAGAATGGCAAAGAAACTGTATGTCGGGAACTTGTCGTACAACACCCATGATGAGGATTTGAGGGAAGCATTTTCGAAGTTCGGAGAGGTCGTGTCCGCCACGCTGATCGTGGACCAGGCCAGCGGCAGATCCAAGGGATTCGGTTTCGTGGAAATGGCGACCGATGAGGACGCGCAGAAAGCCATTGAGGGCATGAACGGAACGTCCTTTATGGAGCGGACGATTACCGTGAACGAGGCGCGGCCGAAGACGGATCGCGGTCGTTCCGGCGGATTTTCCGGAGGCGGGGGGAAAGGCGGCAACCGCGGCGGATTCGGCGGAAAACGGAACTGGAGATAACACGAACTTCCGTGCCGTGGATCAGCACTCGCGGCGTGAAGCTTTATGATCCGCCCTTGTACCGGATCAGAAACACTCCGGCGAGCAGCAGCACTGCCCCTATGATCCGCGGCGCATTGATCGGCTGCCGCGCGTATCCGACAAGACCGTAATGGTCCAGGATGAGTGATGTGATCATCTGGCCGGTAATGATGAAGCCGACCATGACCGCAGCCCCCAGCGCATCGGCGAGCACGATCGCCAAAAAAACGAAGACGGCCCCGAGCAAACCCCCGGTCCATGCCCACCAGGGTGCCTGGCCGAGGCTGGAGAAGGCAGGCCACGGCACCCGCAGAATGACGGTGGAAGCAAACAGGAAGATCGTCCCGACAATAAATGAAATGCATGCAGCAATCGCGGTGTTTCCCACATAGCTCCTCAACTGGGCATTGATGCCTGCCTGGAGCGGCAGAACCGATCCCATCATGAGCGCTGCAATCAATAATAGCCATGTCATGTGGTTTTCTCCTCGTTTTCGATTTGAGACCCCCGCTCAAAGGACAGCCCCCCGCCAGCATCCTGAACAATCGAGTGTGATTCATCATCCCCCTCTCGGAGTGCGGATGCCGTGGTGATATAGGCGACGGCCTGTTCGACGGACTCTTCCCTCGTGAGCCGGCTCGTATCGAGCACCAGGCGGGCGCGGGTTAGTGGTTGTGCGTTGCCTTTCAAATGTAAATATAACGCAAATGACCTGTTCCGTGCGGGATGCTGCGCTGTGCGCTGATCGCGTTCGAGCCGTTGTGCAGCAACGGCATCGTCACAGATACATTCGATGATGACGGGCCGCGCCCGGAGTTCCGCAGACCGCGACAGAAAATGCTCCACCTGTCCGGGTTGCGAAAACGTTCTGCCGTCGAGAATGATCGTACGAGACGGTTCCGCCAGGAGCACATACGCGGCGATCAGGAACGCAACGTCCATACAGAGGTCGTCCTGACGCACGGAGTATTCGATTTCTCCGGGCGAAAAGAGCCGGGTACGTATGTCATCCTTGTCCAGCACGAGCGCGGGGAGCCGCTTTGCGAGCGCGGCGGCGAGGGTGCTTTTGCCCGTGCCGGGCAGGCCCGCCATGGCGATAAGAAGCGGCGTATGCGCATGCAAGGAAGTCATCGGGATGAAGTGCGGTTCACCGGATGCTGCAGGGGACCTCGATGACGTCTCCGCCCTTGTAGCTTCGGATCGTAATCCTTCTTTGTGTGAGAGTATATATATGCACCATCGCCTTTTTCCGTGAGGTGATGCATCGGGCGCCGGCATCCGTGTAATGAACGGCTGCGAAGTTGTCGCAGGCAATCCCGGTCATCCTGTCGCGCAGGACCATTTTTCTGAATGAGGCATGCCGCTTCTCGGAATCGAGATGGGGGCAGTACAATCCGGGCCGCAGGCCGAGGCAACGAACCTTGATGTAGGACCAGTTGTTTTTTCCGGAATAGGAGCGCGAATCCGAATGGCCCCATGCATGCCAGCAAAGGGCACCCGCGCTCAGGCCCGCCATTACCGTACCCCGGCACGCCACCCTGATGAGCATCCTGTCGATCCCGAACCTGCGCCAGATCCTCATCATGCGGAGCGTGTTGCCGCCTCCCACGTAGATCAGATCCGCTGCCTTGATCTTGCCCGCGGCGGCTCGCCGGTCCCCCTTCCTGCCGTAGAGCAGGAGGTGGTCGGTTGTGCACCCGAGCAGGCTTCCGTAGATCCTGTCGAATGCTTCGCAGTATTCCGGCAGATCGTTGCTTGCCGTGGGAACAAAGAGGGCGCGGGGCCGCTTCCTGCCCGTGAGCTTTACGATGTACCTGTCAAGGGGAAGCGTTTGTTTTTTCTTCAGACTGCCGCCGCCGATTGCGATGATATCCACGGTCACCTCATTCAAGCGCTCTTCGTCCGCCGAACGTAGCGATGATCTCCCGGACCAGTGCGGGAAGCGAGGGATCGCGCGCCCCCATCACCAAAACACAATCGCCTGGTTTTGCCGCTGCATTGATCGCGGATAGGAGTCCATTGCGGTCCTTCACGGCCTTCGCTTGAAATGCAACAGGACCAAGGCCGTTGATGATGTCGGCGGAGGAGACATCCTTCTGCGCCGTGCCGCCCGCGTAATAAATCGGAAGCATGAGGAGCGTGTCCTGGTGCCGGAAAATCGTCCTGAACGATGAGATATAATCGTCCTTCAGAAACCGCGTGGGGCCGTACCCGTGGGGCTGGTACACGGCGATGATGCGGTCCGCAAGTCCGCGCGCCGCGCTTACTGCCGCCGCGATTTTGACGGGATTATGTGCAAAATCATCTATCACAAGGACATCGTGTGCAGTTTGCGTAATTGCAAAACGACGCGCCACGCCCTGATAGTTTTTTACCGCTGCTGCGAGGACAGCAGGTTCACATCCGAAATGGCTGCATACACAGAGAGCGGCGCGAAGGTTCTCAAGATTGTGGCTGCCCGGTAAAGGGAGTTCGTATTCGATGCCGCCTCGAACGAGTCTCACCGACGCCGGAAGCAGCTCTTCCGCGTCCGGCCGCCAGGAGGCCGTGCTGCTCCTGCCGAATCGTTCCGACGCAGGCAGACGGGCCAGGATCGGATCGTCGGCATTCGATGCGGTCCATGCCGCCTGTGAAGCGAGCGTTGCGAACATCCCCGTAACTTCATCGACGCTTTTATGGTCTTTCGACACGTTCAGGATGACGGCGGCCTCGGGGCGGTACTTGACGATCGTTCCGTCGCTCTCATCCGCCTCCACGACGAGGAGGTCAGAACCGCCTGCCCAGGCATTGCCGATCATACCCTGCTGTTCGAGCCGCCTCAGACCGGCGCCGCTCAGGAGGGAAGGCGATTTATCGCAGGCAGACAGCAGTTCGAATATCATCGCCGTAACCGTGGACTTGCCGCTCGTACCGGCAACGGCGATAGTTTTTTTTGTTTCCATGATCTTTGCGAGCAGGTCGGAGCGGTGGATAACGGGAAGATGGCGCTTCTTCGCAGCCGCAAGGTCGGGGTTGGATTCCTCTATTGCCGTAGAGACGCAGACGGCATCCGTATCCCCGGTGATCCCGGACCCGTCCTGGGGTGCGAGTGTGCAGCCCAGTTCTTCGAGCGCCTTCCTGATTGCATTCGTGTCTTCGCTCATATTGAAACGATCCGAGCCGGAAACCGCAATTCCCTGAAACCGCAGGTACTGGGCAAGGGCGCTCATGCCGCTGCCGAAGATGCCGGTAAAGTGAATGGCGCTGCAGCCGAGCGAGCTTATTTCAATCGGCGGCGGATCAATGAACACAAGCGTGCCGACGGGCGTTTTATCGAACAACCGGATCACGTCATGGCTGCGCATACACACACAGCCGTGCGAGAGCGGCGTGCCGATAAGATCCTCTCTCCCCGTGCCGTGGATATAAATATAACGCTCGTAGGAGTCCACGCCCGGCCCCTTGTTGATGCCCTGTTCAAGGCCTTCAAGCCGCAGAATGCGCGTAAGAATAAGGTTGTCGCCGTTCTGCTTGTGGTCCCAGTCCTCGCCCGTATCCTCACGGTCGCGGAACACACGGCCCGCAGGCGCGCCGGCCCCGTATTTTTCGATGACGCGATGCAGCCCGGGAGGCGTCCTGAACGAGTTCTCACGGCCCCCCGTACCGAACCGGGATGTGGAACAGTTATAGCGCTCGACGACCCTGCCACCCGCGCACAGGAAGAGCGTCTGGTGCTCGACAGAGACAACGAGGTAGATGTCATGAGGATTGGCAAGGCGTTTTCTCATCAGGCCGTGTATCCTGGTCATCTGGCCGGAATCGGTGCGTTTCTTTCGCAATGATGCCATCAACCCACTATAATGAGAGTCACGATGCATGTCAAGACAAGAGAGGTAAAAAGGAAAAGCGGTTTCCCGCAGAGGCGCTGAGGAAAAAACGCGGCAGGATAACAGGATTGACAGGATTTTTCAGATCGGATTGTATCACGTTGTCCTGTCAAAGGTTGGATCTTCGATTTCCACGGTACCTCCGCGAACAGGCGGGAAATTGTATTGTTGAATTTCCCGGTGACATCGCCGTGCAGAGTGAGGTAAAATAAATGAAGAAGAGGAAAGGCATGATTATCCGGTACACGAAAGAAAAGAGCGAGTCACATGAGAATAAACGTGCGGACGGCAGCGGAACGGTCCCTGATGACGCGTGCCGGTGCAAGGAAGTCTCAAAGATGACCCCGCGCGAGCTCCTGGACCTCATGATGAAGGACCTTGCCTTCTGGAAAAAAGAAAAAAAGGAGAAATGACCGATGGGTTCGACGCAGGTATTTCAGCCGCTTACGCAGGAGGATAAGGTGACAGTGATGCTGTATCGCACCGGTATTGTGCTGTCGGCGATGAGTATGGCGGTTCTCGCGTTTCTGCTGAAAACGGCTGCAGCCGGGAGCGGCGCCGACGTGAAGACTGCTGCGGACGTGCTTGTCTACGGCCTCTATGCTTCCGTGGGCATGAGCGTGTTTTCCATCCACCTCTATATAAGCAAGTTCAAGAGATTTCTGAAGAACCAGTTTTTTGCGAGCATCGGCGGCCTGATCGTGCTGGCCGCGCTGGGAAAAGGGTCGCCCGTGACCGTGCTCACGACCATGCCGTACGGTTGGCTTCTTCTGCTCCCCCTGTCCGGCTGTCTGGGATTCGTCACCGCGAAGGAGGCGTTCTGCTTCAAGCTGTTCGAAGGATACCTGCTTGCCATAGCCATGCCGGTCTATCTTGTACTGATTGCCGGCTCGATGATAACACCCCGTGGCGCGGCCTATGGTCTGATCCTCATCGCGGTGATGTTCGTCGTGTTCACACTCCGGAAGGTGTTCATGCCGATTGCCAATGATATCGGGGATAAAACTGCATATCAATAAACAATTCAATAAGAAGAGTTGGAACCGCGGATGAACGCGGATCAGCACAGGTAACACAGATACCAGGGAGAGAACGGCTGGCGCTGCGATTGCCTGCATTTGCGTTCTGCCGCATCCGGTTTCAGTTCCTTCGCAAAAAAAAGGGCAGCCTCGCGGCTGCCCGTCGTATTTCAGCGCGGAACTAACCCTTTTTCTCGATCATTTTCTGGAACGAAGAAATAAGATCGATGGGCAGGGGGAAGACGATGGTGGAGTTCTTCTCCGAGGCGATCTCGGTCAGGGTCTGGAGATAGCGCAGCTGGAGCGACGTGGCATTCTTGCTGATGACCTCGGCAGCCTCGGCGAGCTTCGTCGAGGCCTGCAGTTCGCCTTCCGCGTGGATGATCTTGGCGCGGCGCTCACGCTCGGCCTGGGCCTGAATTGCGATGGCGCGCTGCATTTCCGCGGGCAGATCAACGTTCTTCACTTCCACGGTCGTCACCTTCACTCCCCAGGGCTCTGTCTGGAGATCGATCACCTTCTGGAGTTCGGCGTTTATGGCCTCGCGGTTCGAGAGCAGGTCGTCGAGCGCGTTCTGCCCCAGAACGCTCCGGAGCGAGGTCTGCGAGATGAGCGAGGTGGCATAGTAGAAGTCCTCTACCTCGATGATGGCCCTGCGCGGATCGATGACGCGGAAGTAGACAACGGCGTTCACCTTCACCGTTACGTTGTCTTTCGTGATTACGTCCTGGGCAGGTACGTCCATGGTCACGGTGCGCAGGCTCACGCGCACCATTTTCTGGATGCCCGGCCAGAGGAAGACGATGCCTGGCCCCTTGACCCCGTGTTCGATGCTTACCTTGCCGAGCGTGAAGATCACCCCCCGCTCGTACTGCTTCAATACCTTGACAATGTTGTACAGAATCAGGACGACAACAACAACGGTGAAAATAAAACTCGTTGCAAAGATTTGCGGCAGCATTGGCCCCTCCTTGGAAGTGTGGTGAGGATCTGTGTCTTCAACATTGAGCTGAATCGAGAAAAAACCCGGACAAGCCGGAACCTGAATCAAATTCAAATCAGCCGCGGATGGCCGCGGATCAGTATTGTTTTATTAGCGGGCCGTTTTGATCCGTGTTAATTCGTAGCTGATAATATTACGATATTCTTTCCACGATGTTCCGGGGTTTGGGGGGATCAACTGCTCTTCCGCGCCACCTTCACCTTGAGCCCCTGCACGGACTGGACGACCACGGTTTCGCCCTTCGAAATCGGTTCGTCGCTCCAGGCACTCCAGTACTCGCCCCGCATGAACACCTGGCCGTCTGCGAGAATATCCGTCTTAGCCGTCGCCCGCATGCCGACGAGGCCTTCCGCGCCCGTATCCGGCTTCTCCCGGTACACCCTGACCGCGACCGTTACGGTGATAATGAACAGGAGCGCGGAAATGGCCACGGCGGGGACGATCACGGCCCAGGAGATGCGCAATACCGGCGACGCAGTGTCCATGAGCATGATTGAACCCAGGAGCATCGAGATCGTGCCGCCGATGCCGAGCACGCCGTGGCTCGTGATGAACGCCTCGGCGATGAACAGGCCGATGCCGAGGATGATCAGGAACAATCCGGCGTAATTGATCGGCAGGGTATGCAGCGCATAAAACGCAAGGATGAGGCAGATTGCGCCGGCAACACCCGGGAAAACAGCGCCGGGATTGGAAAGTTCGAAATAGAGCCCGTAGAACCCGAGGATCATCAGGATGTAGGCGATGTTGGGGTTGCTGATGATCTCGAGCACGCGGAAGCGGAAGCCCATTGGCAATTCCTTCACTTCGGCGTCGCGAGTGGCGAGCGTTTTCCTGCCGATCACGAGATCAACGGTTCTGCCGTCAATATCCTTGAGGAGCGCCGGCAGGTCGGGTGCAATGACATCGATTACTTTATTCTTGAGCGCTTCCGTCTCCGTGTCCGAAATCGCCTTGCGCACGGCATCCTCGGCCCATTGCGTGTTCCGGCCGCGCTTCTCCGCGATTCCCCTGGCCATGGCGGCCGTGTCATTCATGGCCTTCCGCTCCATGGTCTTGTCCATCTTCCCCTGCATCGTCACGGGCGAGGCCGCGCCGATGTGGGTGGTCGGAGCCATGGCCGCGATGTTTGCCGCCATGGTGATGAAAACACCCGCGGAAGCGGCCCGGCCGCCGCTGGGGGCAACATAGACAACGACGGGCACGGACGACGCAAGCATTTTCATGACGATGGCGTTGGTCGAGTCCAGCAGCCCGCCCGGTGTGTTCAGCTCGATGACGAGCGCTTCGGCGTGTTCCTCCGCCGCCTTGTCGATGGACTTGATGATGTACTCCGACACGACCGGTGTGATCGGCGCATCCACCCTGATGAGAAAAACCAGTTTTTTCTGCCCGGTTGTGGGCTCCTTCGGTTCGGCCGGATACGCGGATGCGGAAAAAAGAATGACAAAGGCAATGAGCGGCAGCAGCAGGACCGCGGGGAGGATGCCGGTGCGTTTCTCTGGTGTTTTCATGATGAAAAAAGTATATCTGCATTGCAGATGAGTGTCAAGAATTGCTTGACTCACCGGGAGATTTTCTGTAGCATCGACGCACACAGTGGTTATGAGGATCGCGGGAGGCATAGGAAGGGGACAGCGGCTGAAAGTACCTGCCGGTACGCGCGTCCGCCCCACATCGGACAAGGTAAAGCAGGCCTTGTTCAACATTCTGTCCGATCGCGTGGAAGGCGCCTCGCTCCTCGACCTCTTTGCAGGGGCCGGCGGCATCGGCATTGAAGCGCTCAGCCGCGGCGCAGGACGGGTCACGTTCGTGGACGGGTCGCGCGAGTCCGTTGCCGCGATCAAGCATAATGTGGACGCGACGAACACCGGGAACCGCGCCGAGGTCGTCCAGTCCAGGGCGGACGCCTATCTTACTAGAGCGTCCGGCACGTTTGACATCGTTTTTCTCGACCCCCCCTATGCAGAGAAGCTGCAACCGCTCCTGGAGCAGATCGCCGCATCGGGCGTGCTCAAACCGGACGGCATTGTCATTGCCGAGCACTTCAAGAAACAGCCTTCGCCGCGGGCCGCGGGGGCGCTTGCGCTCTTCCGCGAAGCGCGGTACGGCGACACAGTACTGGCGTTTTACACAAGCAGCTGCCAGGGTCCGTCGGCCGGCAGGTAGGGGATGAAGACACGTACTCAGAAGAGGGAAAAGGAGATCACCATGAAACATGTCGCGGTCTACCCTGGAACTTTCGACCCTGTCACGAACGGCCATCTCGATCTTGTGGAGCGGAGCCTCAGAATATTCGATGAAGTGATCGTGGCGATTGCGGAAAACCCGAAGAAAGAACCGCTCTTTTCACTCGAAGAACGAATCGACATGTTCAGGGAGGTCACGAAAGGATTTCGCCGCGTCACCATCGAGGGGTTTGACGGACTTCTCGTCGACTATGTAAAGGAGAAAAAAGCCTCCGGCATCGTCCGGGGCCTTCGCGCCGTGTCCGATTTCGAGTACGAAATGCAGATGGCCCTTATGAACCGGCGGCTCGATCATACAATCGAGACCGTGTTCCTCATGCCGAACGAGGAGTATTCGTTCATCACCTCCACCATTGTGCGGGAGGCGGCGAGCTACGGCGGCGATGTCTCGAGCCTCGTGCCGAAGGCCATTGTGGGTAAACTCCGGAAGAAGTTCGGGCTGTAGGCAGGTCAGCGAAAGCGGTAGAAGGGCACGCATCGCGCACTTTTTTCCGCAGGGACCCCCGCCGTGCCGCGGATCATGCCGTCTCCTGCTTTACAGTTCCCTGAAAACCTGCTACAGTGTGCCTATGCGGAAAGGCCAGCATGCGGGAATGGTCATTGCCGTCGGCGGCGGCAAGGGAGGAGTGGGCAAGAGCATCCTGTCGATCGGCCTCGGTTCCGCCCTTGCCCGGAGCGGCAACAGCGTCGTCCTGGTCGACCTCGATCTGGGCGCGGCGAATCTTCACACCTATCTCGGCATCCTGACCAAGACCCCCACAATAGCCGATTTCATCCTGAACAAAACGCCGTCGCTCGAAAGCCTCGTCGTCGAGACCTGCGAAAGAAACATGGGGCTCATCAGCGGCGCTGAATTCCTTCCCGGGATCACCAACCCCGCCCACTGGATGAAGCTGAAGCTGATGCGCCATGTGCGCACCCTCCCCGCGGATTATGTCGTGATCGACCTGGGCGCGGGCGTGCATTTCAATACCCTTGATTTTTTCGGCGTCGCCGACCGCGGCGTGATCATTACCGCTCCGGAGCCGGGCGCGGTCATGAACGCCTACAGTTTCGTGAAAGGCGCGCTGTTCCGGAAGATGCAGAACGTCCTCAAAAATCATCCCGGGCTCTCGGAACTCATCGACAAGGAAAGCAAGGCCCCGGCAGGGGACAAGCGCTTCACCGTCGAGTGGTTCAAGGAAGCGCTTGCGCGCATCGCGCCCGACCTGCTGCCGCTCATCGGCGAGATCGAGGAATCCTTCACCCCGGCGCTCGTCATCAACCGCGCGCCGGAGGGGCAGACGCATCTGCTCGTGAAAAATCTCATCAACCTCTGCACCGACAAACTCGGCATCACGCTCGAGCATGTCGGCGACCTGCCCGAGGCGAGGGAACTCACCAACCACCTGCTGAACGTACCCCGGTTTTTCACGCTCCCCGAAGGGGATTCCTATTTCAAGTCAGTACAGGCAATCGTTGAACGCATCAAAGGCGGCGGAACAGGTCCGGAGGTCCGGAAGGCGCGCGCCTATGAATTCAGCGATGAGGAACGGGAGGAGCTTTTCCGGTTCATCGACTCGCTCGACGAACGGGTGTTCAGCAAAACCAGCAGGAACGCGTGGAAGCTCCGCATCTTCTTCAAACCATCCGACGTGGTAAGCTACCTGCTGAGCCGGGGGGTAAAGCACGACCTCTTTTACAAGTCCCTGTAGACATTTTCCCCGCGCACGGCGCTTTCCACGAGCCAAATTCGGTGTTGCTAATTTTTACTAAAAGCTGTATCGTGGTCTCCGTATGCCTTAAGAAAACAATGAGTTTTCGCGGGCATCGTGATGTCTTACTTTATCGGGGGGATGCAGGTTATGAAAAAAGTTTTAGTCATTGTATTTGCGGCATGCTTCGGGGCCGCATCAGCATTGTCCGGCGCCGCATACGGCGCCTCGGAAACGAGCGCTACGAAACCGGCGCAGATGAAAATTTCTGATGAAACCTTGGTACTGTCGGGAAAGGTGGTCGAGACCATGGATTCCGGCGGCTACACCTATGTTCTTCTCGAGAAAAAAGGGAAAAAAACGTGGGTTGCCGTGCCCGCAATGAAGGTCAAGGTGGGGGAGGTCGTTTCGTTCGAACCGGGCGTTGAGATGAAGAATTTCTCGAGCAAGACGCTCAACAGAACCTTCGAATCCATTTACTTCAGCAACGGGCCGCAAGGCGCATCGCACAATAGCGGCCAGACGGCTGCAATGTCAATGTCCATGCACGGGTCCTCTCCCGCCGCGGCCCCGGTCGAAAAGATCAGCGTCAAGAAGGCGGAAGGCAATAACGCCTGCACCGTGGCCGATGTGTACGCAAAGAAGGATGCGCTCAATGAAAAGACCGCGGTTATCCGCGCCAAAGTCGTGAAAGTATCCGCCGGTATCATGGGCAAGAACTGGTTTCATCTGCAGGACGGGACCGGCGACCCGTCGCAGGGAACGCATGACCTCGTGGTAACATCCTCGGAAACAGCCGCGGTCGGCGATGTGATAACGGCGACAGGCACGGTGTACAAGGACAAGGACTTCGGCGCGGGATACAAGTACGCCGTGATCATGGAGAAGGCGAACTTCAAAAAGCAGTGACTTCAGCAAGGGAATTTCCTCAAGAGCCCTGTGCCGAGCACACAGGGCTCTTTTTTCTTTATCCCCCTTTCACCGTGGTTCACGAGATCTTTCCGCTTTTTTTCGCCATTCTCATGATTGTTTCTTTACTTTTTGCTGCCGATTGTGCATAATGTTTTCCCCGGGGGCTGCGGGAATCTTTGAATACAGGGAAACAACACCTCCATCCCCTCCGCCGCACCCGACGGTGGGTATTTGCGCGGGCGGATATCCCTAAAACGTTAGGAGTGCCATTCATGACAAACGGATCGAAACATGCGAAACTGAACTCCTGGGTGCAGGAGGTCGTGGACCTCTGCAAACCCGACAGTGTATACTGGTGCGACGGTTCGAAAGCCGAGTATGACCGGCTCATGTCGCTCATGGTCGGCCAGGGTTTGGCCATTCCTCTGAAGAGACGTCCGAACAGCTTCCTGTTCCGCACCGATCCGAGCGACGTGGCCCGCGTGGAGGACCGCACGTATATCAGCACGACCGCGAAGGACGAAGCCGGTCCCACGAACAACTGGGTCCAGACGGACGAGCTCAAAAGGATGATGCGCGAGCTGTACCGGGGTTGCATGAAGGGCCGCACCCTGTATGTGATTCCCTTTTCCATGGGCCCCATCGGTTCCCCCATATCCAAAATCGGCGTGGAGGCGACCGACAGCCCGTACGTGGTCTGCAACATGCACATCATGACCCGGGTCGGCGTAAAGGTTCTGGACATTCTGGGAGACCAGGGGGAATTCATTCCCTGCCTTCATTCCATCGGCGCGCCGCTCGAAAAGGGGCAGAAAGATGCGGCATGGCCGTGCGCCCCGATCGAAAAGAAATATATCAGCCACTTCCCCGAAGAGAACCTCATCTGGTCCTACGGCTCGGGCTATGGCGGTAATGCGCTCCTCGGTAAGAAATGTCTGGCGCTCCGAATCGCCTCGAACATTGCGCGCAGGGAAGGCTGGATGGCCGAGCACATGCTTATCCTGAGGCTCACGAATCCCGAGGGCAAACGCTACCACGTCGCCGCCGCGTTCCCGTCGGCTTGCGGCAAGACGAATCTTGCCATGATGCAGCCTTCGCTCAAAGGATGGAAGTGCGAGTGCATCGGCGACGACATTGCGTGGATGAAAATCCGCGGCAACGGAAGGCTTCATGCGATCAACCCCGAGAGCGGGTTCTTCGGCGTGGCACCGGGTACGTCCTACGACACGAACCCCATGGCCATGAACACGCTGAAGGAAAACGTCATCTTTACGAACTGCGCGCTTACGGATGACGGCGACGTATGGTGGGAGGGGATGAGCGAAAACACTCCCGGCCACGTTGTCGACTGGAAGGGCCGCGACTGGCCTCCCACGAGCAGGGAGGACGCGGCCCATGCCAACGCGCGTTTCACCGCGCCGGCGTCGCAGTGCCCCGTTATCTGCCCGGACTGGGAGAATCCCGAAGGCGTGCCCATTGACATCTTCATCTTCGGCGGCCGCAGAAGCACGGTGGTGCCGCTCGTCTACGAAGCATTCTCCTGGGACCACGGCGTGTTCCTGGGTGCGACCGCGGCATCGGAAACGACGTCAGCGAACATCGGTGCGGTGGGCAACCTCCGGCGTGATCCTTTCGCCATGAAGCCTTTCTGCGGCTACCACATGGGGGACTACTTCCAGCACTGGCTCGCCATGGGTGACCGGCTGGGTGCGAAGGCACCGCGCATCTTCTATGTGAACTGGTTCCGCAAGAGCAGCGAGGGCAAGTTCCTGTGGCCCGGGTTCAGCGACAACAGCCGGGCGCTCAAGTGGATGTGCGACCGGGTGGACGGGAAGGTCGGCGTAAAGGAGACACCCGTCGGTTACCTGCCGAAGGACGGCGACCTTGACAGCACCGGATTGTCCATGCCTCCTGAGAACATGCAGGCACTGATGCAGGTGGACGTCGCGGCCTGGAAAGCGGAGATCCCGGACATCGAGCAGCACTTCGCACAGTTCGGAACCCGCCTGCCGGAACGGCTCAGAAAACAGTTTGAGGAGTACAAGAAACGGGTGGGGTGAGGATCCAAATTTACCGCTGAGGGGCCGAGGGGCAGAGCAAGACGCTGGAGCGCATCCGTTGTTCTCTCCTCCTCCGCGGCTCTGCGCTGATTACTCCGCGGTTTATTTGCTCGGCATTCATGCGGTTTTTTTGCGGCCGAGGCCTCGTCCTCCTCATGACGGATAGTTATGCGAACCACCTCCCGGCATAAAGCCCTGGTAAACGTCCTCGGCGTCGTGTACGTCCACACGAAAACCGAGGACGGCGGGGACCTCTATCTGACGCGGTTCGCCGGGCAGCACGAGGAGCACCTCGATATCGAGAACTGGTACGAGGAGTCCTGGTTCGCCGCGAACCGCGTGCGGCTGCTCGGCACGAGTTCGGTGTACCGCGTGCCCACGAAAACGGTGAACGGCACCAGCCTCGACCTCGTGGTCAAGAACTGCCGCGTAGGAGAGGATGTTCCGCTCAACACCCATACGCTCGAGGAGTTCTGCAACGCCGAGTTCAACAGCCCCTGGGAGGAGTTCGCCCTGGTCATGGAGATGGCCGACAAGCAGGTGGGCCAGCGACTCGAGTGGATCAGGGCGCAGCGGCCCCTTGCCATTTACGTGCCGCCGCAGCGCATGCAGACATGGCAGAGCGGACGGTCGCGGTCAAAGATCAACCGCATCCGCGCGCGCCATCCGGGCGTGGACCTCGACATCCTCAAACAGTACAAGCTCGTCTACCAATGGATCAGGGGCAAGAACCTGATCGAAATCTTCGAACACATCAAACTCGAACTCCCCGACATCGTCCACCACCTGCAGACCATGCATAAGAAGGCCTTCCTCGATCTGAGCAAAAAAGGCTACCACATGGCGGACATGAAGCCCGAGCACGTGATCATCCACGAAGAGGACTGCGAACGCATCGAGAACATGGGCAGCGACGGCGGGTCCGATGCGGCTGTACGGCAGGTGGAAATGATCTATCAGCTGATGAACGGGGGAAACTATTCGGTAATCGACTACGAGCTGCTTTTCCGCACGCCCGAGCATGAGGACCGAGTCAAGGCCTCGCGCCGCCACTCCTACCTCGACGACATGCGGGACCGCCTGAATCCCACGCCCCTGCCGCCGCACCTGTCGCGCAC
>Ga0187786_10000064_pt1 | contig 33324 bp, 34 predicted proteins | sample 0815_BV2_10_20_M_FD_132449 | JGI IMG/M metagenome (GOLD analysis project Ga0187786, IMG submission 132449) | Tropical peat soil microbial communities from peatlands in Department of Meta, Colombia - 0815_BV2_10_20_MG | ecosystem: Environmental > Terrestrial > Soil > Wetlands > Peat | place...
ACTTCTAACAACTCTACTCCTAACTTAGCCGAGTATTCACGGGCAGTTTTTAGTCCATCTTCCCGGTAGCCAGAGATTCCTTCATCAACACTGATGGCTAGAAGTTCAAAATCAAGTTTATCCCTAAGTTCATGGAGCGCGTATAAAGTTAAAACACTGTCTTTCCCACCGGAAAGAGCCACCACTATCCTATCATGTTTATCTATGAGGTTGTAGTCTTTAATTACCTCATCTATCCTGCAGAAGATGTCCTGATTGAAGGCATCCCGGTCCAGGGATCTCATAATAATATGATAAGTGGGTCATTTTAGACATGGTTTTTTACTCTATTTACTGGATTTAAGAGTTAACTATAAATAGGGTATCACTAATTATTCATAATTGCCTATCTACCAAGAGGCACTAGATATGCAATAACTTCTACGGGGGCGCCACGCATGCAGCTAACTAAATGCAGATTTACCCCGAATATGTATTCCAACCTTAAAATATCATATATGCCCCGGAGCCCCCTAGAAGAATATTATTTTTACCAGTAGTAAATTTAATTATTATAATATTAGGACTATTTTTAAAAAAAGCGTGAGTTTCTTAATGAGTTTAGATAATTTATAAAATCAATTGAAAGCCCATAAAAACAATTCATCCCCCAATATAGGCCCCAATGTTGTTTAAGAATGGATAAATTTTGATTTCCATAAACTGAATATAGGCCTTTAAACATATACAATAAGTATGATATGCGCAGAACTGACCATAATTCCCATAGGAACCGGTCAAACCAGTTTAAGCAAGTATGTCGCTGCGGCAGTCTCTGCACTAAAAGAAACTGGCATAAAATATGAATTAAGTGGGATGGGAACTTTACTGGAAAGTGAAGATCCTGATGAACTCTTCTCAGCAATTAAATCAGCCCACGAAGCAGTTTTTAAAGTAGGTGCCCTCCGGGCAGCTACCAGCGTGAAGATCGACGACCGTCGCGACAAAGATAAAGGATTAAATGAAAAGGTTAAGTCCGTTGAAGATAAAATATAGGGTGTTTTTAGATTTAAGCTTATCCTCAAGATTCCTTAATCTCCAGAATAGTTGAGTCTATTTTAAAGCAAAAACAGTTCGTCCCCAGCTTCTCCTAGAACACTGACCAGCTTTTCTACATCTTCCACACTCAAACTGGGATGAACCGGGATAGAAAGAACTTCTTTAGCCGCTTTTTCGGCTTCGGGACAGTTCCCCTTGTACCCTAATTCTTGATAGAGTTTCTGAGCATATATGGGGATGGGATAGTGTATTCCAGTTCCAATTTCATTTTCATTGAGAAACTTCATGAATTCGTCCCTTTTACCACCTGAAACGCGGATCGTGTACTGATGGAACACGTGTTTCACGTTATCAGTCACAAAAGGAGGTTCAATGCCGTTAATTTCATTTATCTGTTCCGTGAGGTATTCTGCATTCTCTATACGCTTATCATTAAAGTTATCAAGTTTTTTCAGTTGAGCCAGGCCAATTGCAGCCGATATGTCAGTCATGCGGAAGTTGTATCCTAGAACTACATGACTGTAGCGTTCTTGCTCCCCGTGAGCCCGTAACATCCTAATTTTATCAGCCATCTTTTTATTATCAGTAGTGACTATGCCCCCTTCACTGGTGGTCATGTTTTTTGTGGGATAAAAACTAAAGCAAGCCATGTCTCCCAGTGATCCGGCCATTTTACCATTATAAAGCGCCCCATGGGCCTGGGCAGCGTCTTCAATTACTACCAGATCATGTTCACTCGCAACCTGGTTAATTTCATCCATATCAGCTGGCTGTCCATATAAATGAACCGGCAAGATAGCTTTGGTTTTATCTGTAATAACATTCTCAATCTGTTTTGGGTCCAAATTGTAGGTTTTAGGATTTATATCAGCGAAAACTGGGCGAGCCCCCACATATAAAATACAATTTCCAGTAGCAGCAAAACTAAAAGGCGTGGTTATAACTTCATCACCCTTCCCCACTCCAGCAGCAAGCATTGCAAGGTGTAGGGCAGTGGTACCGGAACTAACAGCCACACCATATTTTACTCCAACATACGCGGCGAATTTCTCCTCAAATTCAGCCACTCGAGGGCCTTGGGCAATAATTCCCGATTTTAATACACTTACCACTTCTTCTATTTCTTCTTCACCGATAATGGGTTTGGCAATGGGTATCATGACATCACTCTATTTTTATAAATCAACTTAAATGGACAACTCTAAGTAAAAAAATACTACCTATAACATCTTATTTTCATTCTTTTTTCGAACATATATAATTCTACCTTATAAAAAATTATAAAAAATGATTTATTTTACTTATAAAAATGGTTTAAAAAAAATCAACGGCTAAAAATAGCCATCAAATCATTTTTCCGGTTCCAGTATGAAATTACTATCATCAATACCATTGCCAACACTAAAAACGGAATACCCGTGTATGGATTGGATGATGGAGCAGTAATCAGAGAGGGTAGTCCGGGTAATCCAGAATCTGCAGAATTAAAAATAATGGCTACAAATAGGTTGTTTACAATGTGAACTCCCACAGCAGTTTCTATTCCATTATCAGCCAGCGTGATAGTTCCTAACATCAAACCAATGATAAATGTAGATAGCACAATAGAAATTCCCTGATCAGTATTGCCGCCATTAAAGAAATGAACCAGACCAAATAGCAATGATGTAACCAACAACGGTACCACCGGTTTTTTAGAGATGAGACTAAATCCCTGCATCAAGTATCCCCTAAATAGTATCTCTTCAAAGGTCGCCTGGACTGGAAAAGCCAGGAAACTTAGGATTAGAAGAATAGAAAAGGCCCGGAAATCTGGAGAAAATTGATAAACACCAGGATTAACCAATAAATCAGGTAATGTCAACAGACAAAGTATTAAAAACCATAAAAAAGCTCCTTTAAAGAGCATTTTCCAGCGGAAGTTTTCACCATAATTTAAGAGTATTTTAAAGTTTTTATGATGCAAAAATCGAATAAATAAATAGAATAATATAAAAGCAAATGCGTAGGTAACACCCGTTAAAAGAATTAAAAATAAGGGATTAGATATGGAAATCAGAGTATTTAAACGGGTCGCGGTTATTCCCGGGAAATAAAAAATAGTGTAAACAGCAGCAACTATTGCTATCAACACCCCGGCAGCTATACTGGCCAGTCCCAAAGAGCCAAATACAGTCAGAAGATATCTCCACCAACTGTTTTCTCCTGTTTTTGCATTTTCTAAAAAAGATAACTTGGACAACTTCTAATCCTCCACTAAACAACTATTTCATTCTATATCACTAACTAATCAATATAGGTAATCAAGATGTAGTAAATCAAGATGCAATGCTTTGAGGTTTAATTTATGGATCACATGCTTATAAATGAGGGTCAGGTTAGGATAAAGGTTCCTACCTTTGAGAAGGTATCTTCTCGTGCTCCTGTATTCTACAATCCAGTTATGGAATTAAACCGGGACCTTTCGGTTCTGGTTTTTAACCAGTTTCAATCCGAAATTAATTCTGATTTAAATATCTGCGATGCCTTCGGTGGGAGTGGTATTCGGGGTATTCGATACTCTAAAGAGGTTAATAATGCCCAAAATATAGTTATTAACGACGTTAATCCTCGGGCAGTAGCTATGGCTCGAGAAAATGCTCGAGAAAATGGTTTGGACAACATTACCTTCTGTGAGAAAGATGCCAGCATATTGCTCCGCCTGTGCAAAGGAAAGTTTAACGTGGTGGATATTGACCCTTTTGGAACCCCATCGCCTTTCGTAGATTCTGCCGCGGTGAATCTACCCCGCAACGGATTTTTGGCAGTGACTGCCACTGACACTTCTGCACTGTGTGGTACTTACCCCGAACCTTGCTTGAGAAAATACAGTTCTAAACCACTGAAAACAGAGTATTGTCACGAAAACGGGCTCAGAATACTGGCAGGATTTTTATCCTTTGCTTTTGCCCGGTACCAGAAATATTTAACCTTTAAATTCACCCACAGCACGGAACACTACATTCGTCTTTATGCCTATGTGCGTAAAGGTGCCAAAAAAACTGATCTTAACTTAAAAGAGATGGGTTACATTGCCCACTGTTTTAGTTGCCTTAACCGAACTGTTTATAAGAATATGAATCCCCCAAACGAGACTAAATGTCCCCAATGTGGGGGCCGAGTACGAGTAGCAGGGCCTTTGTGGTGCGGTGATATTCAGGACTCGGATTTTATATCAGGAATGATCAAAAAAATGGATGAAATATCCATAAATCAGGAAAATAAGGCCCTTAAACTTTTAGAATTGTGCAAATCAGAGGCCAATAGTCCGCCCACATATTACGACATTCATACTATCTGTAGCAAGCTTAAAATCAGCGCCCCTGCCATGGCAGACATATTACGCCTCTTAAATGATGACGATTACTTAGCATCCCTTACTCACTTTACTCCCACCGGCGTGAAGACTTCAGCTCCTCTGGAAGTAGTGAAAAAGGTTGTTAAAAAGTTGGTAGTTTAATAAAATGAAGAGGGGGAGAAAAAATTAATCCCCAAATTTTTTATTGGTAATTTAGCATGTTGTGGGTGTAATAGTATTGCAGTTCGGATGCATGCTGCAGCTCGAAATTTCTGTAGGAATTACTTAGATAAGGCTGGATCATTCCTTTAAGAATGTAGTAGTAGGCTGCAAACCTTCCGTACTGGTACCAGCATATTTGTACGTAAAGCGGAAATCCACATCCCTGATTGATTATAGGATTACCTGAACGAGCCGTTCCATGGTAAACCATGGTCATGGGTCCTTGCTGGCCGTTTTCAGCTGCTAATTGGTTAACGTAAGCCATGGCATCGTCGTAATTATTAAATACCTTACCATCGGCTTTATATTGCCACCGATCCTTGGGTATACCAAATATGAAAGTTTGGAGTACATCATTCCAATCAATGGTGGTTTTGGCCCCGTTGACTTTATCCACAAAAGCAAGTTCGATAATGGTTACATTACCTTCCTTGTAATGACGGTAGTTGGAATCTCCTGCGTAGTGGACTACCAGGGCACATTTTGATCCCCTCTGCTGGGCATACTGGGCCAGAAGCTGGGAGTGAGGGTGTCCAGGATACATGTCAGGGTTAGCAAATTTAACAAATCCTAATCTCCCCACCGGGTCAACAGGACCCATTAGGCTGGAAAAGAAGAGATAACCTCCAAACAGCGCCAGAATCACTACTACAATAAGCTGCCATTTCAATATATTCACCTAAGTCTGATTATTGGGTTGCTGAAATTACATTATGAATAAATTAGTCTTCGTAAAAAATCGAGTTAATTTATATATTATAACCCATTTCTTACCTTTAAATGTTGTGATTGGTAGAATGCAGAACAAACATAGAACCTTTAAAGAGGATTCTGCAGAATAAATAGCCCCCAAATCAACAGTTTAGTATAATATTTAATTTTCACTTAATTTAAGACAACATTAAATATTAATTAGCCTTAAATAGTTAAGTGCTACTTAAGGAGACAACTTATGGATGTAGGTGACTTATTATCGGATGCAACCCGTTATCCATTATCCGATTGGAAAAAACTGATAATATTGGGTCTACTATTTATTCTGAGTATCTTAATAATACCCGGCTTTTTAGCATTAGGCTACGTTTTTAGAGTATTAAAAGCATCCATAGCAGGTTCAGATGAACTCCCTGATTTCGACCAATGGGGCGAGATGTTTTTAGACGGCTTTAAGGTTTTCGTGGTTCAGATTGCATATTTCCTAATTCCGGGACTGGTAATATTTCTGGGACTTTGGACATCTATAAACTCTTTAATTTCTATAGAAGGAAATACTACAACCTCTACGGCAGTTTTTGGAATTTTGGGGGGAAGTTTGACTCTAGGGATAATACTGCTGGTGATATTCGGTGTTTTATTTATCATGGCCCTGGCCAATATGGCATATCACAACAGTGAGCTAAAAGCAGCCTTCCGTATTAGAGAAATCTTAGATGTGATTGCTCAGATCGGATGGGTTGAATATATAATCTGGTACGTGGCCATGATAATCATGGGGACAATTTTTGGAGTTATATTTTCTATTTTAGGCATTATCCCAGTGATAGGATGGATAATCTTGATACTGATAGTTCATCCTTATTTATACTTATTTTACTCCAGATCACTGGGCCTTCTTTTCGTGTCAGCCTTTGAAACGGTATAATGATTTTTTTTAAATCTATTTTTATTGAAAACTATTTTTAAAGTTGAAAAAGCGAAATTTATATCCTATGAGAACGGCATATAATAGAATCGTTATAATATTTTGAGGTGAAAAAAATGAATATCGGAGATATAATTTCGGACTCCATTAAGTATCCGACCTCCAATTGGGGAAAAGTGCTTATTCTAGGAGTTATAATGATAGCCTCTATTCTGATTGTACCTATTTTCTTGGTGTACGGGTATATTTTCAGAATAATCAAAGCTACTCTTGCTGGACTAGACGAACTACCTGAATTCGATGAAATTGGGGAGATGTTTGTTGATGGTCTAAAAATATTTGTGGTCGCCATTGTTTATGCAATACCAGTCTGGATCATATCCGCTCTTTTCGGATTTATTCTGGGCGGAGCCATGACCGCTACCACAACCACTACTCTGGATCCTACCATGGTATGGGCATTGTTTGCTGGAAACATCGTATTCGCCATAGTCGCAGTAATAATTGGACTAATTGAAATAATGGCAATCGCCAATATGGCCTATTACGATGGTGAATTAGGTGCTGCCTTCCGCTTCAGTGAAATCCTGGACCACATATCCCGTATCGGTTGGGGCAAATACATTGTAACTTACATTGTAATTGCCATAATAGCCTTTATTGGATTCCTAATAGGAATGTTAACCTTGTTCATCCTAATAGGTATAATCCTACTGCCACTGGTGATTGCTCCTTTCATCGCCATGTTCGCATCCAGGGCTATAGCTTTATTGTTCGCGGAATCTGTAACGGAAGCTCCAGAATAAAAAAAAAAGCCCCCTCTTTTCTTTTTTTATTTTTTATAAATAGTTTTACAAACTTTTACTTCAATATAAAAAAAATTCTTTTATTGCTATTTTAACATTCATGGTAACTTTTTAAACCTCAGGAATGGTTAAAAATCCGCTTAATACCACATAATATAAATAGAATAAAACATAGGTTAATAACAATTAATTCGGAGGTATGAAATAATGGATGTAGACCAGATAATATGTAAGTCTTTGGAATATCCCCGGAAAAGCTGGGGTAAAGTAGCAATCTTAGGTGCAATACTCATAGTACCATTTTTACTTTTGGTCCTTTTGGTCTTTTTAGGAATTTTAGCCAATAATGCCGCAGTAATAGTAATAATGGCAATTTTGGGGATATTATTGGCCATAGTTGCAGGAATTTTAATTTATGGATACCTATTCAGAGTCATAAAAGCTACTATAGCAGGTATGGATGACTTACCTAATTTTGATGATTTTGGAGATATGGTCGTGGGTGGTTTAAAAGTTTTAGTGGTTCAAATCATCTATGGATTAATATTCGGTATTATCGCTGCCATTCCCATTGGTATTGTAATGCTAGTGTTGGGCTTATCCGGAGCTCTATCCCCCACCACATTTACTGACCCCGCCGCATTTTTAGGTGCAGGATTATTTATGTGGGTCATGTATCTAGCTATATTCCTCTTGTACCTGGTTCTGCTGGTTATAGGCATTTTATACCTAATAGTAGTACCTATGGGAATCGCCAACATGGCTTACCTGGGAAATATCGGTTCCGCATTTGCTTTTAGTGATCTCCGGCAGAAAATCGAAAGTATAAGATGGGGAAAAGCGATTGTATGGGTAATAGCCACTCAATTCGTTTTCACTGTAGCAGTTCTAATATCCTATATTTTGGGATTGTTGCTGGTTGGAATAATTCTGATTCCACTTTTAGTAATCCCATTTATGGTTCTTTTCTACGCCAGATCAATCGGTTTACTATACAGAAACGACTAACAAATCCCTATTTTTATTTTTTTTAAGATTAAAAAAGAAACAACACGATAAAACATCAATTTTAGAGTTTTAAGAGCTAACATTCTTAATGCCAATAATGCCCTTTTTATCAGAGTAATAATAATCTCATCTTTCTTAGTCTCTCATTAATTTTAGTACTACTGATCATCTGTAAAAGTGAGTGTTCAAAACTTACTTAAAAATTTTTGCAAAGAAAAATAAATAATGTATATTTATATATAGTATTAAGAGTTAAAATATAATCATTGTTCATATAAAGGTGAAATTGTATGAAAGAAAGTGACACTCCCAATAGTACAGTAGAAATTGACGACTTGGACCGCAAAATAATCACCATATTCAACGAAGATGGCCGAATGTCCTACCGTAAAATTGCCAAAAACCTGGACATATCCATTGGTACTGTGCATAACCGCATGGAAAAACTCACCAAGAAGGGAATAATCAAAAAATTTGTTCCAATTATAGATCATCATAAATTGGGTTACAATCTCACCACCATCATTGGTGTGCGTGTGAAAGGAGGAGTGCTCAAAAACTGGGAAGACCGCACTGCTTATCATCAGAATGTGCTGTGTATGTACGATGTTACTGGAGAATTCGACGCTATATTGATAGCTCGGTTTAAAGACACCAGTGAACTGGATTTGTTCATAAAAGAGCTATTAAAAGAGCCAGACGTTCAGAGAACCTACACTCAAACCGTTTTGAATATAGTTAAAGAAGATTTAAGTTCTATCCGGATGCTTTAAAAATCTTAAATTAATCCCTTATTTAATAATCTCGTGCCATATGGAACGTTTTAAAAATGATGGATTTAGTCTATTCACCTGAATATCTAAAACATGGGACCTTTAATCATCCCGAATCTCCTCAACGATTAACTGCCATGATAAGCGCCCTGAAGGAGTCTGATCTATCTAACGACATCACCATCAAGACCCCCCAAATGGCCAGTGAGGAAGATATAAGAAGAGTTCACTCTACTGAATATGTTAAACATGTGAAATCGTTCTGCGAAGGAGGGGGCGGTTATTTAGACCCCGACACCTATGCCTCCACCGAAAGTTTCCAAATAGCCAGATTAGCTGCAGGAGGCACTATAACTGCTGCAAATTTAGCACTTGAAGGAGAAAGTAGTGCTTATTCCATGGTAAGGCCCCCAGGACATCACGCCACAACTAATCGGGCTATGGGGTTCTGTTTGTTCAACAACCTTGCCGTGGCTCTGGAGTATCTTCGGGAAGTGAAAAATATAAAAAAATTCGCAATCTTCGATTTTGACATCCACTACGGTAATGGAACTGCTGAAATATTTTATAACGACCCTGATGTCCTTTATGTATCTATACACCAGGATCCTCACACGATTTTTCCATCAAAAGGATTTATAGAAGAACAGGGTAGTGGCCAAGGAAAAGGTTACAATCTTAATATTCCAGTAGCACCTGGTTCAAAAACTCCAGACTACATATATCTACTTGAAAGAATTCTAAAACCGGTGTTTAAAGATTTTGGAGCGGATTTTTATTTTTATGATGTTGGGTTTGACGCTCACGAGGACGATCCTCTGTCTGGAATGTTTTTAGACGATTTTTTCTATGAATGGATAGCCATGAAAATAGTTGAGCAATCAGGACCAGTAGCTCTCACTTTAGAAGGAGGTTACAACCTGGAAGCTTTGGCCCGTTCTAACCTGAAAATGATAAATGTATTAACCCACGAAATAACAATTGAAGATCAAAAACTTACCATAAAAGATCAAAAGGTCAGGGATGAAACCAAAATATTATTTGAAAAAATTGAAGATAATTTTTCACCATTTTTTACATTCTGAGGAGATCTGATGGAAAAATCAAGATTAAAGCAGGCCCAGGCACTACTAAAAAAGGCTGGAAATTCATCAAACACTGCACAAACTTTTAAAAACCCAAAAAAAGGTAAGATAGATTCTAAAATTTATTCTGAGATCCTTAATCAACTCTTGGAATCAGAAGAATTCATTTATACTTCCCGCCCGGAACATGAATTAAGTCTAGAAGAGGCGCAGATCTTCTGTGGACAACTTTTAGAAATTAGAAATAAAATAGACAGTTTACTGGCGGATTTTGGTGTTCTGGAGATGAATAACCAGGAAGATGAAGTAAAAAAGCTGTCTTTAGAATTTATTTTCCTAACACCGAAAGCAAACTTTAAAAAACTACTAATTAAATGGGGAGTGGATCCTCAAAGAATAGTGGTGGCCGGAGTACCTCTCCAGATTGAAGACATGAAGATTTTAAACCCAAAAATTCCGGATCAAGCACTGGGACCAATAAAAAAGAAAATACAACATGTTATAAACGATTTAGATCGAAAAATAGAACTTTATAATCCCAAAAAAGTTTTAGTACTCATAGAAGAAGATCAAGCAGGTGAAATACTGGCAAAACGCGCCGAAAAGCTTTACAGTTCCATAACACTGCAACAAAGTAGTGTAAAAGACATGGAAGTGCAGGAATTTCTGAAAATACTGGGAAGTTGCTGATTTTGTGAGGACTATACCACAAAAGATAATATAGTTGAAATAGTTTCTTTATGTAATAACGCCGATCCATTTCACATAACTTAAAAGTGAAACATTATTTTTGGTACTTCTATTGATAATGTAGGGTTGGAATAAGGGGTGGAAGAATTTGGACCTAACATGTATGCCGGATACTCAGAATAAGATACCCAGCGTCCCTGTTCACTTAACTCGGGTGGGAGTCACCGGGGTTAAGAAACTTTTGAAAATTGAAAGAGACAGGAAACGACCTATTGTACTCATACCTACTTTTGATGCTTTTGTAGATCTTCCCAGCACTCAACGGGGAATTCATATGTCCCGCAACCCTGAAGCAATAAGTGAAGTGCTGGAAGAAGTTTTAGAAGGGACAACAGTCGAAATTGAATCACTTTGTGCTGATATTGTGAGCTTGCTATTAAAAAAACATAAATACGCCAAACATGCCGAGGTCAGCATGAAAAGCGACTTCATGATCATGAAGAAATCTCCAGTAACCCGTCTTAAGACCCAGGAGATGACCAAAATCATGGCCGATGCCAGTGGAGTTCGCAATAAAGATGGAGTGGTAATCAGAAAGATGATAGGTGCAGAAGTGGTGGGAATGACCGTCTGTCCCTGCGCTCAGGAAACTGTAAAGGAAACTTCCAAACAGAAACTCCTCGAATTTTTAGACGAAGAAACCACCCAGAAAGTCTTAGAAACCGTGTCATTCTCTTCCCATAACCAGCGAGGGCGGGGAATGATAATGATCGAAGTCCCTGAACATCAGATCATCCGTGGCGAAGATATCATAAAAATAATCGAAGATTCAATGAGTTCTTCAGTCTGTGAACTGTTAAAAAGGCCTGATGAAAATGCAGTGGTTCTTAAAGCCCACGAAAACCCCATGTTCGTGGAGGACTGTGTACGGAATATGGTGCAGAAAATCGTCCATGAATTTTCACATCTACCCGACGACACCCTCATTACGGTTCGGCAAATTAACGAAGAAAGTATTCATCGCCATAACGCTTTTGCAGAAAAAGTAGCCACTCTAAAGGAGCTCAAGAAGGAAATAGAAGAAGGTAATGGATCATGAGAACACACAACATTGCCGGGCAAGTGATGGGTAGTTTAGAAGCCTTTGAAGGTTCCAGGGCGGCCCTGGACACGGCCCAAATTTTAATAGTTAGGGGTATGAGTCGGAAAAAAATTGCAGCCGATAAACTGGAACCCACCATCACTCAGCTTTTCAAAGACATGGAAGTCGTGGAAATGGACATGTTCTCTGACGAAGCTGGAGATATCATTGGAGTTATAGATGAACAGATTAGGTCCTGCGTGGAAATAAGTGGAGAAACCGATGCTTACGGCATTTATCGGATGAAAGAATCATTTGAATCCATGAACTGTAACGCAGACTATAAAATGGGAATTCTAAATGATGAAATAGCTATTTTTTTGGTTCTATGGAAGGATAAGAGTGGAATGGGACCATTATTTGTGGAAATGGTAATATCCTTAATGGAAGCCTAATTAACTAAAAGTAAAATGGAAACCAACTTATTGAAGGAATAAAATTAAGGAATAAAATGTCATTGTCTAAAAAAGATCTTATTTCTATTTTAAAGGCAAATGGAGATAAAATCCCTTTATTTATGGAAAAAGCGTGTCAAATAAGACATACCAATTCCATAACATTTTCTAAGAATGTTTTCATTCCACTTACCAATATTTGCCGCAACGATTGTGGTTACTGCACATTCCGGCAGGATCCCCATGATCCTAAGGCCAATATTTTAATGGCCCACCAGGATGTCATGAAGATCATCCGCCACGGCCACGAGCAAGGATGTAAAGAAGCACTTTTTACCTTTGGAGAACGTGCAGATGAAAATTTCCATGTGCAGGAAGCTCTTCGTAAAATTGGTTTTGAGACGATTTTAGACTATCTTTATGTCTTGTGTGAAGAAACTCTTAATCAGACAGCTCTTCTTCCACATAGTAATCCCGGAATTCTCAAAAAACCTGAGCTTAAAATGTTAAGAGAGGTTAATGCTTCCTTGGGGCTGATGCTGGAGACCACCAGCGAAAGGATCATGCAAACTATTGCTCACGAAAATAGTCCTGGAAAAAGTCCTAAAGAAAGAATTAAGACTATTGAAAATGCCGGAAAACTTAAAATTCCATTCACAACTGGCCTGCTCATTGGAATCGGAGAGACTATTGAAGAACGAGCTGAGTCTCTGCTGAAAATAAGGAGAATTCAGAACAAGTACGGCCACATACAGGAGATTATAATCCAGAATTTCCGCAAAAAACCAGGTATTGTCATGGCCGATTATCCAGAGCCGCCCCTGGCAGACATGATTAGAACTGTGGCGGCCACTAGGATTCTTTTCCCAGACTGCGGAGTCCAAGTACCGCCAAATCTTAATCCAGAGACTTCTCAGATATTCCTTCTGACTGGAACCGATGATTGGGGTGGTGTTTCGCCCATCACTCCCGACCACGTGAACCCCGAAGCTCCATGGCCAGAAGTAGCTGAACTAAAATATATCACTAAAAATTTAGGATTTGATTTAAAAGAAAGGCTACCGGTGTATGATAAGTTCCTGTCTCCTGACTATTTGAGTGATAAAGTGTTGGAAAAAATTGATAGGTAATTTATCTATGTTAAGAATCTTCAAATGTGACTTTAAATTGGGCTCCAGGGCTTTTTTTAATATCTAATTCTCCCCTAAGTTGTAAAGTAAGGGTTTGTACGATTTTAAGACCTAATGAATCTGTTTCTGAAATGTCGAAGTCATCTGGAAGACCTATCCCATCATCAGACACCGTTAGAATATTTTCATTGTCTTGAGATTCAAGTTGGATGAAAACTTTACCCATTTCTCCATCTGGAAAAGCATGTTTTAGGCAGTTAGAAACCAGTTCATTGACAATAAGCCCCAGAGGAATTGAATTATCTAAGGTTAAGAAAATTTCATCTACCATGATTTCAAATTTCACCTCGTCCGATTTAACTTTATAAAACTCCAGGAGTTGATGGACCAAGTTTTGAATGTATCCTCCAAAGCTTATTCGAGTCATGTCTGGAGATTGATAAAGCTTTTCGTGAATAAGTGACATGGCACGAACTCTGTTTTTACTTTCCTGGAACATTTTAAGGGTGTTTTGATCCTGAACATATTCTGATTGAAGACTCATTAAACTGGATATTATCTGCAGATTGTTTTTTACGCGATGATGGATTTCCATTAATAGGACTTCTTTTTCCTTTAATGAAGCTTTAATTTGTTTTTCAGCCTCAACCATAGCAGTTATATCGGCAGATGCGGACATTATACCGTCGATTTGGCCTTGAGAATCGTAAAGAGGTGCAGCTCCCATGAGAATATCTATCATCGAACCGTCCTTACGTATTCGTTTCAATTCTATTTCGTTTATGGACTCACCAGAAATAACCCTTTTTCTGATTTGTTCATTTAAGTCCATTTCATCAGAAGGCACCGAGGGAAGTGATTTTCCCAGGACTTCTTGACTTTGCCATCCGTATATTCTCTCTGCAGCTGGGTTCCAAACTGATTTTACTTTTCCCTCGTGATTTAAGTCAATTATAGCAAAGGGAGAAGAATTAATTATAGTCTCCAAATAGTTATTGAGGTCGGCTAATTCTTCTTTACTTTTTATAATTTCTTTTTCAGCACTTTTACGTTCAGTTATATCTCTTCCAATAACTTGGACTCCAAAAATTTCTCCTTCCTTTTTAAGGGGCACTAAATGAATGTCTAAGAAACTGGTCTTTCCATTTTTTTTAACCTGGATTTCAAAGGGTTTAACCTTTTTTAAGTTGAAAATATTATTAAAAAATTCTTTATAATATTTATTTTCAATTTTAATATTGTTTGTTACGTCGTTGAAGGATTTTCCTATCAATTCATCTCGATGAAACTCTAAAAATTTCTCTGCAACCCTATTTATTTCCCTAATTACTCCATCAGAGTCCAAAAGCATGATGTAATCTGGAGAAAACTCAAAAAGAGATCGGTACTTTTCTTCGGATTTTTTTAGTGCTTCCTCATATTTTTGCTTCTCTTCTCTCTTTTTAGCATCACTTAAAGCCCTATTAACCGCATGAGGAAGTTTTGATAAATTATTTTTTATAACATAATCCGTGGCCCCTTCTTTGAGCATTTCAATTGCGAATTCTTCACCAATTTTTCCACTGACAAAAATGAAAGGAGTGTGAGGAGAGTGTTCGTTGGCAAGATAAAGGGCCGTTACACCATCAAATTGGGGCAGAGAATGATCGGCCAAAATAACATCTGGTTGAAATTCTTTTAAGCCAGTTAAGTATTCATGTTCCTTTTCCACTCTTATTGATTCAAAATCGAGCCCGGCACGTTTTAGTTCAACTTCAACTAATTCTGCGTCCAGTGGCACATCTTCCAAAATCAAAAGTTTAATTTTGTCCCCCATATTTAGCCTCAAAAATTATTAATTCATTGGTATATTAATAGTACCATTACTACTATCTTTAATTACTTGCTCTCACACCTATCTAAATATTTAATCCCTTTAAATTTTCCTTTAAATTATTTTAAGAATCTAAAGGAATTTTAATCTCAAATTTAGTTCCCCTATCGCCATTAATCTTTACACTACCACTTACCTGGTCAATAAAAGTTCTTACTAATTGTATTCCCAGTGATTCCGCATTTTGGAAGTCGAAACTACTTGGTAAGCCCACTCCATCATCAGATACTGTAATTTCTAGTTCTTCAGAATCTTTTAGTACTTCCACAGTAATATTACCTTCTTTACCAGGGAAAGCATGTTTCAAAGAATTTGATATGAGCTCATTTACAATTAATCCACACATCACCGTGCTATCCATATCTAAATAGACATTTTGAGATTTAACTTCTATTTTTATTCCTTTAGACGTAGAAGACCGTGTTAACTCTGTGGTTAGACTTTGAAGATATTCTTGGAAATTCACATTTTCCAAATCAGGGGATTGATACAATTTTTCATGAACCAGGGCAATGGCTTTCATGTTGTTTCGGTTTTCCTGGAGCTGTTTAACCATTTGATCCATCATATACTCAGACTGAAGGCTACTAAGGCTTGATATCATGTTTATATTACTTTTAAAGCGACTGTAGAGGTTTTTAAGAACGTCCTCTCTTTTATCTAATGATTCTCGACTTTCTAATTCTTTTTCTTTTAGTTGCTGTATCTCAAACTCAAAAGATTCCTTTAAATCAATTAAATCTTTTTCTTTATTTTTTATTTGATTTTCAAAGGCAGTTTTATTAGTTTCAAGCTCTTTAGATATTTTTTCAAGTTCTATCTGAACTTTTTCAGATTTTCCTTGAATTTTTTCCTCGGCCTGCAAGCGGGCTGATAATTCTGCTTCAAGATTTTCTTTTGATGTTAAAAATTCACTGTTTAAAGATTTTAATTCATCTTCAAGTTTTAACTTTGCATCAATTAACTCACCTTCACGCTGTTTGTGAGCTTTAATGTTCTCTTCTAAAGATTTTTTTGTTTTAGACAGTTCAGCTGAAACTTTTTGTAGTTCATTATCCCATTGGTCCTGGGATTTAAGAAATTCTTCTTCTTTGATCTTTTGTTGTTCTATTTCTGCTTCCAATGAATCTTGAATTGCAGTGAATTCTGAACTCTTTTTTTCCATATCCATATCCAAGTTTCTAATCTTTTTCTCGAGTTCTTCTTCTTTCTCTTTGTGAGAAGTTATTTCACGACCAACTGCTTGAAATTCTAAGATAGAACCATCAACATCAAATAAAGCATTAGTAATCCATTGCCACCACCTTAACTCCCCGTCCGGCATTTCAATGGGGCCTTCAAATATTTTAATTGGGTTTTGAGTGGTGATAGATCCTAAAAGATCCATCATCTTCTCCTGTTCTGTAAGAGTCATGGAAAACACAACACTTTCAGGGTGAGGACTTCCAAAATATTGTTGATAAGACTGATTAGAAAAAGTCAATTTTCCTTCCGGAGTAAACCGGCAGAGAATATCACTTTGTTTTTCAATTACCGACCGGTAAAGACTTTCTGAATCTTTTAATTTATTTTCTTTTATTTTTAATTCAGTTATATCGTTTAAAATCAGATTTAGGCCGTTAGAATAAGGGTAAACATTAATTTCGGTGAATATTTGCTTCCCATTTTTTTCGTGCTTTTTAATTAAAGTTTGAGGAGATAAAGATGAAAGAGCATCTTTTAAAATCTTATCTAAGTCTTGACCAGCCAGAGATGGATATATTACATCAATTTTTTTACCTTTAGATTGGTTTTCTGACAAATCTGTAAATTCCAGGGCGGCATGGTTGAGAAATGTAGAATTTAAATCCAAATCCAACAATAATAGACAACTATCAACACTTTCTATAACTTCTAGATAGTTATCATGACTATTTTGGAGAGTTTCTTCTTTGGTCCGGTGCTTGGTAATGTCTTGAAACTGTACCAAGTAATTGTTTCTCTTTTCATCAAACTCAAGTGGACTTATAAGTATTTCCAAATAAACCAACCCCAAATCAGTTGGTTTGTAGATTTTTTGGGGTTTTTTATCTTCAAAACTAAATTCAACTTCATATTTAATGTTTTTACCAGATGTTAGGTTTTTTTGTTCTGTTTCACTCAATTTGAGGTTTGAAAATAGTTCAGAGTCTTTTAATTCATCCAGAGACTTTGCTCCCAGTAACTCCAGACCCGCTGGATTAACATCTACTAATTTCCATTTAGAACTGTAAATGGCCATAGCAAGAGGAGACTGGTTATAAACACCTCTAAAATATTTTTCTCGCTCGAATAATGCTTCTTCTTTTTTCAATTCCTTACTAACATCTTCGAAAATAAGATTTACTCCCACCAGTTCTCCTTCATCATTTTTGATAGGTGTAAGATTGTATTGAATATGAATCTCCTGATTATCCTGCTTTTTTAGTGTGGTTTTGTTGGTTAATTCTGTGCTGTTATCATCAACAATACTTTGAAGATAGTCCTCGGATTTTTCAGCAGTTTTAAGCTGAGTTATAGGAAATATCTCTGATAATTGCCGCTTTAAACCCTGATCAACACTGAAATTAGTTAATTTAGCAGCCAATTCATTCATGAAACGGACCATTCCATTACTACCAGCTACAATAACTCCTGTGTTTTTCAATTTTCGGTCTAACCACTCTCCACTTTCAATCAACATTTTTTCTATTTTATGTTGATAGAGGGCTTCCTCTATTTTGAGGTGAAGTTCATTCTCTTCGAATGGTTTGAGAAGATAAGCCTCCGGTTTGGTTTCTTTAGCTCGATCACGGGTCTTTTCATCCCCGTAAGCTGTTAGGTAAATTATCGGAATATCAAAACGATTTTTTATCTCCCTGGCAGCGTCGATTCCATCGCCTTCCCCCTTTAAAACGATGTCCATTAACACCAGATCCGGTTTAATCTTTTCAGCCTTTTGAACTGCTTCTTTACTGGAAAAAGCAAAAGTAGGAACTTCATAACCCCAATATTTCAATTTTCTCTGGAGTTCCATTGCAGTTAAACCTTCATCCTCAACTACCAGGATCTTAGTTGCAGACATTACTTAATCCCCCACTAACAATTTTGTTTATATATGACAATATTATTGGTATATTATTAATAAGTTATATAATTGTTTAGTTATTACTAACTAATGATTAAATTATTATTACACTTATTTTTAAAACACATCCATTATTCTACTTGAAATAAAATTAACCCCCCATAAATGGTTTGAAAATTTAAAAAAGCTTTAAAAAATGGTTATCAAAATTTTTCACGGTGCACAAAATCAACCATATCCTCCCTGGGTGGAGGGTATGGTTTTTCATCAGGATAACCCAAAGGGAAGAGTGCAACTGGCCGGAATGCAGGTGGTATGTTGATAACTTCGCAGACTAATTCTTCATCAAATGCTCCCACCCAGCAGGCTCCCAACCCCAGTGCATGAGCAGCTAGCAACATATTTTCACCGGCACAAGCCGCATCCTGTATGCAATATAGTTCACTTCCTCGTTTATCATAAATAGAGCTACATACATGTTTATTAGCACAAATTATCAGCACAATAGGTGCTTGTGAAACAAAATCCCGCAGATAAGCAGCAGCAGCTAATTTTTCTTTAGTATCTGGTTCTTTAACCACCACTACTTCCCAACTCTGTAGATTTCCAGCCGAAGGTGCCCATATACCTGCTTCAATAATCTTATTTAATTTTTCATCATCGACTGGATCTTTTTTAAACTTTCTTATACTCCTTCTTCCCTTAATAACCTCAAAAACATCCATTTTACCACCTAATTACCTATTCTGGCATCAATCACCACATGATAAACCCCGGGAGAAAATTTCTTTATGGCTTTTTGATTCAATATCTCCACCTTATGACCATTAGCAGCAGATTTAATTCTCTCTACCGGACGAGTGAACATTAATTTTTCAGGAACAGCTTCGTGGTAGTGTATCACACCTCCATCCCTAAGAATTTCCAGGGCCACATCCAGGTATTCATGAGTATTTCCAATATATCCCATTAAAACTCTATCCACGTTTTTCGGGGGCGAAAAATCCAGACAGTTGCCTAAAATGGGTTCAATTATGTTTTCTACCCTGTTAAGAGCAATATTTTCCTTGAGATAATAGTATGATGTGGGGTTTATTTCTACAGAGTAGATTTTTTCCACTGGGGAATGAATAGCCAGGGGTATGGAAAAATATCCTATTCCTGCAAACATATCCACTATTGTCTCTTTATCTTTAGCAATTTCGGCCATTCTCATCCTTTCCGCACTGTTTCCCTTGGACCACATTACCTCCGAGACGTCAATTTTAAAAAGACACTTATTTTCTTTATGAATAGTTTCGGTACCTTCTCCCCAAATCATTTGAACATTAGGTTTTCTTTGTAAACCTTCAATGGATCCCAATTTAACAATTTTATTTACTCCGTAGATTTTAAGGAGTTCTTGAGGATTTTCTACATCTTTTTTTAAGAGAAGTATGTCACCGATGACCTTACCTTTCATTGAATAATATTTTTAATCTGGCGATGTTAAACCTTTTCTAATAGAGCAAGTCTTCTTTTATTTTCAATACCAAGTCAAAAAAAATATACCCTTCACCACTTAATATTCACATATCTTAAGTGAATTTAGGAGAGATGTAAGATGGGTAAAGTAAACCGAGAAGAGATCCTAAATATCCTGAACGGATATAACCAGGACGACGTGACCATAGCTACCCTGGGAAGCCACACTTCCCTACACATACTAAAAGGAGCCAAAGAAGAGGGATTTAAGACTGCCGTGGTATGTGAAAAAGGCCGAGAAGTGCCTTACAAACGTTTTAAAGTTGCTGATGAGTTTATCATGGTAGATAAATTCAGTGACATTGTTAATGAAAAAGTGCAAGAGCAGTTAAGAGACATGAACAGTGTTGTAGTCCCCCATGGTTCGTTTGTAGCTTATGCTGGTCTGGATCGCATTGAAAACGATTTTAACGTTCCTATGTTCGGTAACCGAGACATTTTAAGATGGGAGTCTGAAAGAGACTTGGAACGAAAGTTAATGACAGAATCTGGCATCAGAATACCAAATAAATACAATGACGCTTCTGAAATTGACCGCACAGTAATGGTAAAATTCCCCGGAGCCCGCGGAGGAAGAGGATACTTTGTTGCATCTTCTCCAGATGAATATCAGGAAAAAATCGACTCCATGATTAAAAGAGATTGGATAGGAGACGAAGATGTGGATCAAGCCCATATAGAAGAGTACGTATCTGGCTGTAATTACTGTGTGCACTTCTTCTACTCCGCCTTAAAAGACGAGGTGGAAGTTATGGGAATGGACAGCCGTTACGAGTCCAACATAGATGGATTGGTGCGAATACCTGCTAAAGACCAGTTAGACGTTGGTATGGACCCTTCTTATGTTATAACTGGTAATCACCCTGTAGTAATGAGAGAATCCCTCCTTCCCCAAGTATTTGATATTGGAGATGACTTGGTAGAAGCAGCTAAGGATCTGGTACCACCAGGTATGAACGGTCCTTTTTGTCTGCAGACCCTGGTCAACGATGACTTAGAAGTAATTGTGTTTGAAATGAGCGCCCGCATCGATGGTGGAACCAATACTTTCATGCACACTTCAGCCTACAGTTACCTCCTGTTCGGGGAATTCATGAGTATGGGACGAAGAATATCCCGTGAAATAAAAACTGGAATTGGTGAAAATAAATTAGATGTTATAATCACCTAATATTCCCCCTTTTTTTATTTTATTCAAAATAGGGCGGATATACTTACTTGGCATTAAATTATTACTCCCATTAATCAGTTCTAGAATTATTTCATATAGGGGTTAATTCTAAAAAAGAAGGTCTTAAAAGGCCTTTAAATGGATGGGGTTAACTAGTAATATTTATATACCATGAATTTTAAAGTAGCCATCAGAAACTTATTTTTTAACTTAGTATTTATTTTATAGAGGTGTATCTATGAATGATGAAAATCGACTTAAAGGCACTACAACTGTTGGTTTGACCTGTAAAGATGGTGTTGTATTTGCCACTGAAAGAAGGGCCAGTATGGGGAATTTGATAGCCCATAAAATAGCCGACAAAATATTCAAACTTGACCATCATATTGGAGCCACCATTGCCGGATCAGTTTCCGATGCACAAAGTCTCATGAAGTACATCAGTGCCGAAGTAGCCCTTTACAGGCTAAGGACCGGTAAAAAAATGAGCGTAGAGGCCGCAGCAACACTCACATCCAATATATTACATTCATCCAGATTTTATCCTTTCTTTGTCCAAACCCTCCTAGGAGGAGTGGATGATAAAGGGCCTGCCGTATACTCATTAGATCCTACCGGAGGAGTAGTCAAAGATATGATGATATCCACTGGCTCAGGTTCTCCATTTGCATACGGTGTTTTGGAAGATCGTTACACTGAAGATCTTTACGTAGACGAAGGGATTGATGTTGCCATTCGGGCCATAAAGTCCGCCATGGAACGAGATACCTACTCTGGTAACGGCGTTGTGGTAGCAACTATAACTGCTGAAGAAGGCTTCAAAAAGCTTAGTGAGGAAGAAGTAGAAAAGAAGATTAAAGAAATCAGCTAATTCTACTTTTATTATATTTTTTCCCAAGGACCTGTTAATGGTTCAGATACTGTTTCTATTTGTTCTAGAAGTGATGATATGGGTTCAGAGATTCAAGAAATCAAAAATACCATAGTACAAAGATTGCCCAAGAGAGTGCAAGTAGCCAAGGTGGAGTTTGAAGGTCCGGAGGTGGTGATATACACCAAAAACCCGGAGATCATCACCGAAAATGGAGATCTGATCCGGGACCTGGCCAAAGACCTTCGCAAGAGGATCATTATCCGCTCCGACAAGTCGGTGCTAACGGATTCTGAAGGTTCTATTAACCGTATTCATGAGATCGTTCCCAAAGAGGCTAAGATAACCAACATCTCCTTTGACGAAGTTACCTGCGAGGTAATAATTGAAGCCCGAAAACCAGGATTGGTAATAGGGAAATATGGTGCAACATCAAGAGAAATTGTTAAACAAATTGGTTGGGCTCCTAAAATTCTTAGAACACCACCTATATCCTCAGAAGTTATTCAAAGGATAAGGAGAACTCTCAGACAGAATAGTAAAGAACGTAAAAAGATTTTACAGGAGCTAGGTAATCGTATCCACCGACCAGTGAGCATGGAAAATGAATGGGCCCGTATAACTGCTCTGGGCGGTTTCAGAGAAGTGGGGCGTTCCTCATTATTTTTACAAACCAGCAACAGCAAAATATTGCTGGATTGCGGTGTTAACGTTGCAGGATCCGACGATAAAAGTTCTTATCCTTATTTAAACGTTCCAGAGTTCGTTTTAGATGATCTGGATGCAGTTATCATCTCCCACGCTCACTTGGACCACTCCGGATTTTTACCTTATCTTTATCATTATGGTTACGATGGTCCTGTGTACTGCACCACTCCCACCCGGGACTTAATGACCCTGTTACAGCTAGATCATATTGATATAGCTCATCGGGAAGACAGCCCCCTCCCTTTCAATGTTAAACACGTTAAAAAGTGCATCAAACACACCATCACCCTGGATTATGGGGAAGTTACTGACATAGCCCCTGACATCCGTCTTACCTTACACAACGCTGGACACATTCTTGGTTCGGCCATAACTCACATGCATATCGGTGACGGTCAACACAACTTCGTTTACACAGGAGATTTCAAATTTGAGAGGAGTAGATTGCTGGAACCAGCAGTTTCCAAGTTCCCCAGAATAGAGTCATTGGTAATGGAGAGCACCTACGGGGGTCACGAAGATGTGCAGCCCACCCGGAACGATGCTGAGAAGGAACTCATAAAAACCATTTATCACACCCTGGAACGGGGCGGTAAAGTTTTAATCCCAGTATTTGCAGTGGGACGTGCCCAAGAACTAATGATTGTCCTGGACGAGTACATACGTCACGGTATAATTGACGAAGTACCTATCTACATCGACGGCATGATCTGGGAGGCCACTGCCATTCACACCGCCCGTCCAGAGTATCTTAGTAAAGATCTTCGGGACCAAATATTCCATATGGGTCGTAACCCATTCATCTCCGACGTTTTCCACAAAGTAAATGGTATGGAAGAACGGCGGGACATTGTAGAGGGAGATCCTGCTATAATATTATCCACATCAGGTATGTTAACTGGAGGAAACTCAGTGGAATACTTCAAGTGGCTCTGCGGGGATCAGCGAAACAGTTTAGTCTTTGTAGGATACCAGGCCGAAGGTTCTCTGGGAAGAAGACTTCAAAAGGGATGGAAAGAAATACCTCTCAAGGAAGAGGGTAAAACAAACGTTTACAACGTTATGATGCAGATAAAAACCATTGAAGGTTTCAGTGGACACTCCGACCGAAAGCAACTCATGGACTACATCCGTCGCATTTCGCCCAAGCCAGAAAAAATACTCATCTGTCACGGGGACAACTACAAAACCCTGGATTTAGCTTCTAGTATTTACAGAAGCTATAAAATAGAAACCAAGACACCTATGAACTTAGAAACCGTGCGAATACAGTGAAGGGTTTTAAATAGAATTAGATTTGAAGGAGGTAAGGAAAGTTAAGACCTCCCTCACCTAATTTAGAATGTAAATTTATTAGGTTTAATTTCGAATTGAGGATGTTCATTTTAATCTAATAATAATCAGGTGATTTTAAATGGTAACCTATTCTGAATCAGGAGTGGATATTGACTTAGAAGAAGTCACAGTGGCAGCTATGGTTTCCGAACTCAAATCCACTCTTAAACTCCAAGACGTTATCACCGAGACCGGACATTTCGCTGCTCTTTTAAAGCTGGGGGACAAAGCCCTGGCCATGAGTACCGACGGAGTGGGAAGTAAAATACTGGTAGCGGAGCTTATGGACAAATATGACACAGTAGGTATTGACTGCGTGGCCATGGTGGTCAATGACATACTCTGCGTAGGTGCCGAACCACTGGCCATGGTAGACTATTTGGCTGTGGAGAAACCAGACCCAGAAATTGCAGCCCAACTAGGAAAAGGGTTAGCAGAAGGTGCTACACAGGCAAATACCGCCATGATCGGGGGTGAAACTGCATCTTTACCCAGAATAGTGCACAATCTTGATCTGGCCGGGACTGGAATAGGTTTAGTAGATGTGAACCGGATTATTACTGGCGAATCCATCAAAGAAGGCCATGTTGTAATTGGGATTGAAAGTAGTGGCATTCACAGCAATGGATTAAGTCTGGCTCGAAAAGTTTTCTTTGAAGAAGCCGGACTTAAAGTGGAAGATCCCCTTCCTACTGATCCTGATACCACTGTTGGTGAAGCTCTTTTAGAACCTACCCGTATATATGTGAAGCCCATTGTAGAACTTTTAAAAGAAGTAAAAGTTCATGGCCTGGCCCATATTACCGGTGGGGGATTCAACAACCTAAAAAGACTTAAAAAAGGATTAAGTTACCATTTAGATAATTTACCAGAACCACCATCAATTTTCCAATCAATGTATTCTCAAGGAGTTCCCTTAGAAGAAATGTATCGCGTCTTCAATATGGGTGTAGGATTTGCAGTGATGGTGGCACTGCAGGATGCTCCTAAAGCACTTCAGATTATAAACAAGTATCATCCCGCTCAGAAGATAGGGAAAGTTTTGGAAGATGGTCAAGGACAAATTAAACTCAAAACTATGGAAAGAACATGGATAAAACTCTAAAGAGGCATTAGCATGAATATTACCGTGGAACAGGAAAAAACCCTGATTATTGAAATCCTGACTAAACTAAAAGTACCAAAGGAAAATGCCACTATTGTGGCCGATGTTACAGTAGACGCAGATCTAAAAGGTTTTTCTTCTCACGGAATAGGTAGATTCCCCCAATACATTAAAGGACTTAAAGTTGGGACTATCAACCCCCAGGCCGAGATAACTGTTGAAAAAGAAAGCCCAGCCACCGCTCTTTTAAACGGGAACCACGGTTTTGGACATGTGGTGACTTATAAAGGAATGGAAATGGCCATAGAAAAAGCCAAAGAGACAGGTATTGGGTTAATAGGAATTCACGACTCCAATCATTTTGGAGTTGCAGGTTACTACTCTGACATGGCCATGATGCAGGACCTTATCGGGCTGGTGATCGCCAACACCGAACCCGCAGTAGCACCCATAGGTGGAAAAGAACCAATATTAGGTACAAACCCATTAGCCATTGGTATACCATCCAACGGACATTATGTATCCGTTGATATGGCCACTTCTGCTTCTGCACGTGGAAAACTCCTGGAAGCCAAAAGACGAGGCGAGGAGATACCAGAAAACGTAGCCCTGGATGCTGACGGGAACCCTACCATCGACCCCTGTGCTGCCCTTAAAGGATCCATACTTCCATTCGGAGCCCATAAAGGATACGCTTTAGCATTCATGATTGAAATAATGGCCGGACCCCTGGTGGGGGCAGCTTACGGTAAATCTGTTACTGGAACTGCCAACCCTGAAGTTAACTGTACCAAAGGTGACCTTTTAGCCGCCATAGACCCCTCCAAATTCGTTGACCTCGACCAATTCAAGGAAGAGGTAGATGACTTCATAGCTGAAGTTAAATCCACACCAAACGTCTTTATACCCGGTGACATGGAAGTAAGAAATGTTAAAAGGTTCAAAAAAGAAGGTATCCCACTGGACGAAACTCTGGAATCCCAGTTAAAGAACATATGTCAAGAAATGGAAGTTAAATGGGAAGATTATTGTGGGAATTAAATAAAAGATTATTGTGGAGTTAAATAGAAGATTGTAGGAGTTAAATAGAAGATTGTGGAAATTTAATTAAAATAACTTCATATTTTATTAGGGAATTGGTTATTAGGGAATAATTGGTACTGATGACATGGATAGCAGCCAAACAGTTTACCAGGCCTTAAAAGAATCGGGTATTGATTTTGTAGTTAGTTTACCCTGTGTTAACCTGGGTAAACTGATGGAGTTGGTGGAGTGCGACCCTGAAATTAAGCACGTGCCTGTAACCCGGGAAGAAGAGGGTTTTGGGATCTGTGCTGGTGCTTTTTTAGGAGGAAAGAAACCAGCCATCCTAATGCAGAATTCGGGCCTGGGAAACTCAGTTAATGTCTTGGCATCCCTCTATCAACTATATCAGATGCCCATACTCATGATTATGAGCCATCGGGGAACCAAAGGCGAATTTATGCCAGCACAAGTCCCCATGGGACAGGCCACTCCCCGAGTACTGGATGCACTGAATATGCCTTACTTTAATCCTAAAACTCCCCAAGAAGCTTTAAAAGTAATTCCAGAAGCCTGGAACCTGGCAATGATTCAAAAAATTCCAGTAGGGATACTCTTGGAAATAACTTTCTGGTAAATTTAGTGGTGTATGAAATGGAGAGAATTAAAGCCCTGGAAAAAATTGCAGGACAACTCACCGACGAATTGGTAGTCTGCAATATAGGATTCCCTTCCCGAGAGCTTTATCACGTTAAAGATGTTCCCAACCATTTTTACATGTTAGGATCAATGGGAATGGCCTCTTCCATTGGTCTGGGATTAGCCCTGGCCCAAAAAAGAAAAGTAGTTGTTTTTGATGGAGATGGATCACTACTGATGAATCTAGGTAGTTTAGTTACTATCTACAGCCAGTCCCCTGATAATTTAGTGCTGGTAATTATTGACAACGAATGCTACGGCTCCACTGGTTCCCAATGCACCTACACATCCACGGTAGATCTTAAAAAAGTGGCAGAGGGATTGGGATTCAAGGAAACCTTCTTTTTTTCCGAAAATATTGATTTTAAGGATGTTTTTAAAGCCAAAGGTCCTGTTTTTGTACATTTAAAAGTGAAAGCTGGTAATGCGGATGTGCCTGTGATTCCTATGGATGCATTGGAGATTAAAGAAAGATTTATCAAAGAAGTGCTGGGAAAATAATTTTTTTATCAATTTTTAAATCTCTTTTCCTATTGAAAATGCCTTACCCAAATAGTTTCCAACCCCATAATAGGACATGCTATCTGTGCTGTAAATAAGTGGCTTAATTTCTTCGATAAGAGGTTTATCATCATCAAGTAAGGATTCATTCACTTTTATGTCCATTATTTCTCCGATAAACTGAGTATGTAATCCTATTTCTACTTTTTGGAGCAATTTACACTCCAAAACGAAGGGGAATTCATCCACGTATGGTGCATCTACCACTTCACTTTTTATAGCGGTGAGTCCAGTATTATTGAATTTATTCACATCTTTTCCAGACGCAATTCCAAAATAATCAGCTTCTTTTACGTATTCTTCCGATGGAATGCTTATAGTAAAGGCCTGGTGATGCAGAATATTTTGATAAGTATAAGTAGCTTCCCTCAAAGAAACAGCCACGCATGGTGGGACAGAACAGCAGATTCCACCCCATGCCGCCGTCATGACATTTGGTCTTCCCTCTTTATCATAGCTACCCACCACAAAAACAGGGGTAGGATGTACTATGGTCTTGGCTCCAATGGATTTTTTCATGGTTTTACTCCTTAAAATCAATTAATATTAATTATAATTTTTATCCAAAATTATATTTTTCACCAATGCTCATAACGCACCAGTTCATCCAAATTCTTTCTGACCTTAGTAGTAGGTTTATCAGCGGGATAACCCAGAGGAGTGAATAATATTGGTTCTACGTCTTCTGGAATTTCAAGTACTTCTCTAGCGGCCTCTAAATCAAAGGCAGCTATCCAGCAGGTCCCCAGGCCCAGTTCTGTGGCAGCGAGTATGAGGTGGTCCATGGCAATGGTGGTGTCTACATCCACATAGTTTCTGCCATCTCTACGGGTCCATGATTTGGAGGTAATGGTACAGGCACATATAACTAATGGGGCTTCGGAAAACCAGTCGGCATGGTAAATACGTTTTAATTCCTGTTTTTTACCTTCTGTTTTCATTACAATTAAATTGAAGGGCTGTTTATTGACTGCAGTGGGAGCTAAACACGCTGCTTCCAGTACTGTTTTAACTTTTTCTTCTTCCACTGGTTTTGATTGATAACTACGTACACTGTATCTTTTTTTAATTAGGTCCATAAACTTCATTTTATCACTTCATTTTTTTAATTTATCATAATTTGGCCAGTTGCAACCAGAAAACCTTCTGCATTCCCGGGATGATGTAAAAAAGGGGTACTGCAACACAGATCACCAGGCTGACAGTAGGACTTATGAAAGCTACTAAAATAGCCAGAAAATATCCTACTGGAGCTACCAGACAACGCAACTTAGCATATTTAATTATATATGGATGTAAATCCCCATCAACTAACTGATAATCTTTAGTGGCATGTATCCAGTGCCAATACAGGGCCAGTCCAATAGTTATGAGATTAGAGGCATATATGACTATGGACAGTACGGAATGCGGATTTCCACTTAGTAAAGCTGTTGAGAATGGTATTAAAGTAACCAATGCCAGGAATAGGAAACTGATCCAGTGAGATTCATGATCAACTTTGTTTATGTAGCGAAACTGGGCAGTATAGCCTAAAAAGTAGATACCCAACAAGGCAAAGCTGATGGCATAACTTAACAGGTTAGGCCAGAGGGCTAATAAGGCAGCTGGCAGCTCAGCTGTAGCTACCATGGGAGCTCGGATATCCAAAACCAAAAGAGTCATTACAATGGCAAATACACCTATACTAAGGGTCTCTAAATTAGTAGTTTCCACATCACGAGTTGGATCTTTCATTTATTCTCAACTTTAAATATTTTTGAGTATTTCCTGGAACCTGTCAAGTTCAGCTTCGCGTTCTTTTAGAGACATATCACCCGGCCCAAAAATACCGAAGTAGGGTAGGGCTTCCATACCTACAAATTCAAACATCACATGATGGAAATAGTTTAAAAGCTGTTCTATTTCACCATGGGGGCCTTCCACTGTATATAGTACACGAGGAGCACCAGTAGTAAATGAAAACATGGCTTTTTTCCCTTTTAAAGGTCCGTTATCATATAACTGCATATCAGCCAGGTTGAAAGCAAATCCATTATAAAACACGCGATCAAACCATCCTTTTAAGATTGCTGGGAAATTACTCCACCAGATGGGAAACTGGAAAATCAGAACATCGGCCCAGAGGACTTTATCCATCTGTTGTTTAATTTCTTGAGGAATAACATCCTTTTCTATGGAATTGAGTTGTTCCATGATGGGATTAAATAGTTCCCTATTCATTCTCTCGGGAAAATCTGTTTCATCAAGTACGGCCTTAAATTTCAGGGCGTACAGGTCTGATACCTGGACCTGGTGTCCTTCTTTTTTTAAAGTGTCTACAGCTAATTCTTTCAATGTCCCATTCAGCGATTCTGGCTCGGGATGTGCGTATACGATCAATACATTCATTTTCTTACCTCCCCTTCCTAAAGATATGTCTTTTTGCCTACTAATTTCCTATCATCCCAATAATTACGTTATGACCTACAGTCTTAGTCACCGGATTTAATTTTATTTCCTCTACAGTTTGACCATCAATCCCTAAATTCTCGTCAGACCATTCTCTAATAACCACTATTAAATATTGTTTAGGTATGCCGGTTATCTCAACTGCAACTTTAGTAAATTTCTTTATCAGATCTTTTTTCTGTTGTTTGGAAAGTTTTCCTACCTCCATGGTTATTACTGGCATTTTAATTCCCCTAAAACTATTTCCAAGTGATATTCGGCTTATTTCTCTCTGGAATTCCGTGATACTTGTACTTGGGATATCCAACCATGAAGGGATATATTATGTTATTTTCATCTGGTATTCCCAGCATGCTCTTTAAAGGAGGATATTGACTATAGGCAATGTTTAAAAGACCGGCCCAACAGCCACCCATGCCAAAAGAAGGGAGAGCTAGATCCAGATGAGTTAAAGCTATCATGCCATCACCAGCAGCCATCATATTTTCTTTTGGTGCATGCGCTACTACTAAACAGGGAGAATTTCTCAGGATAGGATCCATTCCATTATCCCAGGCTTCTACCATGGAAGAAAATGGTATCATTTCATTAAGGGGAGAATCTTGTTTTGATATTTCTCTCATCCATTCTATGGTCCTGCCTGCAATTTCCCTGATTTTATCCCGGTCCGTGAAAACTATCCACTGTACAGGCTGACCATTACCAGCAGACGGTGCATATCTAACCAGATCAAAGAGTTTTTCCAGTACTTCTTTTTCCACTACTTGGTCATTATAATGACGAATGGACCTTCTAAATTTCATGTACAATTCCATTTGTTCAGGCGAAATATCGATTTCTTCCCAGGAAATTTTATCTTTGTCAGTTGAAACGGCTTTAATTCCGTCAGTTGCAAAATTAAGAGAATCTATGGCTCCTTCTGGACAAATCACCTCACAATGGCCACACTGATTGCAAAAAATTTCTGATTCTTTTGGAACTTCAGGATAATCCTTCATTTCAATTAGTCCCATTGGACAATCTACTGCACAGGTACCACATTTTAGACATATTTTCGTGTTAAGCTTTCTGTTTAGCATATTTACCTCTCAAAGCGCATATGGTCATTTTGGTGGTTTCAGATAATTTCCTTAACTCACCCATTTAATTGTATGTACAAACAATAATATATAAAGTTTACCAATATAATTGTAATTGTAAAAATCTTATAAAATGTGAAAAACATAATCTATTTTTGAGGTGCACTCTAAAAATGACCAAAAATAACCCTGGACAGTGCAACGTAATGTGCAACTGCTTGTACTTTACCAGTAATAAACTTAACCGAATAATTACTAAGATCGCAGAGGAGGAATTCCTTAAAACTGGATTATCTCCTTCTCACGCACTTACACTTATGAACATTAACAGCCAGCCGGGCCTTTCCCAGAAAGAACTGAGTAAACAGATGAAAATCAAACCATCCACCACCACCCGTTTCATAGACAAATTGGAAGCCAAAGGATTAGTCGAAAGAAAAGCCAAGGGTAAAGTTTCTTATCTTCATCCCACTTCAAAAGGAGAGAAATTACAAAAAGAGATTGGTAAATGCTGGAAAAATCTTCACCTCCGGTATTCAAAGATATTGGGTGAAGAGGAAAGTAGAAAATTAACAGAAGAAATTGATCAGTGCGCAAATCTTTTGGAAAAACATATCCACGATTAATTACTCTTTTAACTAATCTCCGAAGGTCTTCTTAACTTCTTTTAACTAATCTCCGAAGGTCTTCTTAACTTCTTTTAACATCTCTATGATGGAAATCTTCTGAGGGCATATCTCCTGACATAGTCCACATTCCAAACAGTTAGAGGCGTGTTCAGTGTCTTTTAACATGAAATAGTACTGAGATTGGACATTAGATATATCATTTAACATGGTCGCCTGGTTAAGATAACTTAAACACTGCGGAATGTTAATACCCGACGGGCATGGCATACAATACCCACAAGCACTGCATTCAACCCGGATTTTATCATGATAAACCATTTTAACCTGATTAATGGCCTCGTTTTCTAGTGAGGATAATGAATCTGGCAAACCTTCATCAGCAGTCTTAAGGTTTTCTATTAGTTGTTCCATGGTATTCATGCCACTAAGGACCACATCAATCTCTGGAAGGTTCCACAGGAATCTTAAAGCCCATTCGGCTGGCGTTCTTTTAAAATCAGTCCATATCTTCGCAACTTCAGGAGGAACATGATTGGCCAGGACCCCGCCTTTTAAAGGTTCCATGATTATCGTTCCTATTTTCTTCTTTGCCGCGTACTCCAGGCCTTCTTTACCGACCTGAATATTTTCATCCAGATAATTGTACTGTAACTGACACACATCCCACCGGTAAGAATCTACCAATTCTTTAAAAAAATCAGTCTCGTCGTGTGTGGAAAAGCCAGTGTATTTAATTCTTCCATCAGCCACTGCCGAGTCTAAAAATTCCAGAACACCCAGATCTTCCAGGTAGAACCAGTTCTTTTCCTTAACAGAATGCAGAAGATAAAAATCTATTTGGTCCGTCTTTAAACGTTTAAGTTGTTCATTTAATAACCGTTCCATGTCTTCAGGTTCTTCCAAGAGCCAGGTGGGCAGTTTAGTGGCCAGATAAACGTCTTCACGTCGATTATTTTCTTGCAAGTATTCGCCCAGAAAAACCTCACTTTGACCTCCACCAGAGATATTGACACCATGATAAGGGTAAGCCGTATCCAGATAATTCACCCCTTCCTCTATAGCATATTCCAGAAGTGAAGAAGCTTTTTTATAATCTATTTTGTCATAACTGCCCTTGGTGGGTAGGCGCATGCAGCCAAATCCCAGTACGGAAACTTTTTCTCCGGTAGAACCTAAATCGCGGTAAAGCATGTTGATACCTTATCTAATTTTTTTAAAATTCATCAATAGAAGTGATGTTGAATATAAATTCTCACTTTTTTAAAAAAAATATCACTAACCCATCCTACTCTCAAATTCATCTAACAACTGGTCCAGTTCCACTCCACTGTACACCAGAAGTAACAAAGTGTGAAATATTAGATCAGCAGATTCGTGGATCAAATTATCCTCGTTTTTAGCAGCAATTATAACTTCAGCAGATTCTTCACCAATTTTCTCCAGTATCTTATCCACTGCTAACTTCTGATTGTCCTGCATAAGGCGGGAAGTATAGGAATCTATCGGATTATCACGACGATCCTCTAAAATCTGATAAATATCCCTGATAACCTTTTCTTTCATATTAATCACCCTTTCTACCCTTATTTTTTTCTTTGCGCAGACTGCTGGTTATGGCAATTAAGGGGTGCTGGGCATCATCAATGATTTCAATATCATCAAAAGAGTATATTCCATTTTTATCCGCAGTTTTCTCCATTCCCAATTTGAGATCGCGGTCCAGTTTGATAACATATGAATCAATGTCTTTATATCCTAATTTTAGGGCAGCAACAGTACGGTGGTGACCATCGACCAGTACAAATCTATTACCTGTTTCTACCACTATAGTGGGCTCGGCCAAACCTCTTTTAAGTTCGTAGGTCCTTCCTTGTAGCTCATCAGCATATATTTTGTCCTGAGTAGGGCGCAAATTGTCAATGGGCACGCTACTACGTACCAAT
>Ga0187786_10000065_pt1 | contig 33041 bp, 41 predicted proteins | sample 0815_BV2_10_20_M_FD_132449 | JGI IMG/M metagenome (GOLD analysis project Ga0187786, IMG submission 132449) | Tropical peat soil microbial communities from peatlands in Department of Meta, Colombia - 0815_BV2_10_20_MG | ecosystem: Environmental > Terrestrial > Soil > Wetlands > Peat | place...
GATCTGGTGGTCATAAATAAGATAGACATTGCAGATGCAGTAGGGGCCAGCGTTGAAAAGATGGTGGCGGATGTAAAAAAACTAAATCCAGATGTTCAAGTAATTTTAAGCAGTTTAAAATTGGGAAAAGGTTTGGACGAAATCATTGCTGCTATTGAGTCGTATATGAACCAGAATTAGGTAATAACATTCTGATATAAAAAAAATAAGAATAATAATATTGAAAAATAAGATTTGAAAACATTTTTAATAAGATTTCCAGTAGCTGGTGATGATTTGAAAGTCTGGATCGACATTGTAAATGCTCCACACGTGAGGTTCTTTAAGAGCGTTATAGAACGTTTGGAACAGGAAGGTGAAGAAGTTTTCATCACTGCACGAAAATTTGGGGATGTGCATCGGCTTTTGGATCTTTTTGGTATTGAATATACTCTGGTTGGCAAACACGGTGTTTCCCTTGAAGATAAACTTCTCAGGAGTACCAGCCGGGTTTATGAACTTTCCAAACTAATTGCCAAGGAAAAACCAGATGTAGCAGTTTCTAAACATTCTATTGAACTTCCTCGTATATCCTTTGGTTTAGGCATTCCCAGTGTTTATGTACTGGATAATGAACATGCCCTAGCTGCTAACAAACTCACTTTACCCCTCTGTAATCGAATTGTGGTTCCCAATGCAATAGATGTGTGGCGGGTATTGGAGTGTGGTGCTGATCCTAACAGCTTGGTGCGATTCAATGGTACTTGCGAACTTAACCACCTGCAAGGCTTTCAGCATAATTTGCAAATCTTCCAGGATCTTAATCTAGATCTTGATAAGGAAAAAACCATCTTAATGCGCCCAGAACCTGCATTAGCTTCTTATTTGGAGACAGACTGCCGTAAATCTGTGCTGTCTCCTGTAGTGGATGCTCTGGAAGACTATGCAAATATACTGGTCATACCTAGATTTAAGGAGCAAGAAGAAATTTTTGAAGATGATAAAGAAGTTACTATCCTTCATCCTCCAGTGGATACCTTCAGCTTGATGAAAGCATGCGATCTGGTGATTGGGGCGGGAGGAACTATGAACAGGGAGGCAGCTCTTCTGGGAACTCCAGTCATCTCCTGTTATCCTGGCAAATTATTGGCAGTGGATGGATATTATATCAAACAGGGACTCATGCATCGTTCAACCACTTTGGATGAAATTGTGGAAATGTCTCTGGAGCTTTTGATGAGTCATCGTAAATCAAAAAAGATTGAAAACGATAATTTATTCCAGTTAATTATCGATAGTATATACAAGTGTGCTTTGAGCAAATAAAAAAGCTACTATCTAAAAAAATCTACTTCTAAAATATAGAAATAATATAACAATATTTTAGAATCTTTCATGTTAAAATAGTTTTTATTTGAATCAAAAACAGTTATTAAAAGTGGACTGGCCGGGATTTGAACCCGGGGCCTCCGCCATGCCAAGGCGACACTCTACCGACTGAGCTACCAGCCCTTATAGCACATAGAACTTAGGGGTATTTAAACTTAATGTTAAATTAGCATTAACTTTAATTAAAAATTAATTAGATGATCCCAAGCATTTAAATAGATACTTTAATAGGTACTTTAAAATACTAGTTTTCAACTATATAAAAAAAACTAAAACTTAATCTTAAAAAGTTAAGGATTCATTATTATAATAATCTTAAATAATCCGGATTTTTTAAATATTTCTTACCAGAATAATATCTTACTCAAAGATTATGTATTACTCAAAGATTATGTACTCAAGATAAGATTAAACATTTTTAAAAAAATATTAATAATGAAATTATTAATGAAATTTACAATTTTTAAAGTATAATCTTAAACTAATTTGGAGAATATTATGCCTGCAATCGCTCAAAATCATCTTCAATATATTATTGAGGTAGCAATAATCTTACAGATTGGGATAATGTTTATTTTAAACCTGGCTCCTCTTTCTCTAAGTCTAGTAATGATGGTGGCTCTGGTATTGGGAGTTGGATTGACGGCTCTATTTGGCTTTGATGCAATGTTCTTATTTTTACCAGGGTTTAGCCACTCCGAATTTACACACCCTTTTGGGGCGGTGGCTATTCTAGCCATAGTAACTGCTCTGGCTGCCTTACCAATGATGAAAGAGGCAGGTATTAACATTAAAAATTTGAGGAATTTTATCCTACTTCTTCTGGTATTAATAACTATTACCGGAGGATTAATGCACAAATCTTTTCTTCTATTGTGGTTTATAGGGCTTTTAGTTGGGTTCTTCCTCATTTCCAAGTCATTCCGACAACAATCGATATTCACGGTGAAAAGGATAGCATTGGTAATAGTAGCAGTGGTGGCAGGATTTGGATCCCTGGAACTTTTATCCCGAGTACTAGATATGTCAATATTAAGCCCAGTCCTTCGTATTATGAGGATTGATCAATTTGCATTGCCCAGCATAAAAATGGTTTTACAAAATGCTACTCTAACGGGCCATAATATAGGGTCTTGTTTTTGGGGTGATGCTTGCCAAGGTGGTTCTGATGGTTATATATCGTTGCCAATATCTCTTATAATGTTGTTTGGCTTACCATTCCCAGTTTTCTATGGAATACTGGTTTCTAAGAAGGATGTTATAGATTATATGCTGCCTGGAATTTTCGGAGTAACCTTCGACTTTGGTTATATAACACTTTTCTTCTTGCTTTTGTGGTGTGTGGGAATAGTGCTAATTGGGGCCAGGATACTTCGTTCTTATCAGAAAAAAAGAGAAAATGGGGATAAAAGCTGTTTAGGTAGAGAAGCACTCCTCTTAGGATCTTTTTCAGCTTTCATAGCCCAGACACTGGTTGGCCTTTTCGTTATAAATCGTTCCATCAATGGAACAGCTCTTTTAACGTTCCTTTTCTTAAGCGCTTTGGTATTGGGTCACCTTGTGTTTATCAAAAATAAATAGGGGAAAAATAGATGAAAAAAGCTTTAATATTGTTGGGATGTCCTGAATCACCTTCTCAAACTCCGTTAGCCGTATATGTAACATATAAACTTACTCAAATGGGATTTGATGTTACTCTGGCCAGCACACCTTCTGCCATGAAACTTCTGGAAGTTTCAGACCCTGATGGACATTATATAAAAAATAAAATAGACATAGAATCCTGTTTGGACACTCTAAACCAGGGCGATTATCAGTTGCTTATAGGATTTGCCCATAAAGATGCGGCAGTTTCTTATTTTGTCACATTTTATTACATTCTTAACACTAAAAGTATAGCTCTGGTCTTTCACCGTGACGCAGAAATGTTGGATGCTTTCCAGGAAACCATTAAAGATAATACTGATGCAGAAATTGTGGCTGCGCGAGCTTATCACAACCCCACTCCCATACGGGTTCGCTTGGATCGGGCTTTAAAACAGTTGGAGGAAGACTGATGTTCTGTCTTGATACTTATCTTCGGGAATCTGAAGATTATGTAATACACCTTAATCGAGCTGGTTTTAAGGACTGTGCTAAGTTCATTGAAAAAGAGGCGAAAAGTGTGGTGTACATACCTGCCGGAGCCAAAATTGTGGGGGCCCGTATAATTGGAGTACCTCCGGTGCCCATTGGTATTGATGAAGAGCGAGGGACTATAATGTTACCCTACACAAAACCCTGCTATGGGACTGCGGTGGTGGAGATACCGGTCCCTAAAGAAGAAATAGATCAAGTTAAGTCTCTAAAAATCAAATAGGGCTTGATGATTCTTTTTTTGAATTTTTCATAAATAAATTTACCTTTTTAGTAAAATTTTCATTATTTTCTTAATTTAAATGCCTTAAAACTCTTCCTTTAGATTAATTTTTTATAGGATGGTATCTTAAATAGTACCAAATACGTGAGGAGAGAACATGTTAACCACTGTTGTAGGCAGTTACCCGGCCAATCCGCAGCCCCCATCGTCAATGGGTCAAAAATTATTCAGTTTTTTTGGATCTTATGATCCTTACCAGGTAGCACTGGAAAAATCAGTGGAGGACCAGGTAAAAGCGGGTATAAACTTAATATCAGACGGTCAGGTCCGGGGGGACATGATAGAAATATTTGCCCAGGCACTTCCGGGGATGGTTTATGAAGAAGGAGTTTCTAAAATTGTGGGTAAAATAAATTCTTCATCTATTTCTATAGGTTCAAATGATCTTAAAAAGGCACTTAAAATTGCCATCAATCTTTCAGCTGATTTTAAAGAAGATGCAGAGATTTTAAAAGATAATGAATTTTCAAAAAAAGCTTTTGGAGTAAAAGGAATAATCACTGGTCCTACCACCATGACTCTATCGTCTCGAATAGAAGGTTTTTATCGCCAGGATCGAAAGGATAAGGCTGTTTTAGACTTGGCAGTTGCTCTTAAAAAAGAGGCAGAAGAACTTCAAAAAGCTGGTGCTGCTCTGATACAAATAGATGAGCCATTTCTTTCCACTGGAATTGCTGATTTGAATACTGCAAAAAAGGCTATTAGCTTAGTACGTCAAGACCTGGAAATACCCTTGGCCATTCATGTTTGTGGAGATATTACTGAAGTGTTTTCAGATATTCTAAAGTTTCCGGTGGATGTTATAGACCTTGAGTTTGCTGGTAACAACACCAATTTACCAGCTATTGAAGATAAAAATCTACATGGTAAAAAGATTGGTTTTGGATGTATCGACACTAAAACAGAAAAAGTAGAAAGTGTCGAAGAAATTAAAAATCTTATAATGAGGGGAATAGATATTGTTGGGGAGGAAAATATGATTATAGACCCTGACTGTGGTATGAGAATGTTAAAGTCGGCAGCAGCATTGGGAAAATTAAAAAACATGACGGAGGCAGTAAAATGGCTATCCTCATAAGAGCCCCCACAATTAAATCTGGTTGGGAGATACTGGTAAAAAGAATAATGCAGAATGGAGTTGAAATTAAAGATGAACGAGGTTCTTTAACCTTAGAACTTTTAAATACCCTGGTCAATATCCAAAAACCATTAAAACTGGAGATACCGGATGGTTATTTTTGGAGTGGGGAAAAACTGGAGATATACTCGGAACAGTTTCTTTCGGATGATAAACAGGGATTTGTGTATACCTACGGAAATCGGCTCCGTAAACATTTTCAGGATATAGATCAGATACAAGAAGCAATAAATCGTCTTAAAAACTGCTTGGAATCTCGAAGAGCCATATCCATTACATGGGATCCTCCTACTGATACTCAAAACGATGAAGTGCCCTGCATGATGATTGTGGATTTCAAAATCCGGAATGGACAACTACAAACCACGGGGTTATGGCGTTCTCATGATATATATGGGGCATGGTTCCCTAATGCTGTAGGGCTAACTCATTTGGCCAGTTATGTAGCTCGTGAAGTAGGAGTTGAAGTGGGAAGTCTTACTATCCACTCTATTAGTGCCCATATTTACGAGGTCAACTTTGAAGAGGCAGGAAAGGTATAGATTTAAAATCAATACTTTAGAATAAAATAAAAAAACTTAAAAATAACCCGAATTAAAGAGGATAAATGTGAAGATTACTTTCATTAGAGGTGAATTAATGTTAAGCGTCAACTTGGAAGCTAAAAAAACTGTAGATTTAATGATTGAGAAGGCTGAAGAACTTAACCTGGCAGTGGAGAAACTGGAAAACGGTTCGACTATTATCGACGCCGGAGTTAATGTCACTGGAAGTTTTAAAGCTGGTGAACTATACACCAAGGTTTGTTTGGGCGGCCTGGCCGATGTGGGAATATCAATTCCCGGGGATCTCTCCAAAACATTGGCACTACCTTCTGTCAAGATTAAAACTGACTTTCCATCCATATCTACATTAGGATCCCAGAAAGCAGGGTGGTCCGTAAGTGTAGGGGATTTCTTTGCCCTGGGATCAGGACCTGCCAGGGCATTAGCACTAAAACCTGCTGAAACTTACGAAGAGATAGGGTACAAAGATGAAGCTGACCTGGCAATTCTAACTCTGGAAGCTGATACTCTCCCTGGCATGGATGTAACAGACATGATCGCTAAAGAATGTGGAGTGACACCCGAGAACGTTTATGTTTTAGTTGCCCCTACTTCGTCTCTGGTGGGTTCTATCCAGATAGCAGGACGAGTAGTGGAGAATGGTACCTACAAAATGTTGGAAGCCCTTCACTTTGATGTTAACAAGGTCAAGTACGCTGCTGGTATTGCACCTATTGCACCGGTGGACCCCGACGGCTTAAAAGCCATGGGAAAAACTAATGACGCAGTTCTCTTCGGAGGAAGAACTTACTACTACTTAGAGTCAGAGGAAGGCGATGATATAAAATCTTTAGCTGAGAAATTACCCTCTTCTGCTGCTGATGGATATGGAAAACCATTCTATGACGTTTTCAAAGAAGCTAACTTCGATTTCTACCAGATCGACAAGGGCATGTTCGCTCCAGCTGAAGTAGTTATTAATGACCTTCGAACTGGAGAAGTTTTCCGAGAAGGATACGTGAACACTGAACTCTTAGAAAAATCTTTTGGATTTTAAGAATCCAAATCATTTTTTTTTAAGTAAGTCTGAAGTAATTTTTAAATAAGCCAAGTATACTTATTATCTATCTTTTTATTATCTATCTTTTTGAAATTTGACCTTTTTTTTTTTAAAAAGAAACGAATTATAGGGACTGTTTGATTAATGTAAATCTTTGTTGATAGTAAGATTATTAGTTAGACTTTACGTTTAGAGTCCTAATCCAAATCTTATTATAAACCCAGTTCAAAAATGATTAACATAAAACCATCACAATTTTTACTATGAATAAATTAGGTGATTAGTTATGAAAATTGGAATCTGCGATACCACTTTCGCCCGTTACGACATGGCCTCCGCAGCAATAGATGAAATAAAACAACACGTGGGCAATCTAAAAATTATAAGGCGCACTGTACCTGGTGTTAAGGACTTGCCAGTAGCTTGTAAAAAGCTCATAGAAGAAGAAAATTGTGAAATGGTTATGGCTCTGGGAATGCCGGGACCAGAGAAGATTGATAAAACCTGTGCCCATGAGGCATCAACTGGATTAATTCAGGCCCAGTTAATGACCAACACTCATATTTTAGAGGTATTCGTTCACGAGGATGAAGGGGCGGATGAAAAAGACCTCAAATTCCTGGCAGATAACCGGGCCCGTGAACACGCTCAAAACCTGGTGAAAATGCTTTTCAAGCCGAATAAATTGAGAAGAGAAGCAGGAATGGGTATGAGAGAAGGACATCCTGATAAAGGCCCTATCTAAAAAAAACGTTTAGTTTTCGAAACAATATTCAATAAAAAAAATTTAATTAGTTCTGGATCCTACCATCCAGAACCTTAATAGTCCTCTGGGCCATGGAAGCTACGTTCATGTCGTGGGTAACCATGATCAAGGTGACATTCTCGTTTTCGTGCAAATCTTTGAGCCTTTGCAGGATCATCTGGCCGTTTTTAGAGTCCAGGGAACCGGTTGGTTCGTCAGCAAGAATAATGGACGGATCGTTGGCCAGTGCTCTTGCAATTGCCACTCGTTGTCTTTCTCCTCCTGAAAGTTCAGTGGGTTTCCTCGTGAGCTTATCAGAAAGATGCATGTATTCTAAAAGTTTAAGTGCTTTATTTCGCATGGATTTGCCGGACATGCTCCGTTCGAACATGGGAATCTCCACATTTTCCACTACCGATAGATTAGGTATGAGATTGTGGAGTTGAAAAATAAACCCAATTTCCTTAGAACGGAACTCACTTAAATCTTTGTTTTTTGTCAGGTCATAACCGGCTACACTTACACTACCCTCATCAGCTTTATCTAGGGCCCCAATCATGTTCAGCAAAGTTGATTTACCTGAACCTGATGGTCCGATTATGGAAACAAATTCGCCTTTTTTGATGATGAGATTAACTCCATTTAGGGCAGTTATCTTTCCATTATCAAATCCTTTTTTGAGATTTTTTATCTCTACAATATTCTCATCATTCATAACGCAATGCCTCCGTTGGTGGTAAGCGACTGGCCCGATAGGCTGGATAAAATCCTCCAATGAGTCCCACTGTCAATGCTACTATAAATGCTCTTAAGAAAACATCAGGAGCATAAACTGGTTTAATAAATCCACCCATTCCCAGACCCATCAATAATTGAATGGCTATTATTCCCATTATGGTACCAACCAGTCCAGCTACCAGAGTCAGAACAAGGGATTCACCTAAGATCATGCCTAATATCCTGCGATTTTTCCAGCCAACGGCTTTTAAAACACCTATTTCTCGGGTTCGTTCGTACACAGACATGATCATGGTGTTTATAACGCCTATTCCTCCGATGACAATTGCCAGGAGGGAAATAGCCCAGGAAGCAGTGTCAATAGTGTTTAAACCCTGATCAACATTCTGTAAATCTTCCAGCGAAGAGATGGTAGTAATATCTTTGCCATACTGATCTTCTATGGCCTTGGTAACATCCTCTACTTTGGCATCCTTTTTGATCTTCACGTAAATCATAGTGACCTTTCCAGGTTTATCTTCCATTTCCTGCAAATTCTTGAGGGATATAAAGGATCCTCCATCCTGTTGAAGATCGCCGGTCTCGAAGATTCCAGTAATCTTGTAGTCTTCTTTACCCAGAGTTATGGTGTCGCCAACGGTTTTATTCAGCTTTTCGGCGGCTACCTTACCAATTATTACTTCCTTTCCATCTCCAGAAAATTGGGTTCCCGAGGTTATTTTCATACCACTCATGGACAACTTGGCAGGGTCCATACCTATAATCACAAAGTAAGGGTTCCCCCCAACAGGTTGTACTGCAGTTAACACGCCAACTGCATCATCTACTCCTGTAACATTCTTTACCTTATCTACATAACTATCATCAACTTTACTAAGGAACATATCGGACACATTGGCCTCTACAATCGTAAAATCTGCCCCTCCTGCTTTAAGTGTTTCTTCAGTTGATGCTTTAAGTCCGTCTGTAATAATACCCAGAGCTACTATGGTGGCTATACCTATAGCTATACCTACTACTGCCAATGCGGTTCGGGTCTTGTTACGGAAAGGATTTTTAACAATTAAACTAAAAAATGACATTCTCACATCCCCTATTATAATCCATTTTAATTTTAGTTTTTTTTCCCTTGAAATGGTAAATTGGGATTACTTCCTTATAAAACTTGTGAATTAGGCTTTTCTAACTTTTATTAGGTCTATCTAACTTTTATTAATTTTTTTAACTTATTTAGATGCTTTTAATTATCAAAAAAATTAATTCACCAATTTTAAGCGCGATATTAAACTGTAAGAACTTTACTTTTTAATGAACTCTGGAAATAACAACTCAATCATATGTACAGTTTATGGTTACGTAATTGATCACCACTTTCATTGAGTTGATCATGGTTTTAGAGAAATAATGGCTGTAAAGTTTAAATTTGATAATTTAACACATTCCAAACTGATAATTTATCAATACTGTCATTAACTAAGTAAAGAACTGTCTGTAGGTGATTTTCTAATGATTTTTCATCCCCATTTTGCTTTACCAAATTTGCATAATCATCGTCGACTGAAAGATATCCTGGCATCTCATTTACTACATCGTGAACTGGAGAATGTATATTTGGATTTTTCATACAGGTTATGAATGTAGAGGGGATTCCTGCGATGGAAAATGGTAAATAAACGTGACTTATGGCAGATTCACCGCCAATGGTTCTATTGGATGCCATAAAATCAATTTTTTCAGTCTGTATCCCTTGAGATATTCCGTTCCAAACTAAGAAGTTAACTAGAAACGGGTCATTTTTTGCGTAGTAGTCCCGCGAAACAACACAGGGAGTTCCGATACCCACTGCTTCTAAACTAATCACTGCTAGGGTGCTATTCACGGAACTTTGATGAGTTAACATGTATTGGCGAGCCCCAACCAAATAGGGGAGATAAACTATCTGATAATACGCATCTGGAGATAAATTAGTCCTTTGGGGAGTTATAAGTGGAAAGGTAAAGCTGTCTTCTCCAGCACCGAAAGCAACAAGTTTTATGGTGTAAAAAGGTTTTTTATTCTGATATTTTTTAGCTAAACCAATTAGAATGGCTAGACTAGCAACATCATCATTGGCACCAGATGTGTAATTACCCATTAGACTATCCCGGGGGGAATCAAGATCGGCACAAATAATAATTTCTTTATCAGAAACGCCTTTGATGGTACCTATAACATTTTGAGAGGTTTTTATATTCTCTGAATTAAGTGAATAATATTTGAATTGTTGAATTTCAGTTTTGACTCCATATTTCTGAAACTGTGAAGCCAAATATTGTGCAGTTTGATTTTCTGCAGATGATCCCGCTGGACGAGGGCCTATTTCGTGAGTTATATATTGCACATGCGTTATTAAACTTTCCTGAGCAGATACACAATCTACTTTAACAAAAAATAGGCTAAAAAGAACAATTAAGGTTAAAAATATACTTATCTTAGTATTATTCATCTTATTCTCTCCTTAAGATAACAATTATAATTTTACTACCAAAGTTGTCTATGATTCAAGATTCTTTGATTATGGTTATTAAGTATTATCACTTAGTGATTAATTCATCGATTTATCACTAAAAAAATCACTTCTAAAAAAATTATATATGGAACAATACATAAAATAATAATGATAAGTATATTTATGGAGGTTCTAAGATGAAAGAAGACGTTTTTTACGGTAAAGGTATTCATCACGCCAAAAAAGACTATCCAGATATTTATAAGGCTGTGGTTGAACTGAATGAAGCAGCTTATACTGGTAAGGTTCTAGATTACCGCACTCAGAAACTTATAGCTCTGGGCATTACTGCTGCGGCTTCTGATGATCGTGCCATGAAAAAACAAATGCAGAGTGCCATGAAGGAGTTTGACATAACTAAAGATGAAATTGTCGATGTTTTAAGGGTAGTTCTTTTAACTTCAGGCAATCCTCCATTTACTAAGGCTATGCGCACTCTTTACCAGCTTATTGGAGAGTAATAAGTTCACTGAATGGATATGATTAAGTAAGAATTAAACTATTTCAATTCTTATTTTTTTTCTTGAGGAAACTGCCTATTTGTTAGTGGTTCTTCAATTGGCATAAACTTTTTAAATACCCCTGATCTAATAACAATACTCGCTATTTCTAGAAGCGAAACTCTTTTTGGGATATAATCCCGTGGATGTGGCGAAAGCTGAACAAAAGAGGTGTATTATATGTATAAGTATATAAAAGAAGCTTGGAATAACCCAGACGACTCTTACGTCAAAGAACTGATGCAGACACGTGCTCCAATTTGGAGAAAAGAAAGCGTTATCCAGAGGATCGACAAACCTACCCGGATCGATCGGGCCCGTTCCTTAGGATACAAAGCCAAAAAGGGCTACGTGGTTGTTAGAACTCGAGTCCGCCGTGGTGGAAGGAGAAAATCTCGTTTCACTGCAGGAAGAAAACCTAAAAGGATGGGTGTAAAGAAAATAACCCCTAAAAAATCCATCCAACGTATTGCTGAAGAGCGAGTATCTCGCCACTACCCTAACCTGGAAGTTTTAAATTCCTATTGGGTATGGGAAGATGGAAAGTTCCAGTTCTACGAAGTTATCCTAGTTGACCCTAATCACCCTGTTATAAAAAACGACCCTAAAATCAACTGGATATGCCAGTCAAACAAGAAGGGACGTGTATTCCGGGGCCTTACCAGTGAAGGTAAGAAAAACAGAGGACTCCGAGGACGAGGTAAAGGAAGCGAGAAGGTCCGGTAATGACCTTTTCATTTTTCATTTTGGGAGAATTCTCTAAATGGTGAGGCCATGATCCATAACATCGCCTACCGAACCCTAATTTATGGAACTGAAGACGAAAAGAAGGTGCAAACAGCAGTTTGTAATATTCTCCCTTTTTCTTCGCCTGAAAAGGAGATCATTGAGGGTTATCACAAAAACCAAGTTATCTTGCTCCATGGTAAAACCGATAAGAAAAGAGAAATAAAGATTTTTCTAAAATCTCTTGATAAAATTAAACCTTCAGATAGAAAACGTATATTGAGAGATCTTGAAAATAAAATGGATTACAAGGGTAATCTGTTCTTGAGATTTGATAAACAGCGCGCTTATCTTGGTGATATGAAGGTGGTAGAACACGGAGATGCTATCCATCTTAAACTTAAAATAGCAGCATATCCCGCTCGCAAAGACACGGCACTTAAAATTGCCAGGCAGATATTTGGTGAAGATGATGTTTTATGATCTTCATGTTCACTATTATCCTGGAATTGATGAAGACGCCGTGAAAATGGGTTATTCTGGTCTAGTTTTTGTAAAATCATCTGAAGAACTCTCTACAGCTGATAATGTTGAAAATTCTGAAGCTGACAATGCTAAAAATTCTAAAGTTAATAATACTGAAAATATATTGATTTCTTCAGAAACTCATTACAGCCTTTCTGTTTTTAAAGGGATTGAAATAAAGGCTAAAAATCAGGAAGACCTCAAAAGAAAGGTTAAAAAATTTAGAAAAAAAGCCGAGGTCCTCCTGGTGCAGGGCGGTGATCTTAAAATCAACCGTGCTGCAGTTGAAGATGCCCGGGTAGATATATTATCAAACCCATATTATGGAAGAAGGGACAGTGGGTTTAACCATGTGCTAGCCAGAGAGGCAGCCCGAAATAATGTTGCTGTTGAAATAAATGTAGGATATTTTCTTAAAAACCATAATCATCGTCGTGGAAAGATTTTAGCCCAATTTAGAGAACTTTCAAAGTTAAAGTCCAAGTATAACTTCCCCCTAGTTATAACCAGTGGGGCACATTCAGTGTATGGCCTTCGCAGTCCCCATGATTTGATGGAACTGGCTGCTTGTTTTGGTATGGATAAAAAAACCGCAGGTTTTGCTTTATCTGAAGTTCCAAAAACCATTATTAAACATAATCAAATTAGAAATCAGATTATAGTATCTGGAGTTCGATTTTTTAAATAGTTTAGATACATTTTAAATAGTTTAGATACATTTTAAATAGTTTAGATACATTTTAAATAGTTTAGATTATTATGAACAAAAATAAATCAAAAGGACCCCAAAAGTTAAAAATACTTCCTACCCATCTTAGAGAAAAGAAAAGATACCTGGCTTTTGAGGCAATATCTCAAATTCCATTAAACAGGGAAGATGTGATATCATTACTTTGGGACGGAGCTAACGATCTTTACGGGGCTTGTGGAACAAGTAAACTTGAGTTATGGGTATTAAAAGTTTGGAAATGCCCATCTACTCAACATAATATTATCCGGGGAATAATCCGGTGTAAAAGGGGATCTTTAGGTGAGGTAAGATCTATACTGCCCACTATAACTAGTTTCCATGGAAAAAGTGTGGTTTTCTACACCAGAGGGATTTCTGGCACCATCAACTCTGCAGTAAAAAAGTTTATTATATTAAAAGGACAAGAAGAATAGATGGATAAATAGTTTTATTATTATCTAAATTAAATCTTGATTAAAGTTCATTTCTTCATTCAAACGAAAGAGGTATAAATCATGCAACCATTAGCAGGAGCAGCAGGATATGACAAAGGTATATCTATTTTCAGTCCTGATGGAAGACTATTTCAGGTTGAATATGCGAGAGAAGCTGTAAAAAGAGGTACTACTTCATTGGGGGTAAAATCAAGTGAAGGCATAGTGCTGGTGGTGGATAAAAGACCAACCAGCAAACTGGTAGAACCCCAATCTATAGAAAAAATATTTCAGATCGATGACCACATAGGGGCCTCCACATCTGGTTTGGTGGCTGATGCTCGGGTCTTGATAGAAAAAGCCAGAATGGAATCGCAAGTTAATAAAATAACCTACAACGAACCAATACCTGTAGAAATACTGGCCAAAAAAATCTGTGACATGAAACAGATGTATACTCAGCACGGAGGAGTTAGGCCTTTTGGATCGGCACTACTAATTGGTGGAGTCAATGATGAAGGATGCCGACTTTTCGAAACAGACCCCAGTGGTGCCCTTATAGAGTATAAAGCCACTGCCATAGGGGCTGGAAGGGCAATTGCCATGGAAGTTTTCGAAAAAAACTACAGTGAAGACATAAAACTTGCTGATGCTATGGAATTAGCATTAGATGCCGTTTACGAAGCAACTGAGGGTAAAACTACGACTGAAAGTGTCGAAATAGCTCTTATAGAGGAAAAGACCCACGGTTACCGTAAATTAAGTGATGATGAGATGTCTGAACACGTAGAAGAACTCCTCATCCGAAAGTCCAAGGAGGACGAAGAAGTAGAAGAAGAAGAGGAATAAAAACATGGTGACCCTTGAAGATGCTGTAATAGCCCGCTTGGAATATTTTGGAGAGCGATTTGAGGTCTTAGTAGACCCAGATATGGCATCTGATTTCAAAAGAGGAGAACCAATAGCTATTGATGAAATACTGGCCGTGGAAGAGGTTTTTAAAGACGCCAAAAAAGGGGATAAGGCCTCTGAAGAAGCTATGATGAAGGCCTTCCAAACTGTAGATGCCCTGGAAGCAGCAGAGACCATAATCCGAAAGGGAAATGTACAACTCACTGCTCAACAGCGAAGGGACATGCAGGAGGAAAAAAGAAAGAGTATTGTAGCCAAAATAGCCAGAGAAGCTATAAATCCCCAGACTAAACTTCCCCATCCTGCAAGAAGGATAGAAATAGCCATGGAAGAGGCTAAAATTCATGTTGATCCCTTTAAAAGTGTGGACGAACAAGTTAACACGGTTTTAAAAGCCATCCGCACCAAGATTCCCATAAGGTTTGAGAAGGTAAGGGTAGCCATTAGGATACCAGGGGATGCCACAGGGAAAGTCTATGGCGTAATACCAGAATACGGAAAAACCAAGAAAGAAGAATGGCAACAAGATGGTTCCTGGATAGCAGTGGTAGAAATACCCGGTGGTCTTCAGGAAAGTTTCTACCAAAAACTGAACGAAATCACCCATGGACAGGTGGAAACTAAACTAATGAAATAAACTTCTTTTTTAGGCCTATTAAAGGAGGCACAACGTGATATTAGTAGAAGATAAAGATATAGTGGTTCCAGGAGAGGTTCTGGCGGAAGGAGAATACTTCGCTGGCAGAGGAACTTTCAAGGATGAAACAAAGGTTTGCTCGGCCCTGGTGGGTCTGGTGGCCATAAGAGATAATAAAATCAGTGTTCTACCCTTACAGAGTAAGTATATTCCTAAAAGAGGGGACGTGGTAATTGGAAAGATTACTGAAGTCAGGTTCTCCATGTGGAATGTGGACATAAACTCTCCTTATTCCGGAATTTTACCTGCATCTGATGTCTTTGGAAGGGAAAAAAGAGACATGAACAAGGCCTTTGACGTGGGGGACATCCTCTTCATGCGGGTCGTTGATGTAGATGAGGTAAAAAAAGTTAAACTGGGTCTCAAAGGACGTGGACTGGGCAAATTCCGAGGAGGAATACTGGTAGAAATAACTCCCACCAAGGTACCCCGCCTCATAGGCAAAAAAGGTTCTATGATAAACATGATCAAAGATCACACTAAATGTGAAGTGGTAGTGGGCCAAAACGGTTTGGTATGGGTAAAAGGAAGCCCAGACATGGAACGAATTGTGGAAAAGGTAATAAAAACCATTGAAGCAGAAGCCCACACTTCTGGACTAACAGACCGGGTTCGCGACATGTTAAACCAGCTCCTTGGTAAGGAAGAAGATAGTCAAGAAGAAGAACAATTCAAAGAGGAATTAATTCAATAGGGGTGATTACTATTATAACCAACCGCGATTTAGAAGCTAAAAACTCAAAACGGCCAGATGGAAGGGCTTACAATGAGATAAGGCCCTTAAAAATAGAGGCAGGCGTCTTAGAAAGAGCAGATGGATCTGCTTATCTGGAATTTGGGGACAACAAAGTCTTAGCCGCAGTATACGGGCCACGTGAATTCCACATACGTCGATTTTTAAAACCTAACATGGCTGTTTTGCGCTGTAGATACAATATGGCCCCTTTTTCAGTGGAAGATAGAAAAAGACCAGGCCCGGACCGTCGATCACTGGAAATATCCAAACTTACATCGGAAGCATTAGCTCCAGCAGTGTTTTTGGAAAAATTCCCCAGATCATCCATTGACATATTTATTGAGGTACTTCAAGCCGAAGGTGGAACCCGTTGTGCCGGTATAACTGCCGCATCTGTGGCTTTGGCTGATGCTGGAATACCCATGCGTGACATGGTAGTAGCATGTGCTGCTGGAAAGGCTAATGATCAAGTAATAATGGATCTGTCTGAATGGGAAGATAAAGAAGGACAAGCAGACGTTCCGGTGGCTATAATGCCCCGTACTGGTGAAATAACACTATTGCAGATGGATGGTCAATTAACTAAAGATGAATTTGAACAGGCCCTGGACCTGGCTAAGGAAGGCTGTATGAAAATTAGCGAGGAACAGAAGAAGGCCATTAAAAACAGGTACGGTGGTGATTAAAATGCAGCCCATAGTTCCTGAAATCACAAGAGAAAGTGTAACTAACCTCATAAACAAAGGAGAAAGAGCTGACGGTCGTAAATTAGACCAGTACCGAGAAATTTCCCTGGAAACTGGAGTCATTAAAAAGGCAGAAGGTTCCGCCCGGGTTAAAATAGGCAACACCCAAATAATGATTGGTGTAAAAACCCAAATAGGTGAACCCTTCCCCGATACTCCCAACGTGGGGGTTTTCATGACCAACTCTGAGTTACTACCAATGGCCGCTCCTAACTTCGAACCAGGACCCCCTGATGAACGCTCTGTAGAACTCTCCAGAGTAACTGATCGTGGAATAAGAGAAGGAAAGATTATAGACCTGGAAAAAATGGCCATAATTCCTGGAAAGAAGGTGTGGATGATATTTATAGATATGCACATCTTAGACTACGACGGCAATCTGTTAGATGCTGCAGCTCTCGGAGCAATGGCTGCGTTAATGAATGCCAAGTTCCCTACTGCTACCGTTAAAGATGATGAAGTAGTTATAGATCATGAAAAATTGCAACCGTTACCACTTAACGAGAAGGCAGTAATGTGTACTTTGGCTAAAATTGGTAATGAACTGGTTGTAGATCCGTCACTTGAAGAAGAAGGCATCATGGGAGCTAGGATTTCTATTGGTATCCGTAGTGATGGTGCCATCTGTTCCATGCAGAAAGGTGGTGAAAGGCCTTTTGAGAAGGAAGAAATCCTTAAAGCTATTGATATAGCTCAAGAAAAGACTAAAGAGCTTTTTAAATTCCTTCCTAAGGCTTGAATTATAGTAAATTAACTTAATAAGTTATCAAGGTGATATTAATGGCAAGAACTAAGAAAGTCGGTATAACCGGCAGATTTGGTCCGCGTTATGGTAGAAAAGCCAAAAGGACCGTTAAGAGCATAGAAGAGAATATGAAAAAGAAGCACATCTGTCCTCAGTGTGACAGACCCGCTGTGAAAAGGGTCTCCCGAGGAATATGGAAGTGCCGAAAGTGTGATACAGTCTTTACTGGTGGAGCTTACATGCCATCCACCCCCATGGGAAAGACTGCTGCCCGTAATATAAAACGGATTGTAGGAGGATTATAAGTTGTACAAGTGCTCTAAGTGTGGTACGTTGGTGGATGTCAAAGGATACACAGAATCAAAGTGTCCCAGCTGCCGATACCGAATCCTCTTTAAGGAAATTCCTCCAGTTAAAAGGTCAGTTAGTGCCAGATAATTGGTCATGTTGATTACTACCTCCCGGAAACCATCTCAAAGAACCCGTAGTTTTGGCCGTGCTCTGGAAAGAGTTTTACCGGCCCGCTACATAAATCGAGGTAAGATGAGTCTTCGTGATGTTTATCTGAAGGCTCAGGAGCTCAATTTTACAACGGTAATGGTTATTTCTGAGAGGAATGGTAATCCCAGTCGTTTAGAATTTTATAATGGTGGCGATGAAGCAGAATCGTACCTTTTAATCAGTGTTGATCTATCTCTTCCATCTGGAAGGGTTGATACTAAAAAATTAGGTATTAAATGTGAATCACCTTCATTGGATAATATTTTAATCCCCCTCTTTGAATTAGAGGAAAAAGATGTCCCTAATAATAACCTCCTCTGGATAAAAAAAACAGAAGATGAACGGATGGTTATGGAATTTTACGACAACAAAGGGATATTAATTCGGCCCCGCATATATTTGCGGGATTGGAAAGGAGTAGCTAATGGAAATTCTGCAGGGAGTTGAAATTCAACTCGAGTTTGAACTAAAAACCCCTAAAGAGGCAGAGAATATATTGGAAGCAATAAAACCAGAAATATCCTCTGCACCCTCTTCCCGTACGTCCAGTAAAATTAGTATAGATGGAAGAAAAATTACTCTGGAAATCAAAGCAAGTGATTCAACATCACTACGAGCATCTGTAAACTCCTATTTACGGTGGATTATTTTGTCCACTCAAATAATGGGACTAAAATGATCATTAAATTTAAAACTTGCGAATCTAATAGTTGAGGTGATAAAATGGAAATTCCACAAAACATTCAACATCAACTGGCCCAGTTCCAGCAAATGCAACAACAAGCCCAGGCCATATCCATGCAGAAACAAAACGTGGATCTGCAGACCCGTGAAACAGAAAAGGCTTTGGAAGAATTAAAAAAAGCAGAAGATGATGCCGACGTTTATAAAACTGCAGGTAACCTTTTAATAAAGGTTGAAAAAGTAGCTCTGACTGAAGAACTTGAAGAAAAACTGGAAACACTCCAGCTTCGAGAAAAAACAGTTAAACGTCAGGAAGAAAGGGTCATGAAAAAACTGCAGGAAATGCAGGAATCAATACAGGAAGCCATGCAAACCACCGGAATGCAACCGGGGATGGGTAATTGAGGAAACTCAACAGTTCCGAACTTGATAAAATTTCAACTGAGGCGGCTCAGGCCGCCCAGGACTATATTTCATCCAAAATATCTAAAAAAGAAATTACCGACTTGGATATAAACATCGAACTGATCCATAATGAGGGATTAGATGTAGATGTGAGCATTGAACTGGTTTTAGATGATTTATCAACTGCAGATGATGAAAAAATTGTAGAAGAAGCAGTAAAACAGGCTATAATGATTATTGATAAGCTTGTGGAAGAATAAGGGTTTTATTTTTTTATTTTAAATATTTAAATTAATCATTTTTTAGATATCCAATCATGTATTAGTATTATTTAATTGTAATTTAAATTCTTAATATTAATTTAAAATAATTAGTAATGAAGTTGTTTGTTGGGAAATTATTTGTCCTAAAATACATGGTGAGATTATGATCATACCGGTTTTAGATATAAAAGGTGGTAAGGCGGTTTCAGGCCAGTCTGGAAAAAGAGATACTTATCAGGAACTTAAAACTATTTTTCATGACTCTTCTGATCCAGAAAACATTGCCAGAGCCATAAAAAAGGACGATGCCAGTCGAATCTACATTGCTGATTTGGATTCCATTGAAAAAAAAGGATCTAATCTGGAGTTAATAGCGAGAATTAACCAGATAATTCCGGTGATGCTGGATTGTGGCGCTTGTGACTTAGAAACGGTCAAAAAAGCTTTTGAATCTGCCACCAATGTTATTGTTGCCACTGAAACTTTAAAAAGTAGGAGTGATCTTTTTGAAATATTTCAATCTGAAGATAGAGATAAAATTGTTCTGAGTGTAGATGTGAAGGATGGAAAAATACTGAGTAAGCACATGGACCTGGAGTTTGAAGAAGTAACTGGCCTTATTGATCAAATACAACCGAAAGAAACCATATTACTGGACATATCTAAAGTGGGAACTTTGGGGGGTATTAATAAAGACTTAATTTCCAAATTTCGTAAACTTAGAACCTCTCTTATAATAGGTGGTGGAATTAAGGGCGAAGAAATCCCATTGATTCATGATATGGGTGTAGATGAAATTCTGGTTGGTTCTGCCCTTCATAGTGGGAAACTTAAACTTTGATTTTTTAAAAACTTAAATCATGATTTTGAAATTCTGCCTGTGGGATATTTATTGTTTTTTGAGCAAGGTTAGATCATGGTTCACTTTTTACTATTAGGTCCTGTGACCAGAGATACTATCATCCGAGAGGGATCTATTTATGAATCCACGGGAGGGCCAGTTTACTACCAGGCCGGAGTCCTGAATAGTTTGGGAATAGAAGTTACGGCCCTGATAACTCTGGGCAAATCGGATAAAAATCTTTTAAATTCGTTCCCTAATATGATAAATATTATTCCATCTTTTAGGGATGATACAGCTCATTTTGAAAACTGTTATCCTTCACAGGATCCTAATCAGAGAAAACAGAAGGCCAGTCTGCCTTGTAACTCCCTAAAAGAAACAGACTTTAAAGGGTTGGATCTTTACCAATTTGATGCTTTTTTGGTATCTCCTCTTTCTCCATGGGATGTACCTCTGGAAACTTTAGAATATCTTCATCAAACAGAAAAACCGATTTATATCGGTGTTCAGGGATATTTAAGATATTTAGAGGATCATAAGGTGGTTTTGAGGACATGGGAAAATTATAAAAGCTTTTTAAATCTTTCTAAAATCATTTTTCTGGATGAAATTGAGGCTAGAGTAATTATAGGCACGGATTATTCGGACCTGGAAGAAATAGCTCGAAGACTAGCTGAACATGGCCCTGATGAAGTAGTCATTACTCTTGGAGATAGGGGATCACTCATCTATTCTCATCAAAAGAAGGTAACCTATAGAATTCCTGCAGTTACTCCTCATAAAACAGTTGATCCAACTGGTCTAGGTGATACTTACATGGCCGCTTATTTATCTAAAAGACAGAAATCTTTTGACCCTTTAGAGTGTGGTATTTTTGCATCCCAGATTGCCTCTTTAAAACTTGAAAATAGGGGTGCTCTAAGCTTCAATCTAAAAGAAAAATAACTTCTTAAATCTAAAAGAAAAAAATATTAAGAAATAAGGATTTTTTTATTAAACTCCCAGTATGAAAGGCAAAATAAGGAAAGGCAACAAACCAGCCAACATAAATAGAGCAATTCCCACAATGGTGTATTTAGTTTTTCTATCCATTATTCCACTACAAATGAGAATAATGCCGAAAAAAGCCATTAATGGCGGTATTATATGTGAATAAATTAATGAACCTGCTATTACAGTTGAATCTGCCATGTTTATCACTTTTAATATTTCTTGTTTAATTTAATATGGGGCCTATAGATTTAAGCTGAGCATGTACTGTGAACGCTGCTTGAGTGGTTCCAGGTGGCCAACATGTAACCAATGTTAATTGGGTTGTTCCTGCCGGGAATTGAACAGGATTAGTTTTATATTCCCAGTTAATATCCCCCACAGATGTTACTTCATAAATATATGTCTTTTGGGTTAGATAATCTTTAACAATTAATTCTTCTCCTACTTTCAACTGATTAATATTGGCGAAAGGCGCTGAATGAAGGGTGTGATGCCCTAAAAATCCTAATGTTCCGTTATTGCCTGGATAAAAGCTTTCAGGATATTTATAAACTGATTCTTCTGCATTCACTGTGTCAGAACGTGTTTTCCAGGTAACTCCTTGGGATGGTATTGAAATTTCACCCCACGTAGCATTAGTGGGAATGGTGAAATCGTGAACAGTAAAACTATTCATGATAGTTTCAATTTCTTTTTTAGTGTTTGTTCCGCCTCCTAATAAGTTTTCAGCGGCTTCAGGGGGAGTATACACAACTATGCTGTATATGGCCCCATTTTTTTCTAAATTGATATCCATTATTTGAATTTTTTTATTTTCAGATTCTAATTGGTAAATATTTTTATATGCTTGCGCACCGTTTAAATCAATTTTATCATGTGAAATCGATTTCAACCCGAACTCCCCTAATGTAGACAAAGTAACTGTGTAGTTTTCAGGAGCTTTCCAGTCGTTTGGTGGAACTTGACGATTTATAAATATTTTTAAACCGGTTTCAGGGTTCTGGAATGCAACTACTTGAGACCCTTGAGCATTTATCTGCTGCCAATTGGAGGGGTAGTCAAATGAAATTTCTCCATTGTCAAAATGAGTTTTTTCAATTTTGGCACTTCCTGATGATAAGGAAATGGCCATTACTATTCCACATAAAAACAAAACTCCAATTAATCCATAATAATAATTCTTCAAATAAAATTCTCCTTTAAAAAATTTAATACTTCGTTTATATAGGATTACCCTTAGTTTATAAATAGTTTTGCTGTCAAACTAAAAAAACGAATATTAATAGTTTTTTCTAACTTCAAAAGGTTAAAAACCTTTACTTGGTCATTAAAATTAAAATATGGAATTTAATATAATATTAAATTCTATTGTTTACCAGCCCAGTATTGTTTTCCGAAGTTCTTTTTCTGATTCAGCAATTATGTCGATTCTTTCTACAAAAATGCCTGAATTGTGTAGATAATTAGCCAATTCTACTGGAGTGACATTTTCTTCCAGATCTGCAATTAATGCTCCTTCTTCATAGGAAAGTTCAAGGGATCCATAATCCATTATAGCTTTGGAAGCAGCTTCAATATCTGAAGTTTTAATACGGAAAGAACGAGTCTTTTTGGTTATTTGGCTGATGTCTATCTTCATTCGTTGTAACACAATTAAAACGTGTTTATCAAGGGCTTCTTCTAAAACCTCTACATCTACTACATTTTTGTCCTGATTAATACGTACTGCCTGACAGATTTGGGCTATGTCCCGTGCGTGGGCAAAACTAGGTTCTAGTCCTTCTCCCTCATTATCTTTGGAATCATATACTTTCATAAATCGGTCCAGAACATCGTTTTCAAAGTCTTCCTGAAGATCTTCCAGGTTTCTGCGGAATACTTCTTTAATCTCTTCTATATCCGGGTTTTTGAGGAAAATATGGAGTGGAGCTCGGCGAAGGTGAGCTTCGTCCATGATACTAATGTCCAGGTTGGTGGAAAATGCAGGTATGAAATGGGAATGAACAATTACCGGTATTCCCCTGACGTAAATTACGTCTTGTTTGTTTTCCATAGGCACGATAAGCCGGTTGAGGATAAGTTCATGGTCGTCTCGTTGTCGTCCCAGATCATCAATTAGCAAAATTCCTCCATTAGCTTTAATAATGGGTGAAGTTTCGTATACTCCTTTGTTAGGATTGTAATTGGTTTCTAATTTATTTAAATTTAATTCAGCACCAGTAAGGACAAAGGGGGCATGTATTTTAACCCACCGGGGGTCTGCAGGCTGTTCTTCGCACCGTTTGTGGAAATCTGAGTCATAAAGTTGTATAATTCTTCCACCAAACTCGATAAATTTAGGTATTATCAGTGGGGGGAGTAAATCCGGCATTTTACTTATGGTAAATGTTTTTCCAGTTCCAGGAGGTCCATAAACAAATATACCTTTACCAATAATACAGGATTCTATTATGGCTTCTTTGGCAAATTCGACCCCTACTACATCTTTAAATGTGGTTTCTACAACTTCAGATGGTATTTTTATAGGATATCGTCCTTTCATCTGTGCTTCCATTACTTCGAAATAATCATCATAGGATACAGGGGCCATACCAATATAAGGATTGTCTTCGTTGATTCCTCTGGCTTTTTCACGCCCTTTATTGGTTATGGTATATTCAACACTGGAAAACAGGAATCCACCACCTATTGTAGCACAGAAACCATTTTTTTCCAGTCCTGGAAGAACTTTTTCCAAAATATCCCAGTGTATTCCAGTTATTTCGTTTATGGTACTGGTCTTCACAGTTCCGTACCCGGCAATTATCTTCAAAAATAGTTCTGTTATAAATCCTTCTGAAAGTTGTAAGTCTTCAATGGTTTTGGGTTGTTTGAGTGCTTCAAATATTTTTTCCATCTTGTAATCATGATAATAGCTCATAAAATCACCTATGTTAAAGAATTTGCCTAATTTCTCCTATATGGGGAACTACATCAATTTTCAAATTGTTCTTTTTTAAATAGTCTTTTTCGAGTTTTGTAAGATTGGAATTTACCAGTATGGCCGACATTCCAACGTTAAGGGCTCCTAAGATATCTTCAGAAAATTTATTTCCAATCATGATGGATTTTTCAGCTTTACATCCCATTCGATTCAGTGCCAGATTAAATATCTCCTGGTCTGGTTTTTCGGACTGAGCTTCTTCTGATGTGACTATTTCGTCAAAAAAATGGTGTAATCCCAGCCTGATGAGTTTTTCCCACTGTTTTATCGCCAGTCCATTTGATATAACTCCTAAATGATATCCTTGCTGTTTTACATGGATTAAAGCAGGCATAGTATCTGGGAAAAGTCTTAAAAGTGCAAATTTAACATTATGGTATGTAATCATCCCTAAAGCAATTAAGAGTGGTTTTTCTTCACCAAAAACACGTTGGGTAAGCACATTGAAATGTTTGTTATAATTAGAACCTTTCTCTTTTATTATGGACCTTAAAAGTAAGTACGCATCTTCGTGAGATAAGGGTAGACCCGCGTCGATCATGGCCGAAATGGCTGCTTTTCGGGCTAATTTAGCAAAACCAGAAGTATCGTAGAGAGTATCATCAATATCGAAAAAAACTGCTTTTCCCATATTGTATCTCCTTTTTGATTTTTTCCATAATGTTTTTCGATTAAAGTGAATTATTTGCTAAAAGAATGCATCAAGGCTGCTTTGTTTTTCTTGATGAACTATTTCATCCGGAGAATAACCAATAGCCTCTATAATTCTGGATATAGCTGGCAGGACTTGATTTTCGATGTAATAATTAGGATCATAATCCTCAACATTAACATCCTCCAGTGGTTCGGCCCGTTGACTAATGGGAGATCTCCCTTTTACAACCACGTAACGCATTATTGAGCCTCTACCAACTTTTCTCCCCCTTTCAATGGCCTTTTTTGCAGCCATGACATGGGGTGCGTTTTGTTGATAGCTATCGGGGTTTCGGGTGATTTGCGTATTTATCACCAGATCTTCCAAGGATAGATTGCCCTTTTTAATATCATCAATAACACTTTGAACGATTTTTGTCGCCTTTTTAGGCGATCCTTCTTCTAAGATCGCTCTTAAAACTTTTTCCTGCGTTTTCCTGGCTACTGGTGCCCAGTCTCTGCGCACCAGTTCCAGGCCTTTGACCACGATTTTGCCATCCTGTATGAGGGCATATCGTTTTTTAGTCACGAAGAAGCCTCGTTGGAAGAAACCTTCAAATTCCAGCTCCATTCCCGCAGGGAGATCGCTGTTAACGACCTTTAAGAACTTCTCCGCTTTTTCCTGTATTAGATCACGCAATAAGCACACCGTTGACCATGCCGTCCTGTCCAGGTCGGGAGGTTACTTTAACTTGGCCCAAATTGGTCTCTACCACGGCACCTTTAGTGATTATGTTACGTCGTACAAAGTGAGTGTTAGCATGATTCTCCACTACTCCCATAATCTCGGCTACTTCCATCTTATTATTTTCAGGATTTACCACGTTAATTTTAACGTCATTGGTGAGCCTGAGTTTGCGGTCTCCACCCTTGGTACGAATGGTTTTTATCTTTCTTTCTCCAATTTTGGTTTCCGCGGGGTCGCGGCCAAATTCTATTTTCCTTTTATTCCGGTTGCTCTTAGAGCGCGCACCGGTGGGCTTTCTAACAGATTTACCTTGCCATATTGCCATTATTTCACCTCTATTAGCTTAAATTTGTGCAAAATGTTCTGCTTTTAATGTTACTAAAAAAGTAGAACAAGAAATAAGCAGTATTTCTCCAAGAACTTTTTGATCCGAGACTTATATAATACTTTTCCACACAGTCAAATATATGGATAGGCATATGATTTAAATATTTCAAACTCCAACCTCACCATCAGAGAATAATATCCATCTATTTTCTCTTCAACTGATTCCAAGGAATAAAAAGGATTAAAAATTAGTATTAAACTCATTTATTAACTAAGATGTACTGGTGAACCAATGAAAATCGGAATGTCACACGGGGCCGGCGGAGAGATAATGCAGGGCCTGATATCGGATATAATCTTAAACAACATAACTAATAAACAAGTAGAAGACGGAGTAGGTCTACAGGACCTTGATGACGGTGCTACAATACCGTTAGGCCAACATGAAATCGTGGTAAGTACCGACAGTCACACCATAGATCCTCTATTTTTTCCGGGTGGAGATATAGGGCGAATATCTATGGCTGGAACTGTTAATGATGTTTCTGTAATGGGAGCTAAACCTTTGGCCATAACCAATGCTATGGTTATCAGCGAAGGATTTTCTGGTGATGAACTGGAATGTATTATTAAATCCATGGACCAGGTCAGTAGTGAAACTGGAGTGGCAATTATAACCGGCGATACCAAGGTCATGGAACATGACCAACTGGATAAAATGATCATCTGCACCACTGGAATTGGAATTGCTCCCCGGGGACAGATTACCAGAGATTCAAATCTGCAAGTGGGAGATAAAATTATCCTAAGTGGGAGCGTAGGAGACCACGGCATTGCTTTAATGTCTTATCGGGAAGGATTTGGCTTTGAAACTGATTTAAAATCCGATGTGGCTCCGGTATGGGGAATGGTTGAAGCTGCCCTGGAAATAGGGGGAGTTCATGCCATGAAAGACCCCACCAGGGGCGGCATTGCCAATGCTTTAAACGAACTGGCCACCAAATCAGGAGTAGGAATGTTTTTGGATGAAGAAAAAATACCAGTTAAACGTGAAGTACACGCTGCTTCAGAAATGCTGGGAATAGATCCCTTTGAAGTGGCTAATGAAGGCAAAGTTATCATGAGCGTGAAGGCAGATAAGGCGCAAGATGTCCTGGAAGCTGTTCGCAAACATAAATATGGTAAAGATGCACAGATAATAGGTGAGGTGACCCTGGAAGGCCCAGTTATAATGGAAACTTCTTTAGGGGGTAAAAGAATACTGGAAGCGCCTATTGCGGACCCGGTACCACGGGTATGTTAAAATAAAAAGGTGGATAATATGGAAAATCAACGACCTGGCTTGTGGGGTAAAAGACTTGCAGCAATTTTGATCGATGCTTTGATAATCACCCTATTTTTGTGGATTCTAAATGCACTGCTCTATCCCCTCTTTGCACTCACCAACACTTATTTTGCACTTAATTATTGGCCATTACTGGCTGGTTTGATCATTGTGCTTTATTTTACCTATCTAGAATCAAAATACAAAGCTACTATCGGTAAAAGTCTATTTAAAATTAAAGTTGAGTCATCTGAGGGTCAGATTAACTTCCGTAATTCCTTTTTGAGAAATTTATCCAAATTTCTGTGGATCCCGCTCATACTGGACTTGTTGGTAGGTTGGATCATAGGTGCCCGAGACCGCTACCTAGATAGACTCAGTAAGACTTACATAGTTTCTTCAAAGGAAGAAAATTAATCAACTTATTCTTCATTTTGAATAATAATAAATAAAAATAAAAAAATAGGGAAAATCCTCAGGGGATCCCTATTCTACAATTCTAACTTCTTGCACTGCTGGTTTAGCTATGGCCCGACCAATGATTATGGTAGCAATCACTGCTATAATGGTAATTAAAATTGCATAGGTCAATAATCCAGTAATTCCACTCTGTTTGGGGAATAACTGTAGAATTAGTGCTTTAATGGCTTCGTTCCATGCCAGGGCAGCTATTAACCCGAATGCAGTGGTCATTAATGTTGCTATGGTTTGTAATACTTGGCCTTTAACTTTATTTGCTTCGTTTTTCACCTTTAAGCCTCCTAACTTTAATACTTAATGTACATTGTTATATGATCGTATGTATAAAATTTTTGATTAAGTGAGAATCTGCAGGTTCGCTTGAGTGAGAATCTGCAGATTTAAATTCTTGTAATACCTAGTTCTCTAATCTTGAGTATTACAACTAATTCCACTTCATAGCAATACCTAATGAAATTTCCAAAATAACTTATAGAAAGACAAAAAATTTGAATATAGACATTTTAGGTAAGTGAGATTCATGTTTATGGGCGCATCCACTAAAGAAGGCCATGAAATAGCGGCTAAAAGTCGAAAAATAGTCAGATCACTTATTGGTGATAAGATCAAACATTTGGAACCAGGTGAAATGGAAATTGTAGAGCGTATAGTGCATTCTACTGCTGATCCGGAGTATGCGGAGTTAACTCATATTAGTGCCGATTTTGTGAAAGAAAGTTCCAAGGCAATTAGGGGAGGAATGGACATCCTTACTGATATCAACATGGTAAAGGTAGGTATCAACCGCTACGAAGGAGAAGTGAAGTGTTACATAAATCACCCTCTGACTTACGAAATTTCCAAAGAAAGAGAAATCACTCGGGCCGCGGCTGCCATTGAAGTGGCCTTAAATGAGGGATTTGAAGGAATAGTTGCTATAGGAAATTCTCCAACGGCTCTTTTGAAAGTTATTGAACTGGCAGATAATATTCCTAGCTTTAAATCGGTTATAGGGGTCCCAGTTGGGTTTGTAGGGGCTGCAGAATCTAAAAATGCGCTTCAAAATACTTCAATTCCCAATTTAGTAACGGAAGGTCCTAAAGGGGGGACTCCTGTTGCTGTTGCTGTGGTGAATGCTTTAATTAATTTACAAAAGGAGTGAATGAGCTTGAAATCTGAGGAACTTTTTAATGAAGCTAAAAAATATCTTCCAGGTGGTGTTGATTCACCAGTACGGGCTTATAAACCATATCCCTTCTTTGCCACCGAGGCAGAAGGCTCTAAACTATATGATGTTGATGGTAACGCTTACATGGATTACTGTCTTGCTTATGGTCCCCTGGTTTTAGGACATGCCAATCCTCAAGTTATGGGGGCGGTTATGTATCAGCTATCCAAAGGAACAGCTTATGGAGTTCCGACTGAAGGCGAAATTGACCTGGCCCGAGAAGTGGTGGATCGGATGCCCTGTGCGGAGATGGTCCGCTTTGTCAGTACTGGAACTGAGGCTACTATGAGTGCCATAAGATTGGCAAGGGCCTATACTGATCGAAAAAAGATCATAAAATTTGATGGAGCTTACCACGGGGCCCATGACTCTGTTTTAGTTAAATCTGGTTCTGGTGCTGTGGGTCTGCCGGACTCTCCAGGAGTGCCAGAAGAAGCGACTCAAAACACGATAATAGTGCCATTTAATGATGAAGAAGCCATGGTGGAACTTTTTGATGATATGGGGGATGAAATTGCAGCCATTATCACTGAACCAGTAATGGGCAACGTGGGCTGTATAGAACCTCGCGAAGGATACTTGAAATTTTTAAGAAAATTAACTCAGGAAAATGACTCAACACTCATATTTGATGAGGTTATAACTGGGTTCCGGCTGTCGAGGGGAGGGGCCCAGGAATATTATGGTGTAACTCCTGATTTGGTAACTATGGGTAAAATAATCGGTGGAGGATTTCCTTTGGGTGCTATTGCTGGTAAAAGGGAGTTAATGGAAATGATAGCTCCTTCCGGCAGCGTTTACCAGGCTGGAACATTTAATGGAAACCCAATATCCGTCACGGCTGGCTTGGCTACCATGGAACAACTGGACAGTTCTTTCTATGATGATGTAAATTCCAAAGGTCTTAAGATGAGGAATGGAATCCAGGACATGCTTGATGACCAATCTTTAAATTATCAGGTGGCTGGACTGGCTTCTATGTTCCAATTGTATTTTACCGAAAAAGAAGTATGGAGTTATGCCGATGCCAAAACTGCCGATACTGACAAGTTTTCAAAGTACTTCCATCAATTATTAAAGGATGGAGTGTTTTTACCCCCATCTCAGTTTGAGTGCTGTTTTATGAGCACGGCTCATTCATCAGAAGATATTGAAACTACTTTAGAATCAGTTGAAAATGGCATAAGTGCCGCTATGAATATTTAAATTGGGATATTCTTTTTAAAATAAGAATATTATCTTTTAAAAGGGATATTAACTAATTTTAAAGGGATATTGAATAAGATATCTTTTTTTTGAAAAAAAGATTTAAACAATCAAAATTAATACTAACACTATTATTAATAAGATTACACCAATTGAAAGATATAACATAGGATCTAAATCAGTAACTGTGGAAAAGACCCGGGTCTGAAATGTTGGTGTCCTTTCACGAACTCTTTTCTCCATTACCATTTTCATAAGGCGTTCTTCTTGTTGATCTATATTTTCCAGAAGTTTTTTCTGTTTTTTCACGTCGGATGGAAGATCTTTCTGTTCCAAAATGTTCCACAAAGACCATCTCCCTGCCTTTATCTCTTTTAAAAGCTCTTCTTGTATGGTTATTCGCCGAGAAAGTTCTTGTATGACTTCTTTTCTTTGTTTGGCTTTGTTTTTGATAACGCTAAGAAGTTCTGCCATTTCTTCGTAGTCCAGTTCAGATTCTGGCGAACCCGTTGAATAAATGCGTATTCTAACCTCTTCCATGGTGTCGAAATACTCCAAAGGATTCCCACATTCACATGATTCAAAATCAGTGGGTGATTCGTTTCGATCAAGCCGATAATATCCATTACAGGAGGCACAAACCAGATATCCTTCTGTATAATTTTGAAATATTAGGCTTTTGGAGCTTTGTTGGTGTTTCAACATTTTAGATATCCTTCTTCCTTTAAATCATTCTTCCATTTAAACTATTTTAAATCAAGGCCAACCTTAATTATATACTATATTTCAACTCTTTTTATAAAATATATTATTATAACCTAATAATATAAATATATCTAAAAATAAGACTCGTTAATGATTAAAATTATGGATTCATGGTTAAAAATTATATAAGTCTCTTAAAAAACTTGGATTTTATAAAAAAATATATTCAATAAAGAAATCTTAGTATTCTTCATTAACAATTAATCTTCATAACAATAATCTTATTTATTAATATTCTTATAGAGATGGTGAACTATGATATTGGCGGCGGGAATGGGAGAGAACCATGCCATTAAAGATGCTATCAATCAGTTGGCGTTTGAAGTCATCTTAACTAAATCTGAAGATGAACTGGTGGATTTACTCCTTGAAGGAGAAGTAGATGCAGCGGTAAGAGGTTCATTAAACGCGTCTAAGATTATGAATAGGCTTCGTGGTAAATATCCTAATTTATGCCGGGCATCTGTTTTGGAGATTAACAAAAGTAAATTTCTTCTGGCTCCTGTGGGAATTGATGAAGGGGATACTTTACAACAGAAAGAACAGATAATACACCAGGGGGCTAATTTTCTACTTGAAATGGGTATAAAGCCTAAGATTGGGATATTGTCTGGAGGAAGACCTCAAGATAGAGGTCGAAGCTCCAAAATTGACCATTCTCTGGATGATGCAGAAGTACTTACCAGGATCACAATGGATAAATACTCGGTTAAACATTACTTCATATTAATAGAAGATGCCCTGGCCGATGGTGCCAATTTGATTCTGGCTCCAGACGGCATCTGCGGAAATTTAATATTTCGCAGCCTTGTTTTTTTGGGTTCTGGAAAGAGCTACGGTGCAATTACCCTAGGAATTAAAGAAATATTTGTTGATACATCTAGATCTCAAAATAAAGAAGGATACATCCGGGCTTTGAAATTAGCGGCTTACTTAGTTAATTTAAAAAGTAATGAAAAATAATTTACAGGAGTTAGAAATGGAACCCCTTAAACCCATTTATAATTTATACGAATGGTATATATCTCGAAACCTGCGGCCTGAGAATATGCCCAAACACGTGGCCATCATAATGGACGGCAACCGAAGATTTGCCAAAATACAAGGGAATATAGATACTATTGAAGGACATAAAAGAGGAGTAGGTACTTTAGAAAGAGTACTGGACTGGTGTGTTGATCTGGGAATAGAAATTGTAACAGCTTACGCTTTCTCTACTGAAAACTTCAACCGTCATCCTCACGAAGTGGAAGGCCTCATGCGGCTTTTCAAGGAAAGTTTTGAGGGTATTGCTAACAATCAGAAGATCCACGAAAATAAGGTACGGGTTAAAGCCGTGGGAAAACTTGAACTTCTTCCGGAGGATGTTAGGGAAGCTATAAGGACGGCTGAAGAATGCACGGCATCTTATGACCAGCGCCTGGTGAACATTGCCATTGGCTATGATGGGAGAATGGAAATAGTTGATGCCATTAAAAAGATCGCAAAGGATGTTAAAGACGGAAAACTCGATGTGAATGAGATAGATGAGAGTGTCGTGAGCAAAAATCTTTACACTGCTGGTTTGGAAGATCCTAACCTCATAATAAGGACCAGTGGGGATGAAAGGCTTAGTGGATTCTTATTGTGGCAGTCTTCCTACTCTGAATTATATTTCTGCGATAGTTTATGGCCTGAACTACGTAAAGTTGATTTTTTAAGGGCATTAAGATCTTACCAACAACGGGAGCGACGTTTTGGAGTGTAGATCTGGTGATTGATGCACACTGTCATGTGGATTTCAAAGAGTTTAACAAAACTCGCCCGGAGGTAATGGAAAGAGCTCAGGAAAAATTAAAGGCTATTGTGAACTCTGGAGCCAATTTAGGTGGTAATCGTCGTACTTTAAAATTGGCTGAGGAATATCCTGGATTTTTATATCCTACACTGGGATTTCACCCCCATTATGCCTCAAAAGCTGATAAATCCGCTATTGAACAAGTTTTAAAGGAAGTTAATTCTAACCTGGATCAAGCGGTAGCTTTGGGTGAAACTGGTTTGGATTTTAATGATATAAAAAGTGAGGAAGTCCGAAAAAAACAGGAAGAACTTTTCACGACCTTCTTGAATATGGCATCCAATGAAAAAAAACCCCTAATTATCCATGCTCGAGATGCCGAAAAAAAAGCCCTGGAAATGGTTAAAAATTATCCAGAAATACCTCAAGTTGTATTTCACTGTTATGGGGGAGATTTAGATACTGCTAGGCTGATATTGAAGGAAGATTACTTCATTTCCATGTCAACTATAGTGTGTTTTTCTAAACATCATCAGGAACTGGCTCGAGAATTACCATTATCCCAACTTTTAACTGAAACTGACAGTCC
>Ga0187786_10000066_pt1 | contig 32814 bp, 31 predicted proteins | sample 0815_BV2_10_20_M_FD_132449 | JGI IMG/M metagenome (GOLD analysis project Ga0187786, IMG submission 132449) | Tropical peat soil microbial communities from peatlands in Department of Meta, Colombia - 0815_BV2_10_20_MG | ecosystem: Environmental > Terrestrial > Soil > Wetlands > Peat | place...
CCGCCCGGTCCGGTGTGATCAGCAGGCCGTTCGATTGAAATCCAACCCAGCCGTTCGACGGCATGGAATTCTTGGCGGTCCGGATGAATGATTCGAGATGGGGGTTGAGAAGCGGCTCGCCGATGCCGTTCAGGATCACCGCCTCCGCACAGGACAGGGCGGGCGCTATACGTTCGAACAGTTCAGGAGCAAGCAGACCGTCCTCACGATTCCCTTCCTGCCTCTGCTTAACACACATGGGGCATGCGAGGTTACACGCAGTCGCAGTCTCAATATAGAACTTCGTAGGAAAGGGTCTCCTTGGCGGCAGGCTGACAGCCCCCTGGAAAGCAGCATGGTAAGGTTGTTTTGAGGTTTTCACGATAGGCACGCCTTCTGCAAAATGTATTGCTGCCGGACGAATTGTTATGCAACCGGCAGCAATCCGGGAACTTAACGATTTTTTCCATTATCACGCGGGCCGATACGTGAGTCAAGGCGGATTTTTGCATCCTGGGGCCGGTCACGAACGGGAAACGCTCTTTTTGCGTGCAGCCGGCTTGGGGGAGTTGGCGTGCAGAAGCAAGCCGATATACTTATTTATGGGATTCGAACGATCAAGGAACGGAACCAAAGGTTTTTTCCGTGCGCCCATACCCTTCAGTTCTTTTATCAAGTCGCTGTTGCTGCTGTCGTACTTCAAACCCAGAGAGAAGGTTTCAATGGCGTCTTTTTTCTTGCCTGCGGCAAGAAACGCCCTGCCGAGATTGAGGTGCAAGAGCGGGATGAGTTCCTGTTTGTCATGGAACTCGCCTTTTCTGAGCATCGCGAGTGCTTTTTTGCAATTATCCACACCGGTTCTGTATTTCCTGTCCAGGACGGACTGAAAACAACCGAGATAGGATAGAATAATCGGGTCATCCGGGAAATGCACTGCTGCCTGCTGCAGCACTACGTATGCTTCCTTTTGTTTACCCGTTCTTAGAGCGGTTTTTACCGCCCGGAGATAATCTCCGGTCGTTACTTCCGTTTCTTTTTTCTTGGAGCCATCGTGATCTGCAGATGCGGTTTTATTTTCTTCTCCGTAAGTATCCATGTCCTTATTGTAACATACGAATAGAAGACCGCAAGAGGAGAATCGCATCGCAGAACAAACAACGAATTTTTCCTGTTTTGAAGATTGTTTTTTTTCTGGTGATCCAGGTTCGGGAGAACTAAGCAATTTTTCTTTTTCCCGAGGTGTTTTTTTCTGTTTTTCCCGTCCCCTGTTTCTTCCCGAAATGCACGTTGTCCCCTTCCCTGACTCCAATTTTCATTGATTCCCAACAGTCCAGTGTGCTATAGTTCCCTTCACCGTTGCGCCGCGGTATTCCATGTTGATCGAATAACACTCCGGGACGGCGGAGCAGTGAATACAGCCGAATTCAAAAAACGAGGGTGGGACCCATGACCTACAAAGCCTGGTTCCAATGCATCAATGATCAGTGCAAGGCGCAGTACCCGCTGAACAAGATCCTGTACCGCTGCACGAGCTGTAATTCGCTCCTCGAAGTACGGCATGACATGCTGGCCCTGGCGCAGCGAAGCGCCAAGGAATGGATGAAACTGTTTGAAGACCGGTACAAATCCACACAGTGGCCCTATGGCTCGGGCGTGTGGGGCAAGAAAGAATGGATCCTGCCGAACATCAAAGATGACAATGTCGTTTCGCTCTATGAGGGTGCATCGAATCTCTTCTGGGCGGAGCGTTTCGGCAAGATGATAGGCCTGGAAAACCTTTGGATCAAGCTCTGCGGCAATTCTCACAGCGGCTCGTTCAAGGACCTCGGCATGACCGTGCTCGTATCGCAGGTCAAGCAGATGATCAGCGAAGGCGTGCCTATCCAGGCGGTTGCATGTGCCTCAACAGGCGATACCTCCGCGGCGCTGGCGACCTACTGCGCGGCAGCCGGCATCCAGTCCATCGTGCTTCTGCCCAAGGGGAAAATATCCATCGCCCAGCTGGTCCAGCCCATAGCGAACGGCGCCCTGGTCATGTCGCTCGATACGGACTTCGACGGGTGCATGCGCGTCGTGCAGGAAATCACGAAGGATGAGACGATCTACCTCGCAAACTCCATGAACTCGCTCCGGATCGAAGGGCAGAAGACCGTGGGCATAGAGATCGTACAGCAGTTCGATTGGGACGTGCCGGATGTCATCATTATTCCCGGGGGCAACCTCGGCAATGTCTCAGCCCTCGGTTCAGGTCTGCTCATGATGCGGGATCTCGGGCTCATCGAGAAACTGCCCCGGATCGTCGTGGCTCAGGCGGAGCAGGCAAACCCGCTCTACCGGTCGTACCGGAAAAACTTCGAAAGCTTCGAACCCATGCAGGCGCAGAAGACACTTGCTTCCGCGATCCAGATCGGAAACCCCGTGAGCGTGGCCAAGGCGATCCGTACGCTCAAGCAGTTCAACGGCATCGTGATGGACGCCACCGAGCAGGAGCTGGCCGACGCCGCAGCCATGGGCGATATGACGGGCATGTTCAACTGTCCGCACACGGGTGTGGCTCTGGCAGCCCTCTTCAAGCTCCTCAAGGCAGGCAAAATCGACAAATCGGAAAAGGTCGTTGTCATTTCCACGGCCCATGGACTCAAGTTCACGGACTTCAAGGTCCAGTATCACGAAGAAAGACTTGGCTTCCCCTGCACCTATGCCAACAAGCCGATAGAAGTATCCGCGACAGTGGACGCGGTGAAGGATGCCTTGCAATACGCGCTGAAGAACAGGAGAAAACTGAATGTCTGAGAAACCCAATCCCAAAAACTGGAACCCCGCGACCCTCGGCGTGCACGGCATCGAACGCGTGCACCATGCCCACTTTGCGGTCTCGACGCCCATCGTGCACACGTCGAATTACTATTTTAACACCACCCAGGATGTGTACGATTTCATGAAGGCCAAAAGCGAGGGCCGCATGATCCGTGAACACGAATACGGCCGGTATGGCAATCCGACGCAGATCGAGTGCGAGAGGAAACTCGCGGCGATCGAGGGAGCTGAACGGGCCGTGCTGTTCTCCACGGGGATGAGCGCCGTGATCCTGACCATCATGACGTTCATGCGCCGAGACGGTCACATCATCTTTACGAGTGACTGCTACCGCCAGACGCGCGACTTTGCAGCCAATCTGCTGGCGGAGTTCGGCATCCAAGTGTCCATGGCCGAACCCACAGCCCAGGCCATTGAAAAGGCGATCAGGCCAAACACGAACATCATCTTCACTGAATCGCCCACCAATCCCTATCTGCGGTGCCTCGACCTGCCCGCCGTGGTAAAGGTTGCCAAGCAGCACAAGGTCATGACGATCATCGACGCAACACTCGCCACGCCGTTCAATATCAGGCCACTGGACCTGGGCGTCGATGTGGTGATCCATTCGGCCACCAAGTACCTTGGCGGCCACAACGACCTCCTCGCGGGCGTAGCCCTCGGCTCGGACAAGCTCATGAATGATGTCTACCGCATGCAGCGCATGATCGGCGCCGTACCCGGTCCCCTCACCGCGTTCCTGCTCGAACGCGGTCTCAAGACCTTCGGACTGCGGATGAAGCATCACAACGATGCCGGTCTGACGGTGGCCCGCATGCTCGAAGCGCACCCCAAAATCGAACGGGTCTGGTACCCGGGCCTGCCCTCCCATCCCGACCATGCCATTGCGAAGGATCAGATGAAGGGATTCGGCAGCGTGATCACGTTCCTGCTCAAGGGTGACGATGCGCTCACGCGGAAGTTCATCGACGGGCTGGAGCTCTTCTTGATCACCCCCAGCCTCGGCGGCAGCGAAAGCCTGGTCACCCAGATGTGGATGATGTCGTTCTTTGATTATCCCGACGAATACCGCAAAAAAATCGGGATGGAGGACAACCTCGTAAGGCTTGCGCTTGGATTGGAAGATGCGGATGATTTGCTTGCTGATTTGAAGCAGGCGCTCGATAAAGTATAATGGCGCATGTACCAACGGCTCGCGTTTTACAAACGGACTCGGTTTTCACCTTGAGTCCGTTTTTTTCAGCACTGAGCCGGAACCTGCTGCGGTTGAACTATTTTTTCAGAATAACCCCGCACTTCCTGCACGTCGATCTGAAAATATCGCTCCCCAGCGAGTGCCCGCAGGCAGGACATCTCCAGTTGAAGGCGGAAAATGCAAGAAAAGATACGATGACCGTTATTTGCATCGCGAAGAGCGTGCCCTTGGAAAAATGAAGGAACAGGATCGGCCGCTTGTGCAGGACAGCGCACAGCAGCACCAGGAACAGCGCGGCCGCAATCGCCAGGATCTGCCGTGTCTGGCGGACCTCGAATTCCTTTCTGATCGTCTGGGCGTCTTTTTTCTGCATACGTTGCTTCTCCCGTTCCACGGCAGTGTTTTCCTTACATGACCGATCCCTGAGCAGCATGCGACCCGCACTTAACCGACCTGCACCTTAACCACGATTTTTATCACGGTTACCGGCTTGCCAGCTGCAAGTCGCGGCGCATGGGCGTCATCAGGCCAGAGCACGGCAAGCCGACCTGTCTGCAGATGGACAGGCGTCCACATACCCTGCTCGACCGAACCGAAGCATACGTCCTTGTTCGCATCATACGGCTCGCTGACCGTCATATCCCCTGCAGGGGCCCAGCCGATGACTTCTTCGCCGGAAACAAGGTACTGGATATCGAGATACTTCCGATGGAATTCGAACCTCGGCCTTTCCGTCGTGATCGTGGTATATCGCTGAACCAGCGCGAATACTCGGTCCCCGTCAATGTCCACTTTGCCGTCCAAATAGGAATCGAGGTCGGGTCTGCGCAAAAACGAGAACGCCTGCTGCAGCTCACTCGTCATGGCGATTTGCTTTTCAGCATGAACGATATCAGCAACTACCATTCATCCCTCCTGGTCACCTTCCGCAGTACGCCGGACATGCAAACGCTCTGCGGCTGCTCCAGCTTGACATGGACAATTTCCAGGTCGTGGCAGGCGGCTGTTGAACGGGTTATCCGCCTTGCACTATACCATAATTTCATCGCGAAATCACGCAAGCCTGCTATGCTCAACTTGCTCTTTATGATCAGATTCGACCGTTCATTTTGATCATCCCCCGTTGTCAATTTCAACCAAAAGTGCTTTACTACCCTTTTTTGTGTTAATAAATGTTTGGCAAGATTTTTGCTTTCTTTAAGTTATAAGACGTACGCCGGATATGAGGCAAGTAGTGGGAGGGCGTATGAAAAACACAGCAAATAAAATAACACTGCGTTTGATCACAGGATTGTTTCTCCTTGCAATAGGGTTTGCCGCTGGTTTTCCCGCGGGTGAAAGGACAGGTTTCGCAACCGGAACAGAATGGGCCATGGTTCAGGCGGACCTGCTCGCACGTGAGGCAGGAATGACGATGCCGGTTTTTCTTGAAGATAATGCTTTCAAAGTGGTTTTGAAACAGCCGAAGCATCTCTACCGAACCGCGAGAAAATTGGCAAACAGTCATGAGCTTGTGACGAACACGAGCAGAGAATCGCTTCCTGAGACGGGGGAAACAGCCCCTGACGATGATAGCGTTCATCAGCCGAGTTCGGATGTCGTGATGGCATTAGCTCCCGGTGCAGCAACCGCTGCAGCTGTGGATCAGCAACCGCGGGCAGAGGAGCCGGCTGTTCGTTCGTTCTAATCGCGTTGCCGGTGTCTCAGTGTTATCACTACCTGACACGCAGCAATAAGGAACAGCGCTAGTGAAGCGGGATTAACGACCAGTCCGAGCGAGGGCTCATCGGCCATCGATCGGAACGGTAGGGGAAGCGGAGTTTCGCGTGTGCGATCGACGTTCCCGGGGTTGAGGAAGCACATCGTGCTCTACGAGTGAAGTGCGGCGATCACCTGACGAATAACACCGCAGACGAATGAGAGCGCAAGGAGTGGTCCTGTTCAGCGTCAGTGGTCTTTTTCGCTGCGTCATTCTGCCTGGTGACAGGCACGGCCATGACGTAAATGATGCGCCGTTCCGCTGACTTGCACGGATACGACGCTCCCCAGCCACAGACCTGATTATATCGAGTGGCGCGAGAGTCTTGAATTGGGACGTGCCTCCGGTCTTTCCAGTAACCTCCGAACGAGAGGGTGCGCTCTGCTGTTCGCCCACAAAGAAACAATTTATTTCTCACTGTCGATTATATTCCTTCACCCTCATCTTGATGCGTTCGACCCTGGCGGGATCGTAACCGGAATAGAGAAAGGAATAAACCGTATTGTTCGTGAGAATCGGATCCAGATCAGGAGGGATGATGTTTTCCTGCACGAGTTCATCCCAGGAGGCTGTACCCCTGATCGGTGAGAATTCCGCCAGATGGATCTGCACCCCGCGGCTCATAAGAAAATCGATCCCCTGCTCCACTTCCTCCAGCGTCTGGCCGGGCAATCCATACATAATATACGCGCCCACATGTTTTTTCAGAAACCCGGCGTTGAAGAGCGCCTGAGCCGCCTTATCAAAATCGTGCTGCGTTACTTTGCCGCCCGTTTTTCTCTGCCTTGCATCATTGATCGTTTCCAGGCTGAGCCGGATCGTAATAAAACCGGCTTTTTTCATCAGGTCCGCCAGATCGTCGTCAATGAACCGTGCATGCAGTCCGTTCGGTGCATGAAAGCGCGCCCCGATCCTGCCGTCAATGATACTGCGGAGCAGGGGTTTGATGTGGCCATCCGCTTGATAAAGCAGCGCATCGTCGTAAAATGCGAAGTCTTGTACACCCTGCATCCGCAGACCCTGGATATCCGAAATGACATCATCAGCAGTTTTGCGTTCAAACTGCGGCGCAAGCAGGTTCGATGCGCAATAGGAGCAGCGAAAAGGACAGCCTTTCGACGTCAGGAGCGGAGCAAAGGAGTGTTCTTTGGAGAGCACGGGCTTCGCGCGCTCCCGGTTCGCGTGGATCGGATGCAGCGTCAGTCCAAATGCTTCGAGCAGCCGTACAAGACCATCGTTGACCTGCCCGGCGTAGATCCGGTCAGCTCCGGACTGCAGAGCAGCGTGTTCAGGATACAAGGTCGGATAGATGCCGCCGAGAATGATGGGCGTGTTCGGCGCCGCGTTTTTCACCAGACGGATCGTTTCCTGGACCCCGGGGTACCAGTAGCTCATGACCGAAGTCATAAGTACGATATCAGCGGGCAATGCACGAGCCAGCGCATGCGTGAAGGCGCCGACGCTCATACCGTACCGTTTAAAATACCGCGGAACGTCCTTCAGCAGCGCCGGCTTCGGAATCCGCTCGGAGTGGTATTTGCCGGTTCCGTACGGCCCGGAATCAAAGGAGTCCATGCAGTCAACATAGACTATATCGATGGCATACGCACTCAGGAACTCCGCAACCTCAAGCAAACCGAGCGGGCAGGCCCAGAGATTGAATGCGGCAAAATCGTGAATCCAGGGGTTGATAAGAAGAATGCGCGGCTTCATGGTCGTCCAATTAATAGGGTACGATACCCCATGACATCCGATTTTGTATCACGGAGCTGCAGGTAAAATTGCAGCGCTCCCTTGACAGCCGCGGCACCCCTCATCTTTTGTGGATCGGGAGTGTCGTTCTCCCCAGGTTACTCGCCCGTTTATTGTATGCCAAGTTCAGCAGATGCATCCGTTAAGATATGGTCAGGAGACGCCTTGGTCAGGACCCTGGTCTGCTTTCGATAGCCTGACCCAAGAGTGAAACTGAAGATTGTTCGAACAAAGGCTGTGCTGTCGGAAAGGTGGATCGCATCCGGACAGTCTCGGGGAAATTCATTGTCAAACGCAACCTCCGCGGCGACATCAGGGAACACGAATGCCCGCTGCGGCGGCTGCTTCGATGAGCTCAGGGAGCAGTTTCCTCCGAGAGGGTCTACATCTCTTCGCCTTTGCGAATGGTCCAGAAATCATCGGAAAGGTTCCTGTCTGACAGATATGCGTAAGGCATGGTAAAATAGCCCTTCATTCCCCATCCCGTACCCCAGGAATTACGCACAATAAAACGCTTTTGCGCATCATTGTATCCGACCGCCAGGACGGCATGGCCGCCCAGAACCCGTTCTCCCCTTTTCGGCAGGTTCACTTTTCCTGTTTTGGCGACCTGCGCAGACTCGAAGCTTTCGTATACCGTGAAGCCGAAAACAAACGGAAAACCGTCAGCCAGGCACGCACGCATTTCATCCAGGGAGAGTATGCGATGATATGATGTAATCTGATGATCGAGCGCCTCTTTATAGCAAAGTGCAGGCGGTTTCTCAGTGAACAGAGAAATATCATACGGCCAGAGCTGTTCGGCGCAGACGCCCTGCTTGGCGAGGGTCTTGATGCCGTCCCGGATCATCGCGCCTGAATCAGACGAGACGGAATGCTCGATGATGCGCTCGTTATAGTAGATGAACAGCCTGCTGAGATCACTGAAATGCACCTTGTTCTTGATCTCCAGGAACTCGAGCGCTCCTGCGAGGGCATTGGCAGTGCAGCTTCCCAGATTGCCCTGGTCCTCCACCCGAGAGCAGAGAGTCCTGAGATCAATCTGCGGCGGCAGTCTTCGGACTTTCGGCCGTACGGCTGAATAAAGATAGTCTCGCTGGTCCGGCAAATCCGGGACCCATCCGTAACAGTACATTTTCACACGATTCTTTTTGACTGCTTTTTTCTTCATGGCCGAAGCATCCCCCTTTTGTACGAATCTTTGTCCCAACTCCCGACCTCACTCAGGAGAGAAGATCAGAAGTACAAACATCCTTCCAGAGCCCTGAAACAACTGTAAAAAACGCATGAACACTTTTCTCGGGTAATTAGTGTACTACATCTGTCGGTTTGTGATTATGAAAAAAACGCGATTCAAATATGATGCAGACATTAACATGCTTCATCTTCTGGGAGTTCGACATGCAGGATGGAGTAATTTGTATAGTATTGAAATATTAATATATATCCTGATCTGTTGTCAATTAAAATTAAACCTGAATAACCACCCCCTGGGGACAGATGATCAAGCCTGTTAAACCATATTAAAATGGAATAACATTTTTTACTTGACTTCCCCACTCAAATACTATATTATTTAGCCAAAACAGGTTATTTATGTTTTGCTGGTGGGGCCGGGAGGCAGCAAGTAATGACGAATAAAATCACTGAAAAAAAAGCGAAAATCAGCAGTGTAAAAATTCCAATTGGGACACTGCTGCTTGCGGACGACTTAATTTTACCTCAGGATCTGGATTTCGCGCTTCAACATCAAACACACAGCAACATGCTCCTGGGAGAAATACTCGTGCGGATGGGGGCCCTTCGCGAAGACGATCTTCATAAAACACTCCAACTGCAACGCAGCCTCTTCCTGTATTGACAACGCACCAGGAGGTTTTCAAAATTTCTCAGGAACGGTTTTTTGTTCTTCTCGTCGGCATGGCGATCCACGGATCGTCAGGCCATGGATGTTTCGGATACCGCCCTTTTAAATCCTTCTTCACTTCCCTATAGGCATTATTCCAAAACCCTTTGAGATCCTGAGTTATCTGCACCGGCCGTCCCGCTGGCGAGAGAAGATGCAGCAGCAGTTTGACCCTTCCTCCGGCAATTGACGGGGTATCTGCAAGTCCGAACATCTCCTGCAGTTTTACAGCAAGCACTGGCTGGCTACCCGACAGGTAATCGATAGCAACACGATTTCCACTCGGCACGACGATGCCTGTCGGAGCCCGAACCTCCACTGCCCTGCCCTGCTCTGGGGTCAGCGTGCTTTTCAGAACCGTCAGAATATTTATACGCTTAAGATCATGAGCACTGCGGACGCCTCCTGTCCACGGGCGCAACCATGTCCCCGGGTCGGAAAATAATCGTGTATCACTCAGATCCGGCCATTCCTCTTCCGGGAAAACACTGGCAAGGAGATTAACCCTCGCCTGGAATTGTTTTGTCTCTGCTGAAAAACCAAGCATGCCGGGTTCACTGGCGATAGCATCAAAAAGAAGAGGCAGTGATTCCTCATCAGAGGGGAGGAACGGCCTGCTTGATAAAAGCAGCGTTTCGAGACGCTCCTCCATGGTCGCCACGATCCTGCCCTCGCGACGATCCCATTCCACTTTCCTGATGTGCCTGATACGGGCTGCACATTCCTGACGGATGAGCGCTTCTGAAGCTGCTGCCGCGACATGGACATATCCCTCAACCAGTTCGCCTGCGTCGACGGCTGCGGCGACGATGAATTCGCTCCCCAGCAAACGGCTGTCCGCTGATACGCGAACCCCCCTCCCCTGGGCATGGACAAAACGGTCGCTCCCCGCTTGGCGCTGTTTGCAGATCCTGTCCGGAAACGCACTGAGGAGCAGACGCGCTATGATGTCCTGATCCAGTTGCTGCTCGGAAGCGGCGGTATCAGCTGCATTCGCAAGGAGGCGGATCAGGTGCTTTGCTGTTCGTTCCACTGCCCTGAGCGCCGTGCGATCAAACGCTGCATCAGGCAGAGCACCCCCGCGCCACCGGGCCAGCTCCGCGATCCGCTCCATGATATCGGCTTCATAGGTGATACGCGTACCGTTCTGGCGCCGGAAAATGTCACGCTCCGTCAGCAATGCACAGAGATCCGCACCGAGGGGGATGCACCGCAGTTCCCGTGCCTTCGCCAAAAGCCGGGAAAGCCGCGGATGAAGCGGTATGCGCGCCATCTGCCTGCCCGCAGGGGTTATCGCTCCGCCCTCATCGAGCGCGCCGAGATCCTTCAGCAGACCGACGGCGGCATCCCATGCGGCGCCGGGCAGCATATCGAGCCAGGAAAGCTTCCGGAAGTCCTTCACGCCCCAGAGCGCAAGTTCAAGCGCGAGCGGGGAAAGATCAGCCACGAGGATTTCGGGCTGGGAAAATGGCGGCTTTCCGGAAAACGTCTGAAGACTGTACAAGCGGTAACACACGCCGGGCCCCAGCCGTCCGGCCCTGCCTGCCCGCTGCTCTGCTGATGATTTTGCAACAGGGAGAGTCACCAGCCTGTTCATCCCGGTGCGTGGATCGTAGCGCAACATGCGTGTCAGGCCGCTGTCGATCACAACGTGCACGCCCTGGATCGTGAGGCTCGTCTCTGCTATGTTGGTCGCCAAAACGATTTTGCGATGATCGCGCGACGGCATGATCGCACGTTCCTGCTCTTCAAAGGGCAGATCGCCGTAGAGCCCGTGGATGGCCAAGCGCTGTTCCTCACGGAACGGCAGTTCATTCAGATCCTTCATGCATGCTCGTATCTCTGCGACTCCCGGTAGAAAGACCAGAATGTCGCCTTCCGTCTCCCGGAGCGCCGCCTGCACGGCCGAAGTGACACGGCTGGCCAGCCGTTCAGACGCATCGCTCCCATATCGCAGGTCGACGGGGTAGCTTTTCCCGGACGAGGAGACTACCGGCGCTCCGCCCAGCAGTGCCGCGACCGGTCCCGTGTCCAGGGTGGCCGACATGATGAGGACCTTCAGGTCCGGGCGAATGCCTTTGCGGATATCGAGGCACAAGGCGAGCGCCAGATCTGCATGCATGCTGCGCTCGTGAAATTCATCGAAAATGACGAGGCCCGTTCCCTCGAGTGCAGGATCTGTCTGCATGCGCCGCGTCAAAATGCCTTCTGTTACGACGTCAATGCGGGTCTTGTCCGATTGTTTCGCATCGAACCTGATCGCGTAGCCCACTGTTTCACCGGCCACTTCATCCAGCAGCTGCGCCATCCAGCGCGCAGCCGAAACTGCCGCGATCCTGCGCGGCTCCAGCATGACGATCCGGCCCCTTTCCTGGGGAATGATATCGAGCAGGGCAAGGGGTACACGCGTTGTCTTTCCGGCGCCCGGCGGGGCGTGCAATACGACTGCGGAATGACCGACAATCGCCTGCTTCAGCTGGGAAAGAATGGCATCGACGGGAAGTGAGGTTGGCGCGTTCATACAATTCGTGCACTGCGCGGCGTTCAGGGAATACCCTTCATTCGACTCGAGAAAACCCGGCCGACTCCATGAACGTAACAGTCTTCGTGATCAGACGTTGAAGGAACGCAGTTTTTCATGGCGTCGGAACACTTTTCTGAAATGGAAACCGAAGATTGCGAATGATATGGCGAGCGGAAAGAGCTTCGGCCGCCTGAAGAGGGACCAGAAAAAAAGCTGCCAATAATGAAACCGCTCCCTTCCCACGATACCGAGGCGCACCATGGATTTGACGGCGGCTACGAGGTAGTTCAAGCGAAGCCGGGCGCGCCGCGTGCGCGCAGGCCGGTACTCTCTCAGGAACTTCCGTACGCGCGCGTAATAATGCTTCGGCGAGTAGATCGTGCGAAGGATCGTCCGGTAGCCGTGCATCAGCGCTTCGGAGTTCATCTTTGGTACGAAGTTGATGGAGAAATCCGTGTTGTCGCCCGTTGCGTGCGTGAGCAGCCGGCCCTCAGCCTTCATGCGGTGGTAAAGTTTAGTACCGTGAGGCGCGTTCAACAGCCCCACCATGGCCGTCACGATCCCGCTCTCCTGGATGAACCCGATCAAACGGTCGAAGATCGTCGCGGGATCCTTGTCGAACCCCACGATAAAACCCGCCTGCACTTCAAGTCCCGCCTGCTGAATCCTCCGGACGCAGGCAATCAGGTCGCGGTTCCGGTTTTGGAGTTTGCTGCACTCGGCCAGACTCTCTTCATTCGGGGATTCGATGCCGATGAATACCTGGTCGAACCCGGCCTTGACCATGAGCTGCATCAGTTCCGGATCGTCGGCGAGGTTGATTGACACTTCGGTGTACAGGGTGAACGGATGCTTTCGTCTTTCCATCCATGAAATTATGGCGGGAAGAATCTCTTTCTTGAGTTTTCCTTTGTTCCCGATGAAATTGTCGTCCACGATGAACACGCTGCCGCGCCAGCCCAGGGAATAGAGGGCTTCGAGCTCGGCGACCGCCTGCAGAGCGTCCTTGGTTCGCGGCACACGGCCGTACAGTACGGTGATGTTGCAGAAGTCGCAGTCAAAAGGACATCCCCGTGAATACTGGATGTTCATGGATGCATACTTGCTGGGGTCCAGCAGGTCGAAGCGCGGCACCGGCGTCGACGAAAGGTTCACCCATTGCGATGATGCATAGACATGACGCGCCGCGCCCTCGTGCAGGTCCGCGAGAAAGCGCGGGAGCGTGATCTCGGCTTCGTTCAGCACGAGATGATCTACCATGTCGAATTCCTCGGGCATGGACGTGAACAGCGGACCGCCTGCAATGATCTTTTTGCCGAGCAAACGGCATCGTCTGATCACAGACTCAGCGGATTCCCGTTGAATGGACATGGCGCTCAGAAACACATAATCCGCCCAGCGCAGATCCCGGTCGGACAGGGACCGCACGTTCTTATCTACGAGCCGCACTTCCCATTCGCGGGGCAGCAGGGCGGCCACGGTCAGCAATCCGAGCGGCGGCAGGCTGGCTTTCTTGGAGATGAATTTCAGCGCGTATTTGAAGCTCCAGAAGGTTTCAGGATACTTTGGATAAACAAGCAATATGTGCATGGCCCCTCCCGGACCGGCGTTTTCTCCAAAAGTTGGTCTATTATGCGCGATCAGGCATGAAAATACAACGGTTACTTTTTGTGCACAACGCGTCGCGACCGGATGCATCCATCGGGAGAATGAATCCGGACCGTTACGTCAGGTAGGCTTTGATGTCGATTTTCGCTTCGTGGGGATTGATGGTTCCCGTAATGGAGCGTTTGTAAACGCCGCCCTCGGTCTCCAGCAGGCTGATCTCAGAGCCGGTTTCCTTTTCGGATCCATCGAATTTCGAGAGCAGCAAGACACGGGGGCGCATCAGGTCGCGCGTCTGATGCAGCACGATGCCGAACTCGCCCGTATCGAAGCGGAGCAGCGTTCCAATGGGGAACAGGCCGATCATATTCACAAATGCCTTCACCAGAATCGGATTGAAGGTCGTGTTCCGTTTGGAAACAAGGATGCGGACGGCCTCGTCAGGAGCCATCTGGGAATTATAGTACACGCGTGCTGCCGTGAGAGCTTCATACGCGTCGGCAAGGGCGACGATCTGGGAAAACGGATGTTGATTGAATTTCCCTTCAACAGGCGGATATCCCTTTACATCGCGGTACTGGTGATGCTCAAAAGCAGCAATCATGGCGAGTTTGGAAACGCCGGGAATGTCCGCCAGCAAGAGTGCGCCCTCGATGGGATGCCGCTTGACCTGTTCCCACTCCTCCGACGTGAGTTTGCTCGGCTTGTTGATGATCTCATGGGGAACGGTTGTTTTTCCGATGTCATGCATGAGACCGGCAACACCCAGCGCAGCAATCTGGCTTTTTTCAAATGACAGGAAGGACCCGAGGGAAATGGCGAGAATTGCCGTATTCACCGAATGGGAAAAGGTGTACTCATCGTACATCTTCAAGCTGGTGAGCCCCATGAGGGCATCGCGGTTCTCTAGCACATTGTCGACCATGGTCTGTACAACAGAATTTACCGCCCGGAGGTTTCTCGTCTTGTCCAGATTCACGGCCTCGACCATCTCCTTGACCACGCTGACCGCGTCCCGGTACAACTCAGCAGCTTTCTTGTTATCTTCCTTGATGACGCTTCCGACGTTTTTGTCTACCAGTGTGACCCGGTGAAGTTCTATGTGAACAATATGATCCTTCTCGAGCGTCTCGTTCACGCCGCCGGCGCCGGTAAAAAGCGCCGGGTCCTTGTTGATCAATGCAGCGAACCGGATCAACTCCTGCGACGGGAGGCCGGGTTTGAACACAATGCCGCCGACGTGGCGGGAGATAAACTGTTCAAGGAACAGCGACAAGCTCTGGTCGACGGGCACCGACAGCGTCTCGAAGAAAAGCTCGCCGCCCACCAGATAAAAGGCGACCTGCTTCCTGCCCACGAACAGCTCCTCGATCTTTCCGCGAAGCTTGTCCGCTGCTGTCAGAAGGATCGGGTGCGCTTCCGGATACAGGGTCGCGTTCCGTACGACCGCCGCAAGCAGCTGAAACGTCATTCGCGCGGCGTCGAGCAGCTGCTGTTTGGCAAAAAAGGATTGTCGTGCTTCACCGCGGCTATCGCTTTGCGGTTCCGCCATCGCTCTTTCTCCTTGCAATATCTTCCAGTGCCGATGCTGCCGCATCGCGCAGCCCGCGCTGGAGCTTCCGTGACTTCCACCAGCTGATCTTGAGGTATTTCTTCAGGAACTCCGACGCCTCCCTGCTGCCGATCTTGCCGAGCGTCCTGATCGCTTCTACGGTCAGATCCTGCTCTTTCTTGCCCAGAATGCGGTTTTCGAGGAAGTTCATGACGGGCACCGCTTCCTCGGATCCCATGCCGGGAAAATCCCCGTATGCACGGATTGCCGTGAGCTGCACATCGGGGTCCTTGTCGCGAAGAAATTTTACCATCACGCTCGCTGCTTTTTTTCCTCCGATCGAAATGAGCCCCTTAATCACTTCCTGACGGATCTTGATGTTCTCATGGTCAGCTGCCTTGCGCAGGAGTGCGAGCGACTGGTCCGATTTGTTGTCACCCAGGATGCAGACGACATTGCGTACGAAGTACCAGCGGCTGTCCGACAGGTGCTCACCAAGCAGGCCAACATGATTTTTTCCGAAATCCTTTACGAGATCGAGAAGAAATATCCTTGACGCCCGGTCATTCTCCTCGGCGAGAAGCTCCAGGAGAACCTTGGTCGTCTGCTTTTCCATCGAAGAGAGATAGGCATGCGCAATTTGGTATTCCGGAGCATCCTTGGTGTATTTGCGCAATTCCCGCACGGCCGCGGTCACGACGGACTTTGAAGATGTTTTTTTCACGGTATCCGCGATGCGTTGTGCAAACACAGGATCTTTGATGTCCTGCAGTTTATGGACGATGTCGGTGGCCAGTTCGTAGTTCTTTTTCGCAAGCGTGAAGCTCACCATATCCTCCAGTTGATGCACGACACCGGAGAACAGCTGTGCGTCCTTCTCCGTCGGCCGATTCAGCCAAGGATTCTTCACGACCTTCAGCAGATACAACAGCGTGCGCACGGTAGCATCTATGATATCCGACTCCATCCCCGTCTCTGCCAGCGCCTTGAGCGCGTTCATCTCCTCTGCGCCGTAGGTTGCCAGCTCCTGGGCGACGGATGCGAGGTCCCGCGCGATCGGCGCGGCCTTGAGCCGTTCGGCAAGTGACTTCGCAGGAGGGCTCACGATTTTCCGGGATGCCGACTTTTTGAGAAGAACCGCAACCTGCTCCACGGTCCAGGCGCTTGAAAAACGGCTCGACTGGATCTCGTGCAATTCTGACGGCAGCTGAAGATCTGGGTTCAAATTCGCTTCTCCTGCCATTTCCGCATCGAGTTCGCCGTACAACTTCCCGGCTACCAGCGAATCGCGAAACTGGGGATCGAGGGAAAGAACCGATTTTGCCAGGCCTTCGAACATGGTGTCGGTCTGGTCCGGGTTCTCCTGCTCAATCTTTCGTCCGGCCTCCTGGTACAATGAATACAAGCGTTCTTCCACTGTTTCCTGTTCGGATTTTGTCTGTTTTGCCAGTTCGAGCATCCTGGCCCCGAATCCCGTAGGATCGTCAAGGAGCCCCCCGAGGACCAGCGTACGGCCTTCGAATTCCGGCTTTTTTTCCTCTGTCGATTCCCTCCCCGCGCGGTCCTGCGGTTTCCAGGCTTCCTCCGACTTCGTGGCGATGACCTCGTCAAGCCCCGCTTCGGTTACCTTGATGTGTTTCGCGTCTTTTTCCCACAAGATCGACGAGATCCCGCTCTTCATGGCAAGCTCTTCCGGCGGCAGTGCCAGCGCTTTGCACATCGTCATAAGTTCGTTCTCGGTCATACCGGCAAGAAAGACAATCTCCCGGATTCCTTTTCCATATAAATCCTGGGCGATTGCCTTGTTGAGCTGTGCATCTTTTCCCAGGGCTGCCGTCTTGCGGTAGGCAAAGGCAGTTTTCTGAACGCTCATGCGGTAATCCGGCTCAGCGCTAAAAAAACGAACCAGCGATTCATGCGCCTTCGCTACCGATTGTGAGTAGATGGGGTTATTGGGAGGATAGAGCTTGACCGCGCGGATGGCGGAGATGAGGTTCCGCATAACATCCTGAGCTTCGGGCGTTACCGCATCAGGTTGTTTTATTTCTTCCGGCATGAACACAAGAGTAACACATTTGGGGCCGCCTGTCAAAGAAACATGAAAACGGTCCTTCTTCAGGAGGAGTTGTTCTTTTTCGTTTTCTCAACACGTGACAGTATCTCTCCATCACTTACGCGCGTGCTGATGAGACTTCCGCTGTCTACACCGGCTACTGACATTATGATCGATCCCGCAGGAATTCGTTTCGTTATGCTGTACCCGCGCAACAGGACCCCGAGGGGATTCAGGTGCTCCAAACCGCCGGCAGCCGTCTTCAGTCGCGAGCGTCCGTGTTTGAGGAGATGACCGAGCGCGAGCGAGCCGCGGTGCGTGAGCTCATCCACGCGCTGATTCAGTTGTTCCAGCATCCTGCGGAGATCTCCCAGAAGCCTCCCTGATACACGCAGCGCGGCGCGCGCCCTTTCCAAACGGTGGCGCATGCTCCGAGTAAGACGCGCCTCGACTGACGCGATGCGTTCCCTGAAAGCGGCTTCGCTTTCCACCACCATTTCAGCCGCTGCCGAGGGCGTCGGTGCTCGAAGGTCTGCCGCAAAATCGGCGATCGTGTAGTCCGTTTCATGCCCCACTGCGGAGATGACGGGAATGGCGGAATCATGAATCGCGCGCGCAACTGCTTCTTCGTTGAAAGCCCAGAGATCCTCGAGGGATCCTCCCCCGCGCCCGACAATAATAACATCCACATTCTGTTCCCTGTTGAAATAACGGACCGCCTCGACGATCGCAGGGGCTGCCTCGGTTCCCTGCACTGGCACGGGATAGACCAGGATATGCATGTTCGGATGCCGGCGTTTGATTACACGCAGCATATCCCGGATCGCAGCACCCGTGGGCGACGTGATGAATGCGATCCTCTGGGGAAGAACGGGCAGCGTCTTTTTGTGTGCAAGATCGAAGAGCCCTTCCTTTTCGAGGCGGAGCCTGAGTTGCTCAAAAGCGAGTTGCAATGCTCCGGCGCCTTTGGGTTCGATATAATCGACGATGATCTGATATTCCCCGCGGGGCTCGTACACGCCGATGCGGGCACGGCAGATTACCTGCATGCCGTGCTGGAGAGTGAATTTAAGGAAACGCTGGGACGAGCGGAACAGGACGGCCCGGATCTGGGACTGTTCATCCTTGAGCGTAAAGTAGGCATGGCCGGACTGCGGGACCGAGAGGTTGGAGATCTCGCCCTCAATCCAGATGTCGGGAAATGCACCTTCGAGCAGGTGTTTGATCTGCGCAGTGAGCTGCGAAACCGTGAGGATATGCGATTTGGCAGTTCCTTCGTTCATGGTCCGCAGTTCCGCTCAATGAGGAATACCTGCCTCGACAATACAGGGCAAGGGCTTTGAACCTGCAATACAGAACCTGCAATACAATAGAAAGCCGTTCTTTCGCCAAATGTCCGGACGCGGGAGAAAATGCAGAACCGGGCATGACCGCATATCGTTGAGCCTTGGCCTCATGAGAAGACGCCTTCCGCGCTGCGACATCATGATCAGGACGCCTCAGGACTTCATGCAGATACGCTGTATGGAGTTCGCTTTCCCCGTTGTCCCGTCGATGTCGAGGACAACGGCGGAAAGGTGTACGGGGCCTTTCGGTATTTCGAACCGGTGCGGCGTCTGGTACAGGAACCGAGCGATAGCCTGCTCCTTCTTCACCCCGATCACGGAGTCCGTCGGCCCGGTCATGCCGACGTCCGTAATAAAGGCAGTGCCGTTCGCAAGCACCCGCTCATCAGCCGTCTGTACGTGCGTATGCGTCCCGACCACGGCGCTCGCTTTGCCGTCCACGTGCCAGGCGAGCGCGATCTTTTCCGATGTGGCCTCCGCATGAAAATCAACGATCACGACAGCGGTCTCGCGCTTGAGTCTGCCGATTTCCCGCTCAGCGGCACGAAACGGGTCCTCCAGGTTCGACATGAAGACCCTGCCTTCAAGATTGAGCACGGCTGCTTTGCCGGCGCCTGTGGAAATGACGACGCTTCCGTAGCCGGGATTGCCGTCGGGATAGTTGGCGGGCCGGATGAGCCGGTCCTGTTTCGCAAGGTACGGTTCGATCTCCTTCTTGTCCCACACATGGTTTCCCGAAGTCAGCACATGGATGCCCAGGGAAAACAGCTCCTCCGCGATCTCGGCGGTGATGCCGAACCCTCCTGCCGCGTTCTCTCCGTTTGCGATCACAAGATCGGGAGCGTATTCGTCAACTAACTCCCGCATGCGCGACCGGACCATCTTCCTTCCCGGCTCGCCGACGATGTCGCCGATGAAAAAAACCTTCACTCAACCCTCCGGGCTGAAATTATTTCGCATACTCCACATACCTGCTCTCGCGCACAACGGTCACCTTGATCTGGCCCGGGTACGACAGTTCCTGTTCGATCTTTTTGGCAATATCGCGTGAAAGCTGGGCGGAGAGGGCGTCCGTGAGGTCCTCGGGCTTCACAATGATGCGGATTTCACGTCCCGCCTGGATAGCATAGGATTTCTCCACTCCTTTGAAGGAGTTCGCCGTTGATTCAAGCTGTTCGAGCCGTTTGAGGTAGCTTTCAAGTGTTTCGCGCCGTACGCCCGGTCTGCCCGCGGACAGAGCGTCGGCGGCGGCTACGAGCACCGACTCTACGCAATTCGGCTCGCCGTCGCCGTGGTGGGTCAGGATCGTATTGATCACCTTGGCGGACTCGCCGTATTTTTTTGCAAGGTCTCCCCCGATCTGCGGATGGGTCCCCTCCACCTCGTGGTCCACCGCCTTGCCCAGATCATGCAGCAGTCCGGCACGGCGGGCGAGTTTCTGGTCTACGCCGCACTCGGCAGCCATAATGCCGGCGAAGTATGCCACTTCACGAGAGTGCATGAGCACGTTCTGGCCGTAGCTCGTGCGGTACTTGAGCCTCCCGATGAGCTTGATTATCTCCGGGTGCATGTTGTGGATTCCGAGGTCGAAAGCCGCCTTCTCGCCTTCCTCCTTCATCGCGACGTCCAGGTCCTTCTTCACCTTCTCCGCGATCTCCTCTATCCGGGCGGGATGGATCCGGCCGTCCTGGATCAGGCGTTCGATGGTGAGCCGCGCGATCTCGCGCCGGAGCGGATCGTAACAGGAGAGGATGACCGCCTCGGGCGTGTCGTCGATGATCAGGTCAATGCCCGTTGCAGCTTCGATGGCGCGGATATTCCTCCCTTCCCGTCCGATGATCCTCCCCTTCATTTCATCGTTCGGCAGGTTGACGACGGAAACCGTTGCCTCGGCCACATAGTCGCTGGCGTAGCGCTGGATCGCCAGGCTGATGATGTTTTTCGCCTTTTTGTCCGCCTCGTCCTTGGCCTCGTCTTCGATCCGCTTGATCGTTTTGGCTGCTTCGAACTTCGCCTCGTCCTCCATGGAGGCCATGAGCTGGTTCTTGGCATCTTCCGCGGTCATGGACGCGATTTTCTCCAGCATCTGGCGCTGCTCGCGCAGGCCCTTCTCAAACCGTTCTTCTTTCTCCGTAGCCGCTTTTTCCCTGGTTGTCAGATCCCGCTCCCGCTTGACCACCTCGGTCTCGCGTTTCTCGACGAGGTCCATTTTTTTTTCGAGGTTCTCTTCCTTCTGGGTGAGTCGGCGCTCCTGATTCTGTATCTCCTGGCGCTTCTCTCGGTTCTCCTTTTCAAAATCAGCACGCGCCTGGTAGAGTTTGTCCTTTACCTCCAGAACCGCTTCCTTACGCTTGGTTTCTGCCTCGCGCTCCGCGTTTGCAATGATCCGTGCTGCTTCGCCCTCGGCATCCCTGATCTTCCCTGCCGCCGATTTCCCCTTGATCAGCAACCCCAAACCGACGCCTGCAGCCGCACCAATGGCCAACAGTGCAATATACTCAATCATGGCTTCCCCTCCTGATGCTTTCCTTTCAGCCCGGCAAGGCGCTCCTTGATCCTTTTTTCATCACCTTGCTCCGTGGGCCGGTAATATTCCCGCTTCTGCGGGAGGTAGTCCTGGGCGATGAAATGCCCGGGATAATCATGCGGATATTTGTATCCTTTGCCCCGTCCGAGCCGTCCGGCGCCCTTGTAGTGGGCATCCTTCAGATGGTCCGGAACGGACAGCAGGACATTCTCCTCAACGTCCTTCATGGCGTCACGGATGCCGAGGTACGCGGCATTGCTCTTCGGAGCAGCTGCGACATACGTCACTGCCTGGGCCAGGGGGATTGCGCCTTCGGGCATGCCGATGCGCTCCACTGCCTGGTACACCGCCGTAGCGACCATGATCGCCCGCGGGTCCGCGTTCCCGACGTCCTCGCTTGCCGCAATCACGATCCTGCGAGCGATGAACAGGGGGTCCTCGCCCGCCTTGATCATCTTGGCCATCCAGTACAGCGCCGCATCCGGGTCGCTCCCGCGAATGCTCTTGATGAACGCCGAGATGGTGTCATAGTGTTCATCTTCATCATAGACCAGGGCTTTTTTCTGGATCGACTCCTCGGCAACGTGCCGATCATAGCGGATAATGCCGTCGTCTCCCGGAGGGGTCGAGAGCACGCCGATTTCGAACGCATTCAACGCACGGCGTGCGTCGCCGTTTGCCCGTGCTGCGATGAACGCCAGCGCTTCAGGCGTAAGTTCGATGCTCCGGCTGCCCAAGCCCCGCTCCTTGTCCGACAGAGCGCGAAGCACGAGCTTCTTGAGGTCATCCTCCGTAAGGGGTTTGAATTCGAAAATCTGGGAGCGGGACGACAGCGCAGGTATGATGGCGAAAAAAGGGTTCGACGTCGACGCGCCTACCAGGGTTATAACGCCGCGCTCCACATCGGGAAGGAGAGCGTCCTGCTGCACCCGGGTGAAGCGATGGATCTCGTCAATGAAGAGTATCGTTCCCGTGCCGCTCAAAGACTGTTCCGCAAGGGCTTCCTGCGTCACCTTCCGGATGTCAGCCACGCCTGACGTGACGGCGTTGAGCGAGACAAACCGCCGCCTGCTCCGCTCGGCGATAAGATGAGCAAGCGCGGTTTTGCCTGCTCCAGGCGGACCGTAGAGAATCAGCGACAGAATCCGGTCGGACTCGATAGCCCGGCGAAGAAGCTTCCCTGGACCGAGAATATGCTCCTGCCCCACAAACTCGGACATCTCGCGGGGACGCATTCTCCAGGCAAGCGGCGACCGGGACGGTTCGTCAAACAGGGGGCGTGTCTGTTCGTCTTTTGTCTGATGCTTGATGCTCAAGACAACTGCTTCAGGCGGGCTTGTGCGTCAATGTGATAGACAGCGAAAAATGCAGCTTCGGTGCGATCAGGAAACCGTCGTAGCAAGGCACTGGGGAGAAGAAGACAACCAGATTGTTTTACCGGGACTTCCCGGAAAGTGACGCGCTCCGTCACTTCCACGCGTTAGCATTCCCCATTTCCCTGAGTTAATATATGTCGTAAGTACGGTATTCCCCATGATCCTGGTACGTTGCCAACCGAATATTGCCAATCTTCGCACGGTACCGGCTGTTCAGAATTATTGCCTGCACCACGATACCGTTTTGCTGGATACTATCACAAGCGCCGGAGCCTGCCTTACTTGCCGCTCCTTTCGAACTGATATGCGCTCTTTTTTCTGAGAATTAATCGCTTGTTGCTTAATTACAACAGCGAAAAAATAACAACGATAAAGAAATCCCCCGCTTTTGCCGTGTAGATCAACTTGATTCCTGGACTTAGCCAGGTGGGCGCCATGGTGAAAAGTTCAGGCTTCCCAGTCATATCTGGGCATGCACACCCTTTTCAGAAGATAGCTCCCTTTAAAATTTATTCACGAGGAACAAGTTTTATCCATCACGCGCAAAGCAGGGGACGACATGTTCCCGTCTCGTACGGTGTATATATACCAGAATGGGGAAAAAATGGCAAGGGGAAAAAACAGAAGAACGTGAGAAAACCGGTGAAAAAACAAATTTTTTCTGACAGTTGCCGTTTCGACTGCCGGATGTTCCGTTTGAAACAGTGTCTTATGCAATTGCAATCCGCTATTCGGTCTTCGTTTCAGGCGTATCTGTCAAGGTGAGAAGGCGTTTAACAGCGTTTTGTGCCGTTGCCCCCAGCTTTTCATATTCCGCACGAAGATGAAAGAGTTCGTCGGCTATGGTCATCGAGGCGAGAATGGAGACGCGGTGGGGTTCGATCGTTCCCGTGCCCTTTTCGATTTCCTTCATTTTGGCATCAATGAACTCGGCCAGCGCGCGGATATGGTCGGCGTTGTCCGTGCCTTTGAGACTGTATACCTGGCCGTATATTTTGACTTGAACGGGATCCATAAGAGTTCATAGTAATAATGGAATTCAGAACAGTGCGTCCACAAACTCGCTCGGATCAAAGGTCCTGAGGTCCTCGATCGCTTCGCCGATGCCGATGAATTTCACGGGCAGGGAGAGCTCCTTGCTGATAGCAAACACGATGCCTCCCTTCGGGGTTCCATCGAGCTTCGTGACCACAATGCCCGTAACGCCGATAGCCTCGTGGAACATCTTCGCCTGAATGAGCGCGTTCTGACCGGTGTTGCCGTCGAGCACGAGCAGCGTTTCGTGCGGTGCTCCGGGCGATTCCCGCGACACAATGCGCTTCACTTTCTTCAGCTCCTCCATGAGGTTCGACTTCGTGTGCAGCCTGCCCGCCGTGTCGACAATCAGGACATCGATGGATCGCGCTTTTGCCGCAGCCAGCGCGTCGAACACAACCGCTCCCGGATCTGCGCCTTCCCGGTGCTTGATCACAGGAATCCCGGCGCGCTCGCCCCATATGGACAGCTGTTCCGAAGCAGCCGCACGGAATGTATCGCCGGCGGCGAGCATTATTTTCTTCCCTTCCGCCTGCAGGCGCGAGGCGAGCTTGCCGATCGTCGTTGTCTTGCCTGTGCCGTTCACTCCGACGACGAGCACGACAGAAGGCGACGCTGCGAGGGAAAATGCCGAACTCTGCGCTGAAAGGATTTCCACCAGGATCTGTTTCAGCCGCTGTTTGACCTGGTCGGAGGTGGAAAGTTCGTTGCGTTTGAACCGCTCTTGAAGGTCCTTCAGAACAACGGCTGCAGTTGCTGCGCCCACATCGGATGCGATGAGTGCTTCCTCCAGTTCCTCGAGGAAGGTCGCGTCGACTTTCTCACCGAGGACGAGGGTACCGATGTGTTCAGAGAGGTTTTTCCTGGTTTTAACGAGCCCTTCTTTTAAACTGCGCAAAACTCCGAACATAGGAACACCTTAAAGATCCAGCGGCAATTTTCCCGTAGCATCGCCCGCAGCGCCGCGGCCGGCCTTTTTCATTTTGTGCTCGGGGGCACCGGTGCCGCCGGTGTCTGCCTCATCGAACGCCACATAGCGGTACAGATACCGATCATGCATCTTGCTGAAGCTGGACCACTCTCCGGCCGCGACGTTCTCCTTTTTCAACGTGGACTGAAAATTATTTATCTTGGCGGAAAGATCGTCGAGATAGTTCACAATGAGCGCTTCCTGTATCTTGGGGCGCTTCGGGGATCCGAACTCATACTCGCCGTGGTGCGAGAGGACGATGTGCTTGAGCAGCATGCCGAGTTCAGCCGGAAAACCCGGGATTGCATTGATCTTCTCAGCCAGCATCTCATAGCCCAGCGATATATGTCCGAGGAGCCTGCCCTCGGTCGAATACCCGATGGATTTTTTAACCGTCAGTTCCTTCACCTTGCCGATATCGTGGAGAAAACAACCAATCGTCACGAGATCTGGATCTGTGGAGGGAAAATGTTTCACGACATCCCTGGCGAGGCCGATGAGCTCCACCACATGTTCGAGCAGCCCGCCGATGTAGTTGTGATGGAGTGTTTTTGCCGCTGGCACGCGCTTGAACGCTTCGATAAACGCACGGTCATCCAGGAAGGCCGTCATCAGCTGGCGAATATGGCCGTTGCGGACTGCCGCCGCAATGGTTCTGAGCTCCGCGACCATCTCGTCCATGTTGCGCGTCGTCGCTTCCAGGAAATTTGCGATGTCCACACGGGAATCATCGACCTTCTCGAGCGCCTTCATTTTGATCTGCATCGAGCCCTGGTAGTTCGAGGCCATGCCCTTGATGCGGACGAAGTCCTCGCGGTCGAACTTTCCAGAGACCTCGTCTGCGTTGTCCCAGAGCCGTCCGTCGATTTCGCCGGTCTTGTCGGCAAGCTTGACGGAAAGATAGGTCACGCCGTTCTTGGCCGTGCACACCTGTTTTGCGGTGACAAGGTATGTTTCTTCAACCCAGTCGCCTTCCTTCAGGGATGCTATGGTTTGCATCATCATCCTTTCACGACGCCCGGAGCGCGCCCGGGGCCCCGCTCTCGTGCGGTGCAATTGATTCAACAATGAGTGGAATGTGGAGAGATAATAAACTATCGATGCAGCCTTGTCAAAGAGTTTATGGAGGGCGTGGGAGACGCGGACTTTATCAGGGACCCGCAGAAAAAATGCAGGCCGACCGCACCTTGGTTCCCGACAAACTCCACCGGCACGGAAAACGCTATGCGCTTTTTTTTCTCACGAAAACGCGATACTCGCCGTTTTCCTTGGCGATGCCGAGGAATTCATTGCCCGTCGTCCTGCACCACGCGGGCGCATCCTTTTCAATGCCCTCGTCGTCCGCCTGGACTTCAAGCACCTGGCCGGGCTGCATTTCCTTGATCTTGTTCGACAGTTTGAAAATCGGCATCGGGCACGAGAGCCCCACGCAGTCGATCACCACATCGGGTTTGATCTCATTCGTTGCCATTGTGCGACCTTTCAGGAACAAAGCGTCCGCGATTGCCTCAGCTGATCTCGTGTTCATGCCCCGATTCGGCAGGCATCTTCACGGGCGACGGCATTCCTTTTTTCTTATAATAGTCATCCAGCGCGGATTTGAGCGCTTCCTCTGCCAGCACAGAGCAGTGCATCTTCACCTTCGGAAGACCGCCAAGTGCCTCCGCGACCGCTGCGTTGGATATCGCAAGCGCCTCGTCGAGGGTCTTTCCCTTGACCAGATCCGTCACCATGCTGCTCGTGGCAATTGCGGCGCCGCACCCGAAGGTCTTGAACTTGGCGTCAGCGATAACATTCCCCTCGACCTTGATATAGAGGCGCATGACATCGCCGCACACGGGGTTTCCCACCGTGCCCACGCCGTCAGCGTTCTCGATTTCTCCCACGTTGTGTGGATGGGCGAAATGCTCCATTACTTTCGAACTGTACTGTTCCATGAATCCCTCCGTTGTATGTCCGGTGAAGAGAGCTGCGTTTAACCGGTTTTTTCTTTCTTAATCATGTCCTCGTAAAGGGGCGACATTTCCCTTAATCGGCGGACGATGGGGGAAAGCTTCTCTACAACATAGTCAATGTCTTCCGCCGTATTGCCCATACCGAGCGTCATAAGCAGCGTGCCGTTTGCAACAGCGGCGTCCGTGCCGATGCAGCTCAGCACATGAGACGCCTTGAGCGACCGCGATGTGCATGCAGACCCGCTCGACACGGACACACCTTCCATATTGAGAAACAGGAGCATCGACTCGCCTTCGACATACCACAACGAGATGTTCAGGTTGTGCGGCAGCCGTTTTGTCGGATGCCCGTTGATTACGAGATGGTCTATCTTGTCCGTGAGCCCCTTCTGCAGCCGATCCCTAAGCGGCGCGAGATACTGCATGCGGTTCCCGATTTCCGCTGCAGCAAGCTCCGCCGCCTTCCCGAGGCCTACGATTGCAGGCACATTTTCCGTGCCCGCTCGGCGTCCGTCTTCCTGAATACCGCCTTCGATCTGCGGCTTGATGCGTACGCCCTTTCGCACATAGAGTGCGGCAGCACCTTTCGGCCCGTAAAACATGTGGCCTGCCAGGGAGAGTACGTCCGCGCCCAGGGTCTGGACGTTCACCGGGATCCAGCCCGTGGAGGCAACGGCATCCGTGTGGAAGAGCACACCCTTTTCCTTCGCGATGCGTGAAATTTCCTCGATGGGTTCGATCGTGCCGATTTCATTATTTGCATGCATAATAGAGACAAGGATCGTATCTTTCGTAATCGCCTTGGCCACATCGTCCGGGTTCACGAGTCCTGTCTTGTCCGTGGGTACGGAGGTCACGGTGAAACCGGACTTCTCGAGCGTCTTTGCGGGATGCAGGACGGAAAAATGCTCGAGCTGCGATACAATGATATGCTTGCCCTTTTGGCTGTTCGCTTGAGCGATCCCTTTGAGAGCGAAATTATTGGACTCCGCCCCGCTCGCGGTAAAATAGATCTCCTCCGGTTTCGCGCCGATAAGCGCCGCCGTTTTTGCGCGCGCTTCTTCAACGGCATCCTTGGCTTCCCTGCCCACGTCGTGCAGGTTTGACGGATTGCCGAATTTGCCCGAGAAGTACGGCATCATTGCTTCGAGCACCTTGGGATGCACGGGCGTCGTTGCTGCATGATCCAAATAGACTTTTCTCACCTCAGCATACCCCTCTCCCCGCAGCCGTTGATTTTCGCCGCGGCCTCAGGAACACCTGTGTTTTCTGCGACTGCTGCTGCAACAGGTTATCAAACGTGATGCTGTCAAGGGCTTCTTCAATCTTCTTCCCGACTTTCGTCCATACCATCCGTGCCACACAGTCGTCGGCCTGGTAGCAGTCGCTGCCCTCTCCCGGCTCCAGACAATGGGAAAGAGCAATGGGACCTTCCAGCGTGCGCACAATGTCGCCGATCGTCAATTCCGCCGGTTTTCGTGCCAGAAGATAGCCTCCGGCAGGGCCGCGTACGCTCTCGATCACGCCGGCTTTGCCGAGCCTGTGCAGGATCTGTTCAAGGTACGAAAAAGAGATCCCCTGGCGGTCAGCAATCTCCTTGATGGTGATCGGCCCCTTGCCGTAATGCCGCGCTATCTCGAAAACCGCGCGTACACCGTATTTGCCCCGCGTCGAAAGTTTCATGGTTTGGGAAGCCCTCAAACCCGTTAAACGAAAGAGGAGTTTTCCACTCCCTGTGACTCTGGTCTAAACATAACAAACTTGACCAAAACTGTCAAGAATAAATTTCCCCTTGTTTTCGAATGATTTTTCGATTAATGTATTGGCATTATGCAAGGAGAATCTCATGCACACCGACGAATTCGAGATATCGCTTCACCGTGAGCTCAAGGTCTGCGGCGGCACGATTCAACGGATCAAAAAATCCCTGCTCCTTCTTGAGCAGAAGCACGGCAAAACCACGGAAGACTTCATTAAGGAGCTTGAAAGCGGCACCCTTGTCCCTGACTCGGATACACAGGACGACTACGCGGCCTGGCAGGACACCTATGACTCGCTCAAACGCTGGCAGGCCCTGGAGCGCCAGTATCAACAACAGCTTGGCATTATGAAGATCTGACGGGATTCTGCTTTTCCTTCTTCGGAATTGATGATATACTCCGCGCATGCAGCGGACAACTCCCCATACACCCCTCACGAGCAAGGACAACACTGTCATAAAAAAGCTCCGGTCCCTCTCCGATCCCAGGCAGCGGAGGAAAGAGAGCTCCTTCCTGATTGAAGGCGTCAAAATGGTCGAGGAAGCGCTTCGGGACAAGGCAGGCGTGCAGACCGTTGTTGCCTCACCTGCGCTGGTTCAGCACCACGGCAAGGGAATCCTGAAACTCGCAGAGCACGAGCATGTCGAGGTGCTCTGGATCTCCGATCGGCTCATGGATTCCCTCGCGGAAAACAAAACACCGCAGCCAGTTTTGGCAGTTGTCGGTATGAGGAACTATGGAGAAGACGAACTGTTTTCCCGTTCCTCCAACCTCATCGTCATTGCCCACCGGCTCCAGGATCCGGGCAACCTCGGCACGATCATTCGGACTGCGGAAGCAGTCAGTGCGTCTGGTGTGGCGTATACGGCCGACACCGTGGACCCCTACAATGCCAAGGCTGTCCGCGCCTCCATGGGAAGCATCCTCCGCGTGCCAGTTGTCTTCGTGGACGGCATCAAAGCGTTCCTCGCCGCGTGCGGGCGCAAAGGATACCAGACAGCTGCGACATCGCTCGCAGGCACGACAACACATTTTGATGTTGACTTCACCAGGCCCACCGTTGTTGTCCTTGGCCGGGAGGGAGCGGGCCTGCCGCGCGATCTTACGGACTGTATCGATGTTTCGCTTCGCATCCCGATGGCGGATACCATCGATTCGTTGAACGTTGCCACCGCGGCTGCGGTCATTCTGTACGAAGCCTTGCGGCAGCGTCTCGGGAAATAACGAACGGGAAGGAACATGGCGTATGAGCGTATTGATCGGAAGAGAAATCGAGAAAGCCCTGCGCATGAAACGGATAGTCATCGAACCGCTGGAAAAATCGCAGATCGGGCCCGGCTCAATCGATCTGACGCTGGGCAACAATTTTCGCGTCTTTAAAAAACAGACGCGAGTCTATCACGTGAAAAACGAGTCCCGTTTTCAGGATATCACGAGGGATGTTTTTGTAGAAGACGGCGGGTACATCGTCATAAAGCCCGGGGAAATGATATTAGGCATCACGAAGGAAAAGATCACGCTTGCTGACAATATTTCCGGCCGCCTCGAAGGAAGGAGCAGGTTTGCACGCTTCGGACTCGCGGTCCACGTAACCGCCGGGTTCATGCATCCCGGCATCGCGAACCATCAGGCGCTCGAGATCGTGAACCTGGGCCACACCCCCCTCGCGCTCTATCCCGGCACCCGGATCTGCCAGTTTGTCTTTGAAACCTGCACGGGGCGGGCTCATTATCAAGGAAGGTTCGCGCAGCAGGTGAAGCCGTGAGAGACAGCTGAAGCGACTGCTTGTGCTCTATCTTCACCGCTGCCGATTTCATCTATTGCGCTCGAAGGGGCGATGCTCCACCTCTCCCGGAACTTGCCGCGTCGCTTTCCTTCTGCTGAGCAGCCGGGAATCGCTCAGCTACTCCCTACGGGGAAAAAAACTTTGCAATCTCTTGCTCGTATTCTTCCGCAGTTGACGCCCCTCTGCCACTCTTGATTGCGTAGAGGTAGTTCTCTACGTGGTCCCGGAGCTGTTGGAGATTTTCGCATTTTCTCAGGTTCTCTACGAGAGCGGAACCCATTGGCCCGACGGAATCAAGTGTCGTATTAACCATGAAGGTTTGCGCCAGCGTGAACTTGCGCGCCTCTTCCTGCCGGGAGAGGTCGTCGGGGGCCGGTACACTGCTTGCCTTCACGATGAAACCCTTTTGCTCCAATTCCTCTATTGCAGCTCGTGCTCCCTCTATCTTCGGTAACTCTTTCAGGATGGTTGCCAGTGTTTTTTGCCCGTTCACCACGATGAGGAATGTGCGGAGCTTTTGCGGCAGATTGTTTTTCCTTGTCTCGATTTCTGCAAGGCCTTTTTGGGTTTTTTCATATACAACCTCAGCATCAGACGCATCTATCTCTTTGTCGGCCATGGTTTCTCCTTTTGCTTTTTGCTCACCATGCTCAGGCGCAAGCGAACGGCGTCCAAATAATTATTTACGAAGGTGATAGGTGAGGATAATTGCGACAAAATACGCAAATACATTACTACGGAGCACAAAAAAAGGCAAGGGAGTTCCTGAATGGCGTCGAAAGTTGCAAAATGATGAATAATTCAACTGCACTGCTGCGCATCCAGGAATGATTCATCACAAAGACAAAGTGCACCCCTTTGTTTCCCTCGGACATTCTCTCAGATAAATAATTGGAACAGACTATCAATAACGGCGGGAGGAGGGAGGGGAAAAAGCAAAGCACCTGTCATCAACGTATTACAGGGATGCAGCGCCTTTTTCTCTCCCCCCGAATCAATTCATACAATGTTCTCTCAGCATCTTCCTGAGGTTTGCAAGCCCCTGTACCAATTCGCGCAAATTTTCACGATGTCGCGCGTCCGCTTCGGGGTCCTTGCCGGGGAGCTTCTCCGCTAATGCCATCAGGATTTCAACGTTGTTCTTCCAGGCTGTTATCTTCTGATCCAAGCTCCTGCAGTACTCATCCCGCATCGCGTCCTCCGCCTTCCGTCATTGTACGCGATGTGCGATTCGGGATGCAAGCAAAAAGTTGCGAGCTGGGGGCAGACAGAGGTACACGGCAAGTTAGGGAGGGCCTTGCCGTGTATCTCCTCCACCCCGCGCTCATCCAAAAATCGACTGAGTGTCAGACGTTTGATGCGTGTCAGGAAACCTCCTTTTCACATGCTTTCAACGAACCAGACTTAACAAACCAGCCTACGCCGCCTTCGCCCATTCCCGTGCCCGGTCGAGCCATTCTTCAAATGTCATCAAACCGGGATGCAGCAGGCGCAGCGCCTTGATATCCGCCTGGTAGCCGTGTTTATTGAACCACTCGAACATGACTGCATGTTCCCTGCTGATGCTTCTGACTTTATCCATCGACTGCTCCGTGTAAAGCACGGACCGGCCTATCTTCTTGCCGAAGATCGCGGCAATCTGGGGTAGCGTCAGTTCGTCGCCTGCAAGTTCATAGGCCTTTTCGGCAAATGTATCGGGATTTTCAAAAGCTTTATCCACAAATACGGCCAGGTCCCCGGGAGCCAGCAGCTGCAGCGGCCGGGTCGACATGAGCGGCATTGAGATCGATCCCCTCCTGATGGACTCCTGCACCTCCGGCGCATTGAAATTAGTCATGAGAAAGACCGGCCGGAAGATGGTCCATTGCAGGCCCGAGGCACGGAGGTGCTCCTCGATCCTCCATTTGCTCTCGAAATGCGGTATCCCGGTTTTGCGATCCGCACCGCCCACGGAACTGTATATAAAATGTTTTATGTCTGCGGCTTTCGACTGGTTGATCAGCATTGTCCCCTGTTTCACCTCGGCGTCGACACCGCCCTCCCGCCACGCCAGATTGCAAAACACACCGGTCACGCCCCTGAGCGCTTCCCGGACTGAGGGCTGGTCATTCAAATCTCCCTTAACCAGTTCGATGCCTTTCCACGCCAGTCTGCGGACTGTCGGTTTGTCGGGATTGCGCACCAGTGCGCGAACGCGCCATCCCGCGGAAGCAAGCTCAGCAGCAACAGCACCTCCCTGCGTGCCCGTGGCGCCGGTTACAAATATGATTTTTTCCGCTTTTAAACGATACTCCATGAATCTCAACCTCTCTTCGTCCGTCCGCGGCAAAAAAAAGACCGGGCAGACCGAAAGAAACATCATCCTTCGGCAGCTCGGCCGTCTCCTGCACCTCAAGACCCGCCGCTTTCCGCCCCCGTTCTCTCGAAGGGTTCGGCTTTGTCGGGACGTTGCACCTCTGATAAAACGATATCACCGCAGCGGGGGCAAGTCAAGACAGCACTCCGAAACAATGGCCGCCCGTGTCGTTCATACGATTATTGAGTTCTGCAGGCGACGACCTTAGGGGCATGAGCAGTGGCGTCCTCCTGATCATTATTCCATTGACAATTCGCGGACAGACGTGGTATAAAGCCCAGCTTTGGCAAAATTTGCCAACGATTTGCGCAAAGGGCGGAACGGCGAGGGAAATAACAGCGTTCCCTGTGCTCCGTCCTCTGCGCTCTGCAGATACTGCAAGGAATTACCGGGAAGGTACCATGCTTAGGAGAAATGATCTTCGCAATATCGCCATCATCGCCCACGTAGACCACGGCAAGACCACGCTTGTCGATGTACTGCTCCGGCAGAGCGGGACGTTCCGCGACAACGAGCGTGTGCAGGAACGCGTCATGGATAATATCGACCTCGAACGCGAGC
>Ga0187786_10000067_pt1 | contig 32448 bp, 39 predicted proteins | sample 0815_BV2_10_20_M_FD_132449 | JGI IMG/M metagenome (GOLD analysis project Ga0187786, IMG submission 132449) | Tropical peat soil microbial communities from peatlands in Department of Meta, Colombia - 0815_BV2_10_20_MG | ecosystem: Environmental > Terrestrial > Soil > Wetlands > Peat | place...
AGGCGAAGATGTCTTTGTGCTGAACTACCCGATACACGCGCGTGATGCCGTTAAGGTCTTGATGCTGGCCCTTCATCCATATCCTGCAGAGAACATCATCCGGCAGGCAAGGCTTCAGGCTATGAGCATCGGCGCTGCAGTGGTTGCGATCTGGATAATGGGGGTCTTTTTCATCAGGGCGGTGAAGCGCTCCGAGGCCCTTTCAGCTCAGATGGCCGAGCGGGAAAGGCTCGCAGTGATCGGAGAAATGGCGGCTGTTCTTGCACATGAGATCAGAAATCCGCTTGGAAGCATAAAGGGCTTTGCGCAATATCTTTCCGAGAAGGGCGGCAGCGGGAATGCAGAACTGGGCATAATAGTAGGCGAAGCCCGTCGCCTCGAACGCCTGACCGAGGACCTCCTGCTGTACGCGAGACCTTCGGAAATAAGGATGGATGAGTTCAGTGTGGCCGATTTGGTTGATGAGGTGGAAAGACAGCTGCAGGAGTCGGAGCCTGCGAAGATGGCGTCCATAAGCATTCAAAAAAATATCCGTCAGAACCTGGTAATGCTCTCCGACAGGGAGAAAATAAAGCAGATTCTCGCTAACATTCTCAGAAATTCGGTCGAGGCGATCAGCGGTGCAGGACTTATCGAAGTGAGCGTTGAAAGGTCCGGTACAGAAATAATTATAATAGTTAGTGACAATGGAGTAGGCATGGACGAAGAAACTGTATCCCGCGCCTTCGAATCTTTTTTTACGACAAAGACGACCGGCACGGGGCTTGGATTGGCCATAGTTGAAAGGCTGTCCGATGCCCTTGGAGGAAAAATATCAATAAACAGTGCCCCCTCGCGCGGGACCGTTTTCAGGATGACGTTCCCCGGTGGGCCTGACGGTGCGAACCATGAGTAGCCGAGAGAACTTCCGTATTATCGTCGTTGACGACGAGCGCTCGTTTCTTCTTCTGATGACCAGGATCCTTGAGGATGCGGGTTATTCGGTCAGGGGCTATGCCGACCCGGAGGAGGCGCTCAAGGCGATCAATTCCATGTCGCCGAACCTTGTAATATCAGATCTAAAGATGCCCAAAATGGATGGTATCCGTTTTATGGAGGAGGCCCGGAAGATCAGCGATACCGATTTTATAGTTATCACCGCCTTCGCCACGGTCGAGACCGCGGTGGCGGCCATGAAAAAAGGAGCCGCCGACTATATAACAAAACCTCTTAAAGACCCTGACCAGCTTCGGATTGCTGTTGCAAAGATATTCGACCGGCAATGCCTGCTCGGCGAAAATGCGCTGCTCAGGTCATCTGTCTTTGGAGATATCCCGTCGCTGGACATTGTGTTTGCGGGGATGGAGGGCGTGCTGAAGACGGTCAGGGATGTTGCGCCGACTGATGCAACTGTGATGCTGTACGGTGAAACCGGGACCGGCAAAACACTTGTAGCAAAGGTGCTTCATCGCTTGAGCGGAAGGGCGGGCCCATTCGTAGAGATCAATTGTGCTGCTATTCCCGAAAATCTGCTCGAATCGGAACTTTTTGGACATGAGAGAGGTGCGTTTACCGGGGCATTACAGCAGAAAAAGGGAAAATTCGAATTTGCAAGCGGCGGCTCCATAATGCTCGATGAAGTGTCCGAGATGAGTATTGCGCTGCAAGCCAAGCTGCTTAAGGTTTTGCAGGACAAGACGTTTGAGCGGCTCGGATCGCTTAACACGCTTAAGACCGACGCGCGCGTCATAGCGGCTACAAACAGGGATCTGAAACAGATGGTAAGCGACGGCAAGTTTAGGGAAGACCTCTATTACCGCCTGAATGTATTTCCGGTGGCGATCCCGCCATTGAGGGAGCGCAAATCGCATATGAAAGAAATTGTGCGCTATCTTGCCGTTTCGATAGCTGGGCGCCTGGGTAAGGAAGAAAGGACTGTGTCTGAAACGGCAATGGAAAGCCTGATGAAATACCCGTGGCCGGGAAACATCCGCGAGCTCGAAAATGTTATCGAGCGTGCCATAATCATTTCCAGGGGAACCGAGCTGCAAATCCCGGATATTGACGACTTGTGCGGGTTGCGACCGAAAAAAAACGGCGACGACCTGAAGAGTCTTGAAAAAGAGGCGATCAGAAAAGCTCTTTCAAAGACGGCCGGAAACCGAAGAAAAGCGGCTGAGATGCTCGGCATATCCTTGAGGTCGCTCCAGTACAAGATTAAGGAATATGGGTCGAACTGATCCTTTTTGTGCAATTAATGCATTGATACAGACGCAAGATTTGCACAAGTTAAGTGGTGATGCTTAGTAATATTCATATATATCAGTCTGTTATTTTTGGCACGTCGGTTGCTTTCCCATGGTTGGAATTAATTGACCATGAGAGGAGGTGAGCAGAATGAAGAGAGGTGTTATAGCAAGCCTGGCAGCAGTATTGGTTGTGGTCGGAGTGACTGCAGCTCTTGCGATTGGACCGGGCTACGGCATGGGAATGGGTGCGGGCTACGGGAATTGTCCGGTGGCCGGCGCGGCAGTCACGCCTGAGCAGGCGCAGAATTTTGCCAAGTTTCAGAATGACATACTGCCATTGAAGCAGAAGATGCTACAGTTGAGGACTGAATTGATGACCCTGCGATCCCAGACCCCTACTGATTGGAATGCGGTATCGGCAAAGCAGAAGGAAATGGTCGACGTCAGGACCGAAATACAAAAGCGAGCTACGGCCAGTGGATTGGCTGGAGTCGGGTGCGGTATGTGCGGTCGCATGGGAACGGGCGGCATGGGCAGAATGGGCGGATGGTAAGAACGGATACCAGCTATACAAGAATCGGGGATGGGCCTGGAAGCCCCTATCCCCGATTCTTTTGAGTAGATAAAATGCTGAATCTTTACGACATGAAGGCCTGCTCAAAGTTGTTCCTTCTGGCGGTCTTTTTTCTTTTTTTCTCATTTCCCCAAGCCTTTGCCGATAATGAGGGCAATGAGAGCTGGGAAGGTTATGACGAAAACACGGAGATTACTATCAGCGGAACTCTTGCGGACTTTGGCCGCGAGATGAGAGGTCCGGTTATTGTGATGCTGCGAGCAGGCGCAAAAGATTACCGGGTTATCACAGGGCCGCCGTGGTTTATCTCGGAGCAGGGCTTCGAATTCCAGCGCGGAAGGTTATACGAAATTACCGGCTCAAAATTCTTTTCCCGCGATGGCCAGCTTTTATTGGTGGCAAGCCGCATGAAAGATTTGTCTACTGGAAAGGTCATCCGATTCAGGGATTCCGACTGCATGCCCGTCTGGAAGGGAAGACGCATGATGAGGGGCATGCACTAGCCTCTTAGATTGCTGTTGCTAAAGGGGGCTGATTCTGATATTCTTGTAATGAAATTCATTACTCGTGGAGCATGACTCGAGGTCTATGTGCTGAAACTCAGAGAAGGGATTGTCGAATTATACAAGAAAGTCGCTTCATCCATCCCCAGCGATGTTGAAGAGGCGCTGAAGCGGGCGTATGGGGCTGAAACTGATCCGGGCGTCAGGGAATCGATGAATCAGACACTGAAACATATTTCTGCCTCTCGCGCTGCTTTGCGGCCGCTTTGCCTTGATACGGGCATACCATTTTTCTTTGTTTGGGTACCGCGTGGGCTCAGCCAGCTGCAGGTGCGCGAGGATATTATCGAGGCGACAAGGATTGCAACAAAAAAGATTCCGCTCAGCCCGAATGCTGTTGATATGATATCCGGCCTGAACACTGGTGACAATATAGGCCTTTATTTTCCGCTTATTCATATCGAAGAGACTGAAAAGAATTCCCTCACTATTGATTTAATGCTGCAGGGTTCTGAATGTGAAAACCTTGGCAGTCAATATAAGCTGCCGGCTGCTTTCCCGGACAGCGGAGCTGATAAAAGCGGAAAATCAGTTGCTGCACGTGATTTTGATGGTATTAAACGCTGTGTGCTTGATGCTGTTGCAAAGGCAAAGGGAATGGGCTGTCCGCCATATATGCTTGGAGTAGCTGTGGGAGGCGCCCGTGACCAAGTGGCCTATCTTTCTCGGCGTCAACTATGTGGCAGGATCAATACTGCAAATCCTGACGAGCGTCTTGCCGCTCTTGAAACTGAAATCATAAAAGAAGTGAATGAGTTTGGGCGTACGGCTGAAGGACTTATGAGAAACGTTACTCTATTTGGTGCTCGCGTTGCTGTTGCACACCGTCATCCCCAGACCTGTTTTGTGGACGTTGCTTTTTCGTGCTGGGCTAATCGTAAAGCACGATTGATCTGGTAATTCAATCTTTGCTATAGCTCACTTGACCACAAGTACAGGACATTTGGAATAGTCTACGACTTTGCCTGATACACTACCAAGAAGGAATTTCTTAGTTCCATGTCTGCCGTGAGATCCTGTAACAATCAGGTCCACCTTCATCTTCTGCGCCGTCTCGAGTATCTTCTCAGCCGGGTCTCCTTGCCTAATGACGGTCTTAACATCAATTGACTTGCCTGACAGCGACTTTCTGATTTTTTCCATTGCATCTGTGGTTTCGCGCGTAAGCGAATCAGAGATCCGGTTGCGGTCCACATCGGCCAGTTCTGTCAGATAAAGTTCAGGAACGACGGCGAGGATTGTAAGCGAAGCATTGAAGCTTGTAGTGAGCTCAATAGCTTTCTTCAGTGCTTTGTCGGACGATTTTGAGCCGTCGTGAGCAACCAGAATTTTTTGCATTATATTCCTCCTTAGAGAAGAAGCTGCCTGTCTTGAGCCCGTACAAACAGTCCATAAATGCCCACAAGGGCAACGTCAAAAGCGCAGACACACCGGCACGTTATTTTACCACATTCCGCCGCGCCTTGACAAAAATGCGAATCGGCGTTCCCTTAAAAGAATAGCGAGTTCTCAATGCTTTTTCAATATAGCCAATCTGTGAAGCTTTAATGCCTGAAGGATAATTTACAAAAATCCTGAAAGTAGGCGGCTCGATGCCGGTTTGAGTTATATAGTAAAATTTCAGCTCCTTCCCGCGGTATAGGGGAAATGGCTTCCTCGCAAGGATTTTTAAAAGTAGCTCATTGAGTTCGTGTGTCTTGATCTTTCGGCGGCGTTCAGCCATGATTTCCCTGATAAGAGGAAATACGTTGGTGATTCGTGTCTTTTTCAGGCCTGATGCTGTTATCCACGGAACGTATTCCATGAACCAGAGTTTTAGCTTGATCTCCTCTGCCAGTCGTTTGTATGCGGTTTCAGGGTCTTTGACCAGATCCCATTTGTTAAAAAAAAGGATAAGGCCTTTTCCCAATTCCTGGGCCAGGCCTGCAATCTTCTGTTCCTGATCGCCAATTTCCTGTGATGCGTCCACAACGACTATAACGATATCGGCCCTTTCTATGCTCTTCATTGTCCGCATGACAGAGAGACCTTCCACAGAGTATTGTCGCGGTTTTTTCCTAATGCCTGCGGTGTCTATAAAAAGAAACTTTTCGCCATAATACGTGCATAAAGAATCTATCGCATCCCGTGTTGTACCAGGCACTGAACTTACAATGAGGCGTTTTTTGCCAAGAAAGGCGTTGATCAGGGTGGATTTGCCGACGTTGGGCTTTCCGATTACTGCAACTTTCGGCAGGTTTTGAAGCGCAGGATCGAGGATTGACCCGGAGGCAGGCAATTCGGCCACAATTCGCTCCATCAGCTCTTCAAATCCGAGGCCGCTAGCTGCTGAAACCGGATAGATGTCTTTCCCGCCAATCGCATAAAAATCGATAATATTGTTTTCTCTTGACGGGACATCAATCTTGTTTACAACCCAGAAGACTTTTTTCCCCGACGCCCGCAACAAACCAGCCATTTCACGGTCTGACGGAATCAGTCCTTCTTTGCCGTCCAGCAGATGGACTATAATATCAGCCTCCTCTATAGCAAACAAAGCCTGTTCACGCACCTGATCTGCGATCTCCTGTTCTTCATGCGGGAGACCTTCAGGGTAAAATCCACCAGTATCGATCACTGTGAATTTCCTGCCTTCCCAGTCGACGAATCCATAATTTCTGTCACGAGTTACGCCAGGAGTCTCTTCGGTAATTGCTGCTGGTTTGCGATGGCCGCTTTTTTTAATCATGCGGTTGAAAAGGGATGATTTGCCGACGTTCGGCCTGCCGATGATGGCAACGACAGCGCTCATTGCTTTATCCTGTTTTCGCTGATGCCATATGTTTTAATCTTCTTATGCAAATTGCTGCGTTCAACGGCTATTGAGTCTGCTGTCTTTGACACATTCCAATCATTGTCCTGGAGCTTTCTCAAAATAAACTCCTTTTCAAAGGCGTCACGAGCCTCTTTTAATGTGGTAAAGGAAGTGAAATCATTTCTGATTGACTGAGTTGATCCGAGCATTCCAAGTGCTGATATGTCGGAAGCACTTATATTAGAAGATGGAGCCATGATAAGCAGGCGTTCAATGGCATTTCTCAGTTCTCTGATATTGCCTGGCCAGTTATAAGAGTGGAACAGGCGTATTGCATCCGGCCCGAGCTCTTTTGGCTTTGTTCCGTTTTCAGTTGAGAATATGTCAATAAAATGTTCAGCCAGCTGCTGAATATCTTCTTTTCTCTCACGCAATGGTGGAACGCTGAGAGGGATGACATTTAGCCGGAAAAAGAGGTCTTCTCTGAAATTACCTTTCTTTACTTCTTCGGCAAGATCTTTATTTGTAGCAGCAATTATTCTGACATCAACCTTGATATTCTTTGCTCCGCCCACCCGCTGAAAGACTTGGGTCTCTATCACTCGCAACACTTTTGCCTGAGTCTGAAGAGCCATGTCGCCTATCTCGTCCAGGAACAGAGATCCCTCATTAGCGAGCTCAAACTTTCCTATCTTTCGTTCAGAAGCCCCCGTGAAAGAGCCCTTTTCATGGCCGAAGAGTTCGCTCTCGATCAGTTCCTGAGGTATTGCAGCGCAATTCACTTCAACAAACGGGCTATTTGACCGCGGCCCATTTTCGTGCAGCTGCCTTGCTACAAGCTCTTTGCCTGTTCCGCTTTCACCAAGAATAAGCACTCTAGAACTGCTTTGCGCTGCCATCTCGATCTGCTTTCTGAGGGCACGCATTTTTCCCGATTCTCCTATGAGCTTCCACCTCTTGCCGAGGTCGGCTCTGAGTGTTCTGTTCTCGACCTCAAGTTTGCGGCGTTCTAAAGCTCTCTGTGCTACGAGCAATACTTTTTCGAGAGAAAGCGGCTTTTCCAGGAAATCATACGCGCCTAGCCGCGTCGCTTTAATTGCAAGCTCTATATTGCCATGTCCCGATATGATTACAACCGGGAGATTATTATCGATCTCACATATTTTTGTCAGCGCTTCAATGCCGTCCATCTCAGGCAGCCATACATCCAGAAAAACTATGTCCGGCGATTTCTCTTTAAGCAGAGAGAGTGCATCTTCAGCCGTAGGTGCTGTTAATGTTTCATATCCCTCGTCTTCGAAGATGCCGGTGAGGCTTTCCCTTATTCCAGCTTCGTCGTCGACTATCAGAACTGTTTTTTTTGCCATGCGAGGTCTCCTTGCTATGAACCGATAGGAATTTCGATGGTAAAAATGCTGCCTTGCGGCTGGTTATCGCGCACTATTATTCGTCCGCCGTGGTCTGCGGCTATCTTGCCCGATATGGCCAGCCCTAGCCCTGTGCCACCCTTACGTTTTGAAAAATACGGGAGGAAGAGCTTTTCCTTTTCATCATCCGGTATGCCCGGGCCTGTATCAGCTATATCTACAAATACCAGATGGTCTGCCTTTCTGACTAAGACGTTTATATTGCCGGTCTGTTTCATCGCGTCTATAGCATTATCTAAAATGTTTATTATCGCACGTCTAATCTGCTCAGCGTCGATATTTACCTTCGGGATGTCAGGCTGCGATTCAACATGCAGTATGATGTCCTTGTATCCCTTGTAAAGTGCAGCGATAGAATCTGCCAGTTCGCTCAAGTCCGTGGGAGATTTGTTTATCTCCGGCATCTTTCCATATTTTGAGAAAATGTCCACGAGCCTTTTGAGATCTTCAACCTCAGCGATGATAGTTTTAGTCGATTTTTCCAATACAGCTCCGAAATCCTCATCTTTATTCTGCCATTTTTTGATCAACCTTTCTGTTGAGAGCTTTATAGGAGTAAGGGGGTTTTTGATTTCATGGGTTATTCTGCGGGCTACTTCCTGCCATGCTTCTGCCTTTTGTGCTTTGATGACGTCGGTGAGGTCTTCAAATACTACGAGCATCCCCAATGCTGAGGATGAAAAGGACTCGCGTATCCCGGAGATTGTAACCCTTACAATAAGAGGCCTGCCGGCAGGATTTACCCTGACTTCTCTTGTAATCTCCCGGACCTCTTTGCCTTCAATGTCTCTGATCATTCTGAGCAGGTCATCTGAGTGGAGTTCTGCAATGAGGTTTCTATAATCCATTCCAACAACCCGCTCTGCGACGAGTCCCAGTATTGCGCAGGCGGATTTATTTATGGTCAGTATGTAACCGCTGTTATCAAGAAAGATTACACCGGAGGTTATGTTTTGAAGAATGTTTTCCAGATACAGCCTGCGCCTATCTGATATCTGATAGGCCTCCTCGAGGGAGGATTTATTGTCTTTCAATTGCGCAACCATCTGGTTAAAAGAGCTGACCAGCAGACCAATCTCATCCTTACTTGTAACTTGTAACTGTACATTGAGATCGCCTGATGCGACCTTTGATGTTGCCATCGCAAGACCCTGAATCGGAGTAGTGATATCTCGAGATATTTTAAGAGATACCCATAAGCTGCTGAAGACCATTATCAAAGTTAGAAATCCGAGAGTAAGCATATATGTTAGTTTAAGTGGTTTCTGCAGCTCACCAAGCTTTAAATATTCTTCATGTATAAACCTTAACTTCTCGGACTTAGCTGATATTGCTGCCGGAACATCAATATCAGCAAGCACTATGCCGCTGGAACTCGGGACTGCAGCCCGTATTACATCGCCGTTTGTCATAGATATTACTTCAGTACCTTCTTTTCCACTGAAGGCTTCCCTGACCACATCGCTCGCATCTCTGGGTAAGGCGCTAAGCTTTTTTATCGTAAGCCCCGGAGCAGTCACAACAGTGCCATGTGCTGCTTCCCGGCCTGCTGTCAGCGCTCGTTGCCTTTCCAGATCATAGAAGGAGCGTGCCAGTTCGACAGACCTTTCTATGGGTTCCCGCAGCTGTGGAGAAAACAGGCGGTTAAAATAGTCTGTCGCAAGGCCGCTTGCTGCTAGAAACAGAAAAATCGATGGAATCAATATCAAAGTCATAAAAATAGCTACAAGCTTGGTTCTGAATTTATATCCCGGCACTTTCAGATGCATGTCTACGAAGAGGCGATACAGATTTTTTCCAACAAAGAATATCAGTGTTAACAGTGCCGCGATGTTGACGGTAAGCAGCCCTGTGAGCACAATGCGTGTCGTGACATCAAGACTCGGCAGTTTGATGAAATGAATCTGGATGACTGTAATCATGACCACAGCCAGGATGAGCAGCATTGTAATAATTAGAGGTCGAAGAATGTTCATCTGGCCTCTCTGTCGTGTCCGGAGATTCTGAAGAGGTTTGAGTTCTTTGATAGACTGAACTCCTTGGTAGGAGTAAAGAATAGCAGATACCCAATGACAGGCGGCAATTTTTTCAGATTGGATTCCACCGTCACTTTGATATAGTAATCGTCCGCTTCAAGTGCTTTAACATTTGTCAATTTAAAATCGAAAACGTTCATGGCCCATGCAACCATGGAGCCTAGATCTTTGAAGCGTTTTATTGTTCTTACATTCCCTTCAGTACTCGTGCCGATGTATTCCCGTTTTATCGGATCACTCTGGAGCACACGCACTATTCTTTTACCCAACACAAACTCATCTGGCCATATGTGCCAATGTCTAAATAGGTCTACATAAAAAACAAGCTCCTTTGAGAGACCGCTGTCGAGATCATCAATGAGCTTTTGGTCTGGCTGAAGTGCGGTTGTTATAATTACCTCGTTGTTGACTTGCTCTACTACAATGGGCGCGATTTCTGAGGCTGCTGCGGTGCCCGTCAAGGGAATGATTGCTACTGTAATAAATACAACCCACAGCAAGGTTAGTTCCCATAGTAGCGTGCGAACTCTGCCTAACTCGCGGCATCGTGCTATTAAAAATAAAAATTTCATATTTAGGGCATTACCCTTTGACTTATAAAGAATAAATTAATCTCCATTATAACATAGCGCAAAGTGAGGAAATTCCGCTGGAAAACGGTTATTATGTAGGAATATTAAGAATAAACGGAGGAATATTATGGATATTAAAGCCGTCAGGATAGACATTCCGGAGGGTTGCAATGTGATCTTGGGACAAACACACTTCATAAAGACAGCGGAGGACTTGTATGAGATAATGGTTACTTCCGTTCCTCAGGCCAGGTTTGGGGTTGCGTTCACGGAGGCATCCGGGCCGTGTTTGATCAGGAGTGAAGGTAATGATGATGCTCTTGCAGCCGCTTGTATCAGTAATCTTCAAGCAGTTGGAGCTGGACATGTGTTTTGCCTGCTTATCAGGGATGCTTTTCCAATCAATGTGCTTAATCGAATCAAGGAATGTCCGGAAGTATGTAATATATATTGCGCTACAGCAAATCCGCTTGAGGTTATCGTTGCTTGTACGGAGCAAGGAAATGGTATCATAGGGGTTGTTGACGGTTATCCACCTAAAGGTGTTGAGCAGGCTATGGATAAAACTGAGAGGAAGGAATTCCTTAGAAAGATAGGATATAAGCTTTAATTTGGCCGCAGATACCGCAGGTCAGGATAAAGAAAAACATAGTTTTCTCTCTGATAGCGGCTTCTGTATTCCGCATTTTCAATATAAAAGGAGGATGTATGCTGCCCAAATTGAAGTATGACGAGAAGGGACTGATCCCGGCCATCATTCAGGATTCAGAAAACGGAGATGTCCTGATGATGGCATACATGAACGAAACCTCTTTGAAGCAGACACTGGAGAGCGGTTTTACTCACTTTTGGTCTAGATCGCGCCAAAAGTACTGGAAAAAAGGTGAGACATCCGGAGCTGTTCAGGAAGTTAAGGAGGTTTTTTTTGACTGCGATGCAGATACTTTATTGATCAAGGTTAAACAACATGGAGTAGGCGCTTGCCATACTGGAAACCGTACATGCTTCTATACCAGAATTCAAATGTAGTTTCGCAATAAACGACGCCCTTCAGAAGAATTATAGACGGAGAGATGTCATATGCAAAATTGCGTTTTCTGCAGGATAGTGCAGAGACAGAGACCGGCAAGGGTTGTCTATGAAGACGATGCTATTGTGGCATTTGAAGACATTAACCCGCAGGCGCCGGTGCATACGCTCATAATTCCAAAGAAACATATACCGTCTCTTCTTGATATTACAGACGAGGATGCCTCGGTTTTAGGCCGCATGCTGCAAATCGCCAATAAGATAGCTGTTGATAAAGGCATTGCGGACAAAGGTTTCAGGATAGTAAACAACTGCAATCCTGACGGCGGTCAGACTATTTATCATATCCATTTGCATCTGTTAGGAGGTCGACAGATGCGCTGGCCCCCCGGATAGGCTAGTTACAATCATTATTTGAAAGGTGCTTTAGTGAGTATATGGCTGAACGAAAGTCGTTTAATATCGTAAATAAGAAGACAGCTTGGGAAGGAAACTTCATTAGGGTCGTCCTGCTTGAATACTGTGATGATAGCGGCAACATGCGGCGTTGGGAGGCTGTTGAAAGGGTCAGTTGCGACGGGATTGTAGCGGTAATTCCTGTTACAGAAAAGGGCGAATTATTGATGATTCGTCAATTCAGGCCGGCACTGAACAAATATGTCATCGAATTCCCGGCAGGATTGAACGACAAGGGCGAGAGTCTTGTTGAGGCAGCTCGGCGTGAGCTGATCGAAGAGACAGGATATGTAAGCGATGAGTTCAAACTTCTGGCGGAAGGGCCTGTTTCATCCGGGCTCTCTACTGAAGTCCTGACCGTATATCTTGCGAAAAAAGCAGTACTTGCATCGGCGGCCCTGAGGGAAAGATTTCCTATTGAAGAGACTGAAGATATTGAAGTGATTAAAAGTCCAATAATGTCTGCCTATGAAACAATCAGCCAATACCTGATAAAAGGTGATGTGGTTGACCTGAAAATTTATGGCTTTATAGAACTTGCCCAGAAGAGGATTGACAATTTGTAAGAAAGACTCAGGACGGCTGAGAACAGCCGCCCTGGTATTTTAACCCCTTATTCCAGCTTTATTGCTTCAACAGGACATACGTTCATAGCTTCTTCGCAATCACAAGTGTCACATTTACCCGGGCCAATAACCCACGCTTTATCGTCACGCAATTCAAAGACCTCCGGGCATAGCTCCACGCACGATCCGCAGCCAATGCAAAGATCAAAATCAACTACCGGTGTCGACATAAACCCCTCCATCCTATCATAATAAATACAATATAACAAATACGCACTTCTTGTTCAACCTGGGGCTATTGCTATAATATATGCTATAAGTGTTGCTTTTACGTACGGTTTAGGCTAAGTTATAAAAGCATCAAGTTTTGGTATGCGAGGGATGTATGGACATTAAGGCTTACGTGACTCAAAAAGCAATCGAAGCCAAGGCAGGTACTAGATGCCTGGGTAAGGCTTCTTCAGAACTTAAGAACAGGGTGCTAATAAGGATTGCTGAGTCACTGAGGGATCAGTCAGGCGAGCTGATCATTGAAAATAGTAAAGATATTGAATTTGCAAAGAAAAAAGGCCTATCGCCTGCTCTAATTGACCGTCTTGCTATCACTGAAAAAAGAGTATTAGAAATGTCACAGGGGCTGGAAGAGGTGGCGCAGTTACAGGATCCGGTAGGTGAAATTGTCAGGATGGTTAGAAGACCTAATGGCATGGAAGTAGGAAGAATGAAGGTCCCAATCGGCGTGATAGCCATTATTTATGAATCACGGCCGAATGTTACAGCTGACGCGACTGGATTATGTCTTAAGTCAGGGAATGCAGTTGTCCTGCGTGGCGGTTCTGAGGCAATTAATTCTAACAGGGCTATAGTCAGGATAATGAGGGAGGTTGTCAAGGCTAAGGGCCTTCACGAAGGAGCTATTAGCTTCATAGACATACCAGACCGTGATGCAATCATTGAGATGCTTAAACTTGAAGGCATAATAGATGTTGTTATCCCGCGGGGTGGCGAGGGACTCATAAGAACTGTTACCGAGAATTCCAGAATCCCGGTGCTGAAACATTACAAGGGAGTCTGTCATGTCTTTGTCGACCGTGATGCAGACCTCGAAATGGCTTCCAATATTTGCTTCAATGCAAAAGTCCAAAGACCTGGAACTTGCAATGCCATGGAGACAATGCTTGTAGACAAGGCTATAGCCAATAAATTTATTCCCGGAATGACAGACCGCTTTCGGAAAGCCGGAGTGGTACTTTACGGATGTAGTGAGACTAAGGCTATTTCGGCTGACGTCAAGGAAGTTTCAGAAGATGACTTTATGAAGGAATACCTTGATCTTATCCTTAATATCAAGATCGTCAGAGATATGGAAGAGGCTATTGACCATATTGCTAAATATGGCTCCGCACATTCTGATGCTATCGTGACGAACGATTACGAAAAAGCTACACGGTTTTTGCGAGAGGTCGATTCAGCGGCTGTATTCGTCAACGCTTCCACGCGCCTGAATGATGGATACCAGTTCGGTTTGGGTGCCGAGATAGGCATATCTACCGACAAAATACATGCCCGGGGGCCCATGGGGCTTGAAGAACTGACATGCAACAAGTTTGTCGTGTTCGGTCATGGGCAGCTCAGGGAATAACTGATGGGACAAAAAAAGGAGGAATAGGGCCATGCCTGAAAAGCTTAGTTACGAAGAGTTTATCAAGAAAGCTATTGTGAGTCTCAGGAAAGAGGGATTTAAGGGTATACATACAGTCTATTCCGGATTCAATGAAGCCTTTAAGAAATATTATGATGGTGAAGACCCGATAAAGGTCACAAATCAGCTTGCTTCAGAAAGCAAGATTGTCATCAGACCTGTCAAAGGCGGCGTTATGCTTTATCTGCCGGAGGATGCTCCAGCGGCTAAAAGCCGTGGTGAGGATGCCTTGGGAAAAATGGGACTATAGTCCACATTAAAAAGATCAGCGCGAGTGGCTTGCTGTAACGCACAAGCTGTATTCATGAAGCGCTGCGGCTTAAGCGATAGTGTTAGTCATAGTCTTTAGCATGAACCGGCGATGAGGTTTGGAATATTCGGCGGAACCTTCAATCCGATTCATTATGGGCATTTGCGCGCAGTTGAGGAAGTGCGGCAATTCCTGGGCTTTGATAAAGTGATATTTATTCCGTCAGGCAACCCACCCTTTAAAGCATCAGACCTTGCTGATGCGTCTCATAGGTACACAATGACCCAGCTTGCCACGACTTCCAATAGTGACTTTATGGTTTCAGACATTGAAATGAGGAATGATGAAAAATCTTATACCATCAGCACAATCGACAGATTGCGCTGTTTATATCCTGATGATAAACTTTTTTTAATTTTAGGCATTGATGCATTTATGGATCTGCCTCACTGGAAGGAGCCCAGCCGTCTAGTCTCACAAGTTAGTTTTGTCGTTGTTACCAGACCTGGAAGCAATGTATCTGAGCTGGCTGCGTCACCATATGTTGAAGCCATACGACCTTCTGACAATACGAGTATAGATTTGCTTATCCTTCGCGGCGGATTGCAGTCTTATGTGGCCAGGGTCAGCGGCGTCGACATATCCTCTACGGCTATCAGGCAACTTGTTCAAAAAAGGATGAGCATCAAATATCTTCTGCCTGAATCTGTCGAACAGTTTATTTATTCTCATAATTTATACTGCTGATAATATGGTATCACTTGAAGGATTGATAAATAATCTGGACGAAGCTGTCTGCCTGTTTGATACCAAGGGGAGGCTTGTCTTTATCAATAAGGCCGGAGAGGAGTTTTTTGGCAGGGGACTCAGAGAAATAAGAAATTTGCCGCTAGGGCATTTATTTAGCGGCAACGATGAGATTGAGATGCTTTTTCAAAAAACTTTGGTTGAGGGCAGGCTTTATAACTGTAAGGAAATGGAATTAGATATAGGAAGGGTCGTCAACGTCGATCTTCACATAGCACCTTTTTATTCATCCAACAGTCTGGAAGGTGTAATTTTTTCTATCAGGGAGAATGTTTCCCTGACTGAAAAAGAAGACTACCAGTTCGACCACCTGCTTTATCTGCTAGGCTCGCTTGCCCATGAAATAAAGAACCCGCTTAGCGGAATTAAAGGGGCTGCACAGATTTTGAAGTCTTCTCCAGGCGATGCCGAAGGGGAGTGTGTCAACCTCATTCTGAAGGAAGCTGACCGTCTGAACGCAGTTCTTCAAGGATATCTGACAATGACCAGGTTGCCCCGCTTTCATCAGTTAAATATTCATGAGGTAATAGAACATGCCCTTAAAGTAATGGATCCAGCTCTAAAGGAGCGGGCTATTTGTGTTGAAAAATCTTATGATCCCAGCCTGCCGTATATTCCGGGTGATGAAGGAAAGCTCATGCAGGTGTTCATCAATCTGATCAAGAACGCAGTTGAGGCGACAGAAACAGTGAAGCATGACAGAAGCCTCAGTATTTCCACGAGACCGTCGAACGAATATGTGTTAATATATGACGACTCAGTGCCAGGCAGCAGAAAGCGAACCAGGAAGCGACGGTGGGTTGTGATCAATTTTCAGGATTCAGGGATAGGCCTCAGCAGGGATGAAATAGGCAGGATTTTTCTACCTCTCTATACGAAAAAGGAAAAAGGCAGCGGCCTTGGGCTTGCCCTCTCAAAAAAGATCATAAAAGACCATGGCGGGATCATTAAGGTGAAAAGTTCAGTCGGAGACGGTTCTGTATTCAGCGTGTATCTACCACTACCGCCCACCAGTACTCAAGAATTATAGTACACATATAATACGAGAATATGGACAAGAAGATACTCGTTATCGATGACGAAGAGAGCGTTGCCTGGGTCATTAGGAAAACACTGGAACCGCTCGGCTATGACGTTGTTGTCAAGACAACCATCAAGACAGGTCTGAAGACTCTCGACAAATTTAATCTTATATTGCTCGATCTTATGCTGCCTGATGGCAACGGTATAGAAGCCCTTCAGGAGATACGTATTTTTAATCCCAACGCTCTCGTTATTATTGTCACAGCCCATGGCAGGATGGAAAGCGCAGTAGAGGCAATGAAAGAAGGTGCATATGACTATCTGGAAAAGCCTTTCGATATAGATGAATTGAAGATTGTAGTAGAAAAGGCGTTTCGGGACATCTCAATGCGTGAGGAACTGCTCAAGCTGAGACAGACCAAAGAGGAAACAAAGAGCTCTGAGATCGTCGGCAAAAGCAAGGGCATGATGAAGCTGTTCAAAGAGATAGGCCGTGTTGCTACAAAAGACGTTACTGTCCTGATATCTGGCGAGAGCGGCACAGGCAAGGAGCTTGTTGCCCGGGCAATCCACAACAACAGCAGACGCAAATTTGGGCCATTTGTAGCTATAAACTCCGCCTCTATTCCAGGGGAGCTGCTTGAAGCCGAACTTTTCGGCTGGGAAAAAGGCGCTTTCACGGGAGCCTCTGAAAAGACCACAGGCAAGATACAGGCTGCCGATGTAGGCACACTGTTTCTTGATGAAATATCCGAGCTGAACATTGATCTTCAGGCAAAACTGCTGAGATTTCTGCAGGAGAAGGAATACAGCCCTCTGGGCAGCAGCAAGATTGTCAAAGCAGACGTTCGCATCATAGGCGCCACTAACAAGGATCTGCTGGCACGTATAAGGGGCGGACAGTTCAGAGAGGATTTATACTACAGGTTTAATGTAATAGAGATAAGAGTACCTCCGCTAAGGGATCGCAGGGATGATATTGTGCCGCTGGCCCGTCACTTCTTGAAAGAGTCGGTAAGGACGTTCGAGCTTCCTCCGAAAGACTTTTCGAAGGATGCCGAGAAGGCGCTTGCGCAGTACGATTGGCCGGGAAATGTCAGGGAACTCGAAAATACTGTCAAACGAACTTCCATATTGTCCAGAGACAGCGTTATTGAAAGAAGAGACCTTTTCAGCAACGATTACAATTCATGCTCTGTCAAGGAATTTCTCGAGGAAAAACTGAACGGGTTTCTTGCCGAGATGAAAAAACTTGACAAGTCTAACCTTTATGAAACAGTGGTTTCTGAGGTGGAGAAGGCACTTTTCAGTATTGTGCTTAATGAAACCGAGGGCAACCAGGTTGCCGCTGCAAGAATATTAGGTATTAACCGCAATACGTTGAGCAAGAAGATGAAGGAATATAAAATTATTTGATTTGGAACTCAATAGTATGGTATAAAAACAAGTTGATTGCCGCTGTTTGTTAGCGGTTCTCCATGCCCTTTCCTTTGAGAAGGGGCTTTATATCCATGTGGAGGCAGTTGATGAATTTCTATGAAACCGTTGTAATTCTCTCCCCCTCACTCAGCGACGAGGAAGCCAAGGCCGTGGTGGACAAGGTCGCCGACATTATCAAGACCTCAAATGGCGAAGTGTTTAAGGTAGATATTTGGGGCAAAAGGCGTCTCTCGTACGAAATGAACAAGCAGAAAATGGGCAATTATGTTTTTCTGCTCTATAAGGCGTCTGCGGACACGATTAAAAAGCTTGAAGAACATTTCAAAGTCCTTGACACCATCCTTAAATTCATGGTTGTCAAGCTCGGCAAGAAACAGATTGCTGCGTTGCCCAAGGAAATCAGCGGGCTGCCTTCCGCGCCTGAAGAGGCTCCTGCCGGCGCAGGTAAAGAGGGCGTATAATGTTTAACCGCGTCATCCTCATAGGCAATCTTACCAAAGATCCAGAGGTCAGATATACGCCCGGAGGAACGCCGGTCGCCACTCTCTCCATAGCCGTTAATTCCAAATTCAAATCCGGCGACGACTGGAAGGAGGAAACCCTCTTTATAGACTCCGTAATATTCGGCAAACAGGCCGAGGCCTGCGGGCAATATCTCAGTAAGGGCCGGAGCGTGCTTGTGGAAGGCCGTCTGCGTGAACGGAGATGGGAGTATGAAGGCCAAAAGAAGAGCAAGATGGAGATCATAGCCAACACTGTCAGATTCCTTTCCAAGAAAGATTCATCGCAGGGTGGACCGACGTCTGCAGATGTCGGCATGCCGGACGAGATCTCAGATGTTGAACCATTTTAAATCAATAAACCCAGAGGAGATTACATAATGCAGCCCAAGAGATTTCAAAGAAGGAAGTTTTGCAGATTCTGCGCCGACAAGATAGCGTTTATCGATTACAAGGATACAAAGGTCCTTCGCGGTTATATGACTGAGCGCGGCAAGATACTTTCCAGGAAAGTGACCGGCACCTGCTCTGTTCACCAGAGAGAGTTGACCACAGCGGTCAAAAGGGCGAGAAACATCGCGCTAATCCCATTCATGGAAAGGTAAGATGAGAATTCCGAAGAGCTGGGTTCCGACCATGGCAAGGAGGATAGCCGAGAACCTTGTGAAAAAGGAACTGGTTGAATCTGCCGTGCCGCTGGAGACCCTGATCTTGGAAACTGAAAGGCTTCTGCTCGAAGAGTTGATGGTGGAAGACAGGTTAAATGATGAAGTTCGCCAGATACTCAAGAAGTTTGAGCCAGAGATTGAAAAGGGCAGGCTCGATTATAGAAGGCTTTTTGATATGACTAAGCAGAAGATCGTGAAGGAAAGAAACATCATCTTATGATGCTCTCCGACGATAAGATAACCCACACTACCCATATGCTGCTCAAGGGTTTGCTCGACAACAGGTTGGTCACGCTCAAGGCCGATGACAGCGAAGTTCGGCGTGAAATAAAAAAGACAATAGCCAATGAGCTTAAGATCGGAGAAGACATAGACGAAGCCGTGACCAAGAAACTCCTCTCTTTTTCAAGAAAGCTGGTGGAGGGTAGTACGGAGTGGGAGGTTCTCTACAAGAAATTTTATGAGGAGGAGGAAGTAAGAAAAGGCCGGAAGTGATGTCATTCGTTTCAGAAGTTTCAGACGAAGAAGCCAAACGGGAGCGCAATGCGGCGCGTATTCTCCGGGCAAGTGCCTGGTGGAAGAAAAAATGCTCCCGGGGAAGATGTTACTACTGCAACGCCTCAATCCCTCCGAAAGAGCTTACCATGGACCATATCGTGCCGATTATCAGGGGCGGCAAATCGGTCAAGAGCAACATTGTCACAGCCTGCAAGGAATGCAACAATAAAAAGAAGCACCTGCTGCCCATAGAATGGGAAGAATACATGTCCAATCTTTGATCCTAAAATATGTCGAATTTTAGCCAAAAGTCCGGCTTTCGCGCGCTGAATTAACCCTTGTGCAGCAAAAGGTAGTTTGATCGCGAAATGATCATTTTCTTCCAGTTGAGGAATTGCCTTGCCTGCTCGCGCGGCCGTGAGAACCCAGACAGCGCGTTTCTATCCGAACTTTTTGGCCGAACTTTTTGGCTAAAATAGTTATAAGCAAACAAATGCCTTATCAGGGATGGCGGAGTGGTTTGGTTTGAAGAAACTTAAAGTATAATTTCTATAAGTTCTCTGTACGATCGGGAGGAACCATGAAACGAATTGCATTGATAGGTCTTGGAACGATGGGAACCGGGATAGCTGGAAATCTGCTCAAGGGCGGCTTCGAGTTGCATGTATATAATCGCACAAAGGAGAAGGCCGCGGTTCTGGTTTCGCAAGGGGCAAAATGGGCGGAATCGCCTGCTGCTGCCGCTTCGAGCGCAGAAGTTGTAATAGTCGTTGTTGGAGATGACGCTGCATCCAAGGCAGTATGGTTGGGGCCGGATGGAGCAGTTGCCGGCGCAAAGCCGGGAACTTATGTTGTCGAATGCAGCACGCTCTCACTAGCATGGGTGCGCGAGCTTTATGTGGCTGCTCGAGATAAAAACCTAAGATTCGCTGACTGCCCGATGGCCGGCAGTAAGCCAGCCGCAGCCGCCGGGACTATTCAGCTATATGTGGGCGCTGAATCTGGAGACTTTGCGGCCATACAACCTGTGCTTCAGAGCTTTAGCCGCAGCCAGATTCACTTCGGGGCTCCTTCGTCCGGCGCGACCTTCAAATTGATAAACAATATGATGGCCGCAGCCCAGATCGCTGCTCTGGGAGAAGGAATGGCGCTTGCTGAAAAATCCGGCCTTAATATGGACAAGGTTTTACAGGCTGTCAATGAAGGCGTTCTGGCAAGCATGGTAGTAAAGATGAAAGCGCCAAACATAATAGAGCGCAGGCATGACGACGCATTGTTCGCTCTTCGCTGGATGCATAAGGACATGACATACGCACTGCGCATTGGAGATGAAGTTGGCGTGCCTCTGCCTGTGTCCGCTGAAGTGCGCGAGATGTTTCGAATGGCAATGCAAATGGGGTTTAGCCATCTTGACTGGTCTGCAATCGGAGAGGTTGTGCGCGGGTAGGATTTAAGCTCAGTAACGCGCCAATGCTGCATTTTGCCCTGTTTTCATTGACAAGCTCCGGTATTTTTTGAGATAATATCAAGCTTCCTGGGTAGCTCAGCTGGCAGAGCGGGTGGCTGTTAACCACTTGGTCGGGGGTTCGAGTCCCTCCCCAGGAGCCAATTTCTTGCCAAAAAAGCCATTCTAATGCGCCAAAAAAAGTCTCTTGACAAACCTTTCAGATTTGCTTAATCTAAATCAGGATAAAAATAGTCCTGATTATGGAAATAACTCGAGAAACAGATTATGCAATAAGATGTCTTCTCTATTTATCGAAGAAGAAGCATTTGCCGACCGTTGTTGATGAGATAGCGCAGGAAATGGCAATCCCTAAGAGTTTTCTTTCTAAAATCGTGCAAAAGCTGAATCGTGCCGGATTGCTTGAATCTTTTAGGGGTGTTAAGGGGGGATTCAAATTAACAAGGGAGCCTGAAGCCATAAGTTTATTGGATGTTATTTCAGTCATGCAGGGTCCAGTTGCTTCGAATAGGTGTGCTGTGGACAAAAGGGCATGTAATTTCAGTTGTACTTGCGTGGTGCATCCTGTTTGGTTAGATTTAAGAAAAATGACTGAAGATTATTTAAGCAAAATAAATTTTGAGGATATGAGTGGGCAGTGTCGTTAGTATGAATATTCAATCAGGATCCCTTTGGGATCCTACAGCAATTCTTTAGTGGAGGCGGAATATGGCTGATTATCAATATGATAATCAAACGGTGAAGGGCTTTATCGTCTCCTCGATTTTCTGGGGTGTGGTGGGCATCGTGATAGGTCTTTGGATATCAATCCAGATGTGGAACCCGTCATGGAACATCCCGCCGTATTTCACATTCGGAAGATTGAGGGTAGTGCACACAAACGGGCTCGCTTTCGGGCTCGGCATCGGTTCAATATTCGGACTGGCTTACTATATTGTGATGAGATTGACCAAGCGACCCTTATTATTGCCTAGACTTGCACGCTATCATCTTTACCTGTTCAACATTGCAATTACATTGGCAGCGCTAAGTCTATTCTTAGGTATGAACCAGTCTAATGAATATGCGGAACTCGAGTGGCCTTTTGATATTGTGGTAGTCATTTTATGGGTCATGTTTGCAATTAACATTTTCGGCACAATATTGAAGCGGAAAGAAGAGCAGATGTATATTTCCCTTTGGTATTTAATTGCAACAGTAATTGCTGTCGCTGTATTGTACATTGTTAACAATCTTTCAATTCCGGCCGGTCTTTTTAAATCTTATCATCTATTCGCAGGCGTAAACAGCGCAAATGTGGAATGGTGGTACGGCCATAATGCTGTAGGTTTCATATTCACAACGCCTATATTGGCAATGTTTTATTATTTCCTGCCGAAATCCACCGGCATCCCGATTTACAGTCACAGATTATCAATAATTGCATTCTGGTCTTTAGTGTTCGCCTATTTGTGGACTGGGGCGCATCATCTCGTATACACTCCGCTTCCCGACTGGATTCAGACTCTGGGCATCGCTTTCACTATGTTTCTGATTGCCCCATCCTGGGGCTCGGTGGTCAATGGCTATTATACGGTCGGCGAAGACTGGACGAAGATGAGAACTAATTACCTTACAAAATTCTTCATACTGGGTATTACGTTTTATGGGCTTCAGACGATTCAGGGGCCGACGCAGGGACTAAGAGTTGTCAGCCAGTTGATCCATTATACTGACTGGGTACCTGGACATGTGCATATGGGTACCATGGGATGGGTCACAATGACAGTTGCAGCTTCTGTTTACTACGTGATTCCGAAAATATATAACACTGAAATCTACAGCATAAAGATCGCCAATACTCATTTTTGGTTCGTGCTTATCGGGCAGCTAATGTTTTCGATTACAATGTGGATTACCGGTATCCAGCAGGGTGCGCTCTGGAAAGCTGTAAACCCGGACGGCAGCCTCAAATACACATTTATGGAAACACTGGTCAGGAATTATCCCTACTGGCAGATGAGGACTGTTGCGGGACTTATCTTCACCGTTGGGATGCTCTTTTTCATCTATAACATTTATATGACGATCCGCAAGGGTAAGTCCCTTGCACCGGCTCGGACATAAGGAGGACGACATGGCTAGCGAATTCCACAAAAAACTCCATAATAGTCCGATTCTTTTTGCTCTTCTGGCGACAGTTGCAATTCTGGTTGGGACGATAGTTACTATGTTCTATCCTATGATGACTGAACAGATGCATCCGAAGCTTGAGAATCTTAAGCCTTATACTGCACTTCAGCTCGCCGGCAGGGATGTTTACCAGCGGGAGGGCTGTAACAACTGTCATACGCAAACAGTCAGACCGCTGAAGACAGAGGTTATGAGATACGGTGAGTATTCAAAGGCGGGAGAGTTTGCTTATGATCATCCTTTCCTATGGGGATCGAAGAGAACAGGGCCTGATCTGGCGAGGATAGGCGGGAAGTATCCGGACATGTGGCATTACAGGCATTTCGAAAACCCGCAGGCGTTTTTCGCACAATCCAATATGCCGAAATATGGCTGGATTAAAGACAACAAACTCGATCCGTCCGATGTCGAGGCGCATATGAAAGCACTCGATTTTCCTTACACTCCACAGGAAATCGCAGATCTGAATAATAAGACCGAAATGGATGCTCTTGTTGCTTACATGCAAGTAATCGGAGCTGCCGTTACGAAAAAGCCTATTACTGGCGAAAGCGCAGCTGCTGTAACCCCCGAACCAGTGAAAGTCCTTTTCGCGGTTGGGAAATATGATATGCCTGAAGAAGCAAAGAAAGGGCTTGCGGGGCTTGCTGAATATATGAAGCAGGCTGCAGGCGCAGGCGTTGTCATTTCAGGTTATACGGATAAAACTGGAAGCGCAGCTGCAAATGAAGAGCTTGCGAAGAATCGGGCTAAGTCCGTTCGTGAAGTCTTTCGTAGCGCCGGTATTTCTGACGACAGGATTGTAATGAAGAAACCCGAAGTCATTACCGGCAGTGGTACCGATGTTGACGCACGTCGCGTTGAAGCTAGAATAGAAATGAAGTCGCCGGCAGCAGCAACCAGCATCAATTTGTCTGATGCTAAAGTTATTGCCGACGGCAGGGTCCTTTATAAGGATAATTGCGCTTCATGCCATGGTGCTGAAGGAAAGGGCGATATCGGGCCGAGCCTTGTCGATCGTGAGTTCCTCTATAACAAGAGCGATGTTCCGGATGATGTCTATTTCAGCGTTATAGACAAAGGCACTTCAGAAGGTGCTGTCTTTGCAGGAAGAAAGGCCAAAGGCGGAATGCCGGGATATAATGGTCAGCTGGACAAGAATAAAATTTGGTCTATTGTAGCGTACATTAGATCGATTCAGTCAAAATGAGGAGGCTGAAATGGCGGAAGATATCGATAATTTAAAGGAGTTTCAGGTCGAAGAGGAAATAGATGCTGCTAGAAAAATTCCCAGAGGCTGGCTTATTTTGCTATGGGGTCTGATTATTTGGGGAATTTATTATGTAGCTGCCTATTCGCCATCCTTTACCGGATGGACACAGGCTAAGGCTTATGAGGAGTCGATAAAGAAATAGATCAAGGATAGCACCCCCGGCTTCTGCGTTTGCATTGGGCAGACCGGGGGCTGTCTTTTAACTCAAATTAAAAGTGCCCTAATACGGTCCGGCACAAAGCATAATAAGGGGTTTTAAATACAATGAGCACACAGGCTTTCGCTTATTTTTTATTTGGTCTGATTCTTGTAATCCTGTTTGTGATAATTATTGGATATTATTATTCAAAAAATAAGAAGCGCTATAAGAAAGTTGAAGAAGCCAAATACAAAATGATGGATAATGATGACTGAGTGCATACAACCCTGGAGGAAGTTCGCTGCAATACTTCAAGCTGTTTTAATATTAGGCATTCCATTTCTGCAGATTCGCGGTCAAAGTGCCTTGAGATTCGACGTGCCTTCATTGCAACTTCACTTTTTCGGTACGACAATATGGATGGAAGAATTCTTCATTGTGCTGGTCGGAATTATATTCCTTACATTTCTTATAGTGTTGCTGACAATCCTTTTTGGACGTATCTGGTGCGGCTGGCTGTGTCCCCAAACCGTTATTGTAGACCTTAGCAGATTTGTTGACAGGCTTGAAAACAAGGGCGTTATATACAAAGCTTCAGCATATTTGGCGATGTTTGCGATTACGGCGATCATTGCTGCAAATTTAATCTGGTATTTTGTATCTCCATATGAATTTATTGAGAGACTCTTTGCGGGTGATCTAAGTGGATTGATATGGGGATTCTGGATAGTGATGACTGCTATTTTATTCCTGAACTTTATGTTTCTCAGGCGCAGATTTTGTGCTACAGTCTGCCCTTATTCGAAAGTGCAAAGCGTGCTATATGACAACAGGACTCTCGTCATAGCCTTTGATGAGAAGCGTAAAGAAGAGTGCATGAATTGTGCAGCATGCGTCAAGATATGCCCGACGAATATAGATATAAGGCAAGGGTTGAGCGCTGCTTGTATCAACTGCGCAGAGTGCATCGACAAATGCTCGGCTATGATGGGCAAGAGGCAGAAGAAAAGCCTGATCGGTTATTCATTCGGATTATCAGGAGAGTCTGGTAAACTGCTCAGGCAGAATGTTTTGTTGATCGGAGTAATTGTTCTAGTAGCATTAGTTTTTCTTTTGTACCTTTCAGCATATCGGACTGTTTTAGACGTGACCATTTTGCCGAATCCTGCGTTCGCACCAAGGACAGCTGCAGACGGCACTGTCATCAACTCATACGTCTTGGCTGTAGAAAACAGAGGGGATAAGAATGCTGATCTGAATATAAGCGCTACTGGCAGTCACGGTACTTTCAAAATAACTCCTGACCATATGCAGATTGCCAATGGTGAAAACAGAAAGATAACTGTCTTTGTCGCAGCAAGAAATCAGGTGCTCGATGGAAAGGTGCAGCAAATTGATATTGAGATCATGTCAACTGAAAGCAATAATGCGAGAACGCGGAAGGCAATAAGTTTTATTATGCCAAGCGACGATAAATGAGATATTTTATTATTTTGATTGTATTAACGGGACTTGTGGCCACAGCCGGTTCTATAATTGTGGGCAGTCAATATTTCGACGGCCTTGTTATCGATAAACCATATGAAACTGGCTTAATGTGGGATCAGAAGAGACATGAGAATGAAGGCACAGGATGGAAAGCCGACATAATCAACTCTGGATTTGTAACCGGAAGAAATAAGCTTGTTTTATCGGTTAGGGATAGATCGGGAAATACATTGACAGACGCTGATGTTTCGATAAAGATCAGCAGGCCTTCTACCAGGCAATATGACGGCATTTCCAAGGCAACAAGGTCGGCTGGATTTTATAAAGCGATGGTTATGTTCCCGCTTTATGGATATTGGGATCTGAAAGTTGTTATCCTTAAAGACAGGAAACAGTATGACTTCGAGCAGAGAATATTTGCTGAAAAGGAGGCACAATAATGAAGAAGACAGTAATAATATCATTTATGATCTTTCTTATCTTTATATTTGCCGGCATTGCGTTGTCTGAAGATGCGCAAAAGAAAAATCCTTACGCAGGCAACGCGAAGATTGCTACTGAGGGTTCGGAGATATTCAAGATTAACTGCCAGACTTGCCATGGCGTCGGTGGCAAGGGTGATATATGTCCGAATCTTACAACTAAAAGTAAAAAATACGGAGATAGCGATCAAGACCTCTTTCTAACGATATCAAAGGGGAGGCCGGGCGGAATGCCGAACTGGGATAACGCACTCGGAGCCGACCGTATTTGGAAGGTAATTACTTACATCAGAAGCATTGAGAAATAATGAGAATGTTCATCAAGATAATATATCGCTATGGAATCTGTATTCTGGTTACTGCACTAATGTGCTGTCTTGGACTCACTCATGGGATTGGGATTCTGTCAGCAGAGGAAAAATGTGATTTGTCCAAAGGGGCCTGCATGAAGACAGTGGGCGACAGTGAAGTGACTCTGGACATATCTCCGAAACCAGTGAAAGCTATGGAGAGCCTCATATTTTCTGTTCATGTTAAAGGAGTCAACACTGGGGATAATCTTGTTCTTGAACTCGCAATGCCGGGCATGTATATGGGGGATAATCATGTGCTCCTAAAAAAGGCCGGCGAAAGCAGATATTCAGGCGAAGGCGTCATACCGCGTTGTCATAGCGGCAAAACCCTCTGGTCTGCAACCGTCGATCTTCCAGGCAAGGGTCAAGTTGAGTTCCCTTTCGATGTCCTCTATTGATTCGGTTTATGTGCTAATGTTCATGACAGGTTTAATGGGCGGCTTCGGCCATTGCATTGGCATGTGCGGCCCTGCTGTTGCGGCCTATTCTATCAGTGTGGGCGAACGCAGAACTATCGCATATATTCTGTACAGCCTTGGGCGTATCACAACTTACAGTATCCTTGGCGGAATAATAGGACTGACAGGATCATTTCTCGGCATAACAAAATCGATCGAAAAATTGCAAAGCGCGGCGATTGCGCTCATAGGCAGTACGATGATATTCATGGGAATCGGCATTCTGGGGTGGAGAGCTTATTTTTCTAGGCCAGGTAAAGCGGCAAGCAAGAGTTATCTCACTTCTTTAATTATCAAGAGCATGAGGACCATTTCAGAAACTGGCGGCCTGGGGGTGTATTTCCCGATGGGTTTAGTTCTTGGATTCATTCCCTGTGGGCTTTTGTATACATCGCTGATTGCCGCAGCCGGTGCGGGAGCAGCAGCCGGCAGCCGTGTCGAAGGATTATTAAGAGGGGCGGCAATGCTCATGCTCTTTGGTTTGGGAACTACACCAGCGCTCTTCTTGGTGGGCCGATTGTCCTCCATTATGTCAGTTAAGTTCAGAGGGAGGCTTTATCGGCTGGCCGGCGGATTGATGATAATTACCGGTGCCATCTATATTAGCAGGCTGTTTTAGTGATCCATGAAGTGCGATCACTGTCTGTTAGAATTCCCTGATCGTGAAGCGGTTTATGGTGAAATAGCAACTGTTAGGAAAGTCTTTTGCTGCCATGGATGCCTTGGCATAGCCAAATTGATACATGAAGAGGGTCTGGACAAATTCTATGAAAAGAGAACATGGAAGGACGCAGGCATATCGCAGGAAGTTTTCACTGCGCACATAGATTCCAGGCCATTCGATGCACATGTCAGGGATACGAATGGTGCGAAAGAAATCGATATATATATTGACGGCATCCGCTGTGCATCATGTGTATGGCTCAATGAGCGTGTCCTTGCAAAAACAAAAGGCATAGCGTATGTGAGGGTCAACTATGCCACTAATATGGCGCGGATTCGCTGGGACCCTTCTGTCCTGGGAGTGGAAACCATTCTTGAAAGAATTCGTGCTGTTGGATATAGTCCTAAACCTTTTACTGAGTCCGAAGGCTTCAAGGCCAGAAAGTCAGAGACGAAAGACCTGTTGCTGAGATTCGGCACAGCTGCCTTTCTTTCGTCGCAACTCATGATATATAGTATTGCGCTTTACGCGGGCTATTTCCAGGGGATCGATCAGCAGACAAAATTAATTTTAGAAATCATAGCGCTATGCCTGACTTTGCCTGTAATTTTATATTCGGGTATGCCTTTAATAATAAGCACAATCAACGGTATCAGAAGATTTCGTTTTAATATGGATTCGCTTATAGTGCTGGGATCAGGGTCAGCATTTATATACAGTATCTGGCAGATATTGCAGAATGGAGAGGTCTATTTTGATACTGCGGCTATGATAATAACGCTTATACTACTAGGTAGATATATAGAGGCTGCAGCTAAAGGAAAGGCTTCTGAGTCCATAGAGAAACTCAGAGAGTTGAGTCCAAGGGAAGCGCGTGTCCTTATGCAATCAGAAAACCGGCAGGTTCTTGATCGATGCAACGTACCATTGAATGCTGTTAATAAAGGTGATTTGGTTGAAGTTGTTCCCGGAGAGCGGATACCACTTGACGGAGAAGTTATAGACGGGCGCTCAGAAGTTGACGAATCGTTGATTACAGGCGAGTCGAAGCCGGTCGGGAAAAAAGCGGGGGACGAAGTTATAGGCGGCAGTGTGAACCTTCACGGCAGTCTGATCTTCAGAGTGAAACGAACCGGCAGTGAAACTTTATTATCCGGCATAATAAGGGCTGTTGAGGAAGCACAGGCTGGGAAACCCAGGATACAGGGCATCGCTGACACTGTTGTCGGCTATTTTGTGCCTTTTATAATTATCATAGCCACTGGTACGATACTTTATTATCTGATGAGCGGCAATTCATTACAGGTCGCTTTGATGACCGGCATATCAGTTTTGGTAATTGCATGTCCGTGCAGCCTCGGTCTCGCAACTCCCCTTGCGGTCCTATTGTGTACGACTGCTGCATCTGCAAAAGGCTTGCTCATGCGTAGCGGTGAGGTTATAGAAAATATGTCTAAAGTCAACCATATCGTATTTGACAAGACCGGCACGATAACTAGAGGCAAGCCTGAACTTAAAGAGATTATTTTGTTGGATAATTCTTGTGATAAAGACAATGTTCTTGCACTTGCTGCAGCTATTGAAAACAAGTCAGAGCATAGTCTTTCGAGTGCAATAGTTAAGGCTGCAAACGTCTTGCCAAATTATTATGATCAGATTCATGTAGAAGAATTTAAGGCAATTCCCGGAGAAGGTGTCGAGGCTTTTGCTGATGGAAGGAAAGTAGTAATAGGCAATTGGAATCTGATGCATAAAGCAGGCATGATTTTGTCACCCGGTACTGCAGAAAATTCGGACATTAAGTGTTTTGAAAGTTCCGGCGATACGGTTATATATATGGGATGGTCCGGTTTTGTGCGAGCTGCTTTGATTGTTTCTGATATGCCTAGAGAAGAGGCAAGTGGTGTAGTTTCCAGGCTGCAGAGCGCCGGATATTCTGTTTCCATAGCAAGCGGAGATAACAAATTCACGACTGAAGCAGTTGCCTCAGTTGTTGGTATCAGCCATATTGTGTCAGAGGCATCACCTCTGTACAAGAAGGAAATAATTGCGAAAATGCAAGCTTCCGGAAACAGCATAATGCTGATTGGAGATGGCATAAATGATGCTCCTGCCCTTACAGAAGCGCTCGTAGGGGTTGCAATGGGCAAGGGTACCGATATCGCAATGGAAAGCGCCGATGCCGTACTTGTGAGGAATGATCTGAAAATTATTCCTTCCTGTCTTCAACTTTCTAAAAAGTCTTTCTTTATTATAAGGCAGAATATATTTTGGGCCTTTTTTTATAACATTTGCGCAATACCACTTGCTATAGCAGGATTATTGCACCCTATTATGGCAGCAGCAGCAATGGCCGCAAGTTCTCTGTTTGTAGTGAGTAATTCGCTCAGAATTCGGAAAGGTTGAGGCAAATTATTCTGTGTGGACGATCGGCTTTCTTATTTTTTTATCGATTATATTGGGCATCGGCGCTTGGCTCTTCTTTGTTTGGTCGATTAAGAGCGGTCAGTATGATGATCCAGAGGGCCCTAAGCACAGGATGCTAGAAGACGATGATGAAGAACAAAAGCCGGACAAGTAGTGGATTTTACCCTTCACATTTGCATATCATGTACGTATATGAAACCGACGGAGATCAGATATATAATAAATTATTGGCTGCCGGTGGTCGTCATAATGGCCTTCATATCTTGGATGTCAAGCGGAACATTCTCGGCTGACAATACATCAAGATTTATCGTGCCTATACTTCGTTTCTTTTTTCCTGATATTACGCCTGTGCGTATAAATCTGATCCATGTCTTAATAAGAAAAAGTGCTCATTTTTCAGAATACTTTATCTTAAGCGTCTTGCTGTTTAGGGCATTTCGAGGCAACTTGAGCAGGCGATGGTCTTTGCGTTGGACTATTTTAGCGCTTATTATATCGGCTCTGTTTGCTATGCTCGACGAATTCCATCAGTCATTCATAGCCTATAGGACTTCTTCTCTGTTTGATGTGATCATCGATATTCTGGGCAGTTTTACTGCTCAACTGATGATCGCCGGACGCGGCCTCATAGTTCGCACCGGCAGGGAATTCAGTCGGTAAGTCCTGGCTGAGTGCTTGCCTATTAGTCTGTCATGGTATAATTGCCGATGCCTTTTATAGCGGATCTGCATATCCATTCTAAATATTCCAGGGCCACGAGCGGTGACATGACACCGGAGAATATCTGGAAATGGGCTCAGTTAAAGGGAATATCTGTTGTGGGTACTGGTGACTTCACGCATCCGAACTGGTTTAAGGAGCTCAATGATAAGCTTGAGCCATTAGGGAATGGCCTTCTAAGACTGAGAGGAGCATATCAAAATAACGATATCCCTGATGCATGCAGAAATGAAGTTTCGTTTTTGCTGACCGCAGAGATAAGTTGCATTTACAGCAAGCGGAAAAAAACGCGAAAAGTGCATTGCCTCGTATTTGCTCCTGATTTTGCAAGCGCGGTGAAATTGAATGTAGCTCTTGCTAAGATTGGCAACGTAAATTCAGACGGCAGGCCGATACTTGGGCTAGATGCGAAAGACCTTTTAAAGCTCGTTCTGGATACCTCGCCAGGTGCAATGCTTATACCTGCTCATGCGTGGACACCGCATTTTTCAGTGTTTGGAGCGGTATCGGGGTTCGATTCTCTTGAGGAGTGCTTCGAGGAACTTACGCCGCATATTCATGCCATTGAAACTGGATTGTCGTCCGATCCAGCCATGAACCGGCGACTTTCAGCTCTGGATAAAATAACTCTTATTTCCAACTCCGACGCCCATTCTCCCGCTAAAATGGGTCGCGAAGCAAACATTTTTGAGACTGACATGTCTTATGATCATATGATGAAAGCCATTAGGACAGGAAATGGTTTCGCCGGCACGATAGAGTTTTTTCCGGAGGAAGGCAAATACCATTATGATGGGCATAGAAATTGCAAAATTAGTCTTACGCCTGAGGAGACAAGAAGGTATGATCAATTGTGCCCGGTGTGCGGTAAGAAGGTTACTATTGGGGTTATGCATCGTGTTCACGAGCTCGCAGACAGAGCTGAAGGAGCTAAACCAGAAAGCGCAAAACCTTTCAGGTCGATCATACCATTGCAAGAGATCATTGCTGAAATATTGCACATTGGCGTCAACAGTAAGACAGTCAATGAGTGCTATGAGAGGATGCTTGTCAGTCTCGGCAACGAATTCGGAATAATGATAGACGCTCCGTTGAGTGACATAAAGAATGCGACTTCGGAGCAAATGGCGGACGCAATTGCCAGGATGAGATGTGGCAAAGTATATATAGAGCCTGGCTATGACGGCGAATATGGAAAGGTACGGATTTTTGAGCAGGTTACGAGAAAGACAATTAAAGGGCAAGAACTTCTTTTCTGACCAGAGGGTTGACTTGGCTCGAAATTATGTTGTTATAACAGTCAGTTATAAAATATGTTGACACAACTACGGAAACCTGCTATCCTAAAACTGTCAGCAGTTGATCTTTGAAGTTTGACATTCTCTGCAGTACCGAAGGCTTTTGTCGCTGAGGTGAACACAAGAGAAAGGGCTCAATTGGAAGGTTTGATGAGCGACCCCCACAAGCTATAACAGACGGGTTGCCGAAATCTAGCCAGAGCTGCTTGGATAAATCCTCATTAACAGAAGCGGATGGTGCTGGAGGGACTTTTGTTCTTTGAAAACTAGAGGCAGGTTCTATTTATTCGCGTTTATTGAAGTATAGCCAGAGAAAACATTTGAGAGTTTGATCCTGGCTCAGAACGAACGCTGGCGGCGTGCCTAACACATG